>Ga0307511_10000104_pt1 | contig 75069 bp, 66 predicted proteins | sample 13_EM_MG_FD_200266 | JGI IMG/M metagenome (GOLD analysis project Ga0307511, IMG submission 200266) | Populus trichocarpa ectomycorrhiza microbial communities from riparian zone in the Pacific Northwest, United States - 13_EM | ecosystem: Host-associated > Plants > Roots > Unclassified | place... | reverse complement strand
ACTTCTTTGGCGTCTGCCTCCGTCTCGAACAGCCTGTCAATGCTCATATCGAAAATATCATCCGCCTGATTTTCAATACTGGTCACCCTCACCAGTGCATCCGTGATCGTACGCATATCCCGCATATTCCTTAACGCCTTTACTGCTCCCTGGATCTGTCGGGCGCTCTGCTCGATCAGTTCGGCCATCTTCTGGATCCCCGGATCATTCGGATCGACCTTATAAAAATTGATCTTTTTGGCTACAGCATAGATATAATCACAAATATCATCCAGGGCGCTGGCCAGGTAATGAATATCCTCCCGGTCGAATGGCGTTATGAAATTCCTGCCCAGCTCGGTAAAGATCCGATGTGTAAACTCATCATTAATATGCTCCTGGTCCGCCACCCGGGAGATCAGGGCCGTCCGCTTATCGTAATCAGGCTCCCTTACCACCTCCTTTAATAATTCCCCCATTCTGGCCACACCGTCTGCTACCTCTTCGAAGAGGGAATAGAAGACTTTGTCTTTCGGCATGAATAGTTGAACGATAGCATTAAAGCCTCGCATAAAGAATGTTTGAACAAAAATAGATTTAATGTAAGCGGGTAATCCATAAAGCTATTTGGTAATAATTTATTAACATTGAGCTGCCCAATTAGAAATTAACTGATGTTAATTAGATGGCTTTTTGAGGATTATTTTTTTTACTACTTTATAAATTATTATATTTCAATATTTTAACTCCCTCTCATTCCCCTTTTTTTAGCCCTTTTTCGAAGTGTTAACATTAAGGTAACATTCCCGTAACATTGGGGTCATTGCATAGGTCTTGTTTTGCATCAGGATTTTAGACACAACCATCGTTTTTTTTAATCAACCAAGACTTTTATGAAACGCAGCATTTCATTGTTAATCGTTATCTTATTTCTTTCGGCATTTTCTTTAAAAGCGCAGTATTTGTGGAATTCGGATTCCGCCTTCAAGGCAGGAGCAGCTAATTCAGGCAGGATTTGGGGATACATGTTCGGTGATTATTATGTCAAGAGTCATAGCGACTCATTGAATCGGGGTGGATCCAACCAATACTCAGGTACAAATTTTCCTAAGAATAAGTCAGCCTTTCAGTTCCGCCGGATTTACCTGGGTTACGATTATAATATCACCAGTAAATTCTCTGCAGAGCTGTTATTAGCCGCTGAGGATAATTCTAACCCTGCCGCCAGTACGGCTGCTACCCCCAATACCTCTAATGATGCATTGGAAGACAACAAATTGACTTTTTACATCAAACTGGCGAATATCCGCTGGAAGAATATCTGGAAAGGAACGGACCTCGTGGTAGGCCAGGTTGCTACACCTGCTTTCCCCCTGTTGTCTGAAAGAATCTGGGCTTATCGTTCCATCGAAAGGACGATCTCCGATATCCGCCGTACCCCATCCTATGATCTGGGTGCTACTTTGCAGGGAAAATTCGACGCAAAAGGCAACTATGGATATAATGTAATGGTAGGAAATGGCAGCAGCGCCAAGCCCGAAGGCGATATCTTCAAATGGTTCTACGGCGATGTGTGGGCCATGTTCCTGGATAAGAAACTGGTGATTGACCTGTATGCCGACTACGAAAGGCTGAACTGGCAGGCCTGGTCTTCCGCAGCATCCCCCGCCTGGCACCATTCCCGCCAGATGTTAAAAGGCTATATAGCCTATAACACGCCGGCCCTGACCATAGGTGCAGAAGGGTACCTGAACAACCTGAAGAATGATAATTTCGCAACAACCAAAGCTGGGACTATTGATACCTTGTCTACGGTAGCCAAGGGCATTTCTTTCTACGTTCACGGAGATATTATCAAGACTAAATTGAGATTCTTCGCCCGGTACGATATTTACAACCCGGATAATAAGATAGATAACAATACCTATACTAAATATGTAGGGAACACGGCTAATTATAATGATCCTACTACGAAGGAACAATTCATAACAGCCGGTCTGGATTTCACTCCTGCTAAAAATGTGCACTTTATGCCGAATATCTGGTATAATAACTATAAAAGCCAGTTAGCGAATACTACTGGCAAGCTGAAGAGTGATAATGACCTTGCCTACAGGCTGAGTTTTTATTTTGTTTTCGGAAAATAATCCCGGGCCTAATTATTGTTTAGTTTCCTAACTACCTTAAGTAATAAAAAAAATGAAATTAAATTCCTTTAAAATCAAGACTTCCCTGGCAGCAGGCGCTGTGTTTGCCATCCTTAGCGTTAGCATGGTCTCCTGCGGCGGCGGCGGTGGCAGCACCTCCGGTTCTGACAGCTCAGCTAAAAGCAGCAGCGATGATAACGCCCTTATCGGCGCCGGCAGCTCTTTTGACTATCCCCTGTTCTCTAAAATGTTCTCTGAGTACAACAAGAGCAACGGCCTGAAAGTGAACTACCAGTCGGTAGGTTCCGGAGCCGGTATCTCCCAGCTCACGAACAAGACTGTTGATTTCGGCGCTTCCGATGCTCCGATGAATGGCAAACAGGATTCTGCTGTGACTGCTCCTGTTATCCATATTCCTGTTACTGCAGGTGCGGTGGTATTGAGCTACAACCTTCCTGAAGTAAAAGACACCCTGCAATTATCTCCTGAAGTATTGGCCGATATATTTCTGGGTAAGATCACCAAATGGAATGATCCTAAAATTGCCGCTATCAATAAAGGGGCAAAACTCCCCGCTACTTCTATCGTGATCGCTCACCGTTCTGATGGTAGTGGTACGTCCAATATCTTCACTACCTACCTTTCCAAAGTAAGTGAAGAATGGATGACCAAAGTAGGTAAAGGTTCTTCCGTAAACTGGCCTGTAGGGCTGGGTGGAAAAGGGAACGAAGGTGTTGCCGGTCTGATCAAGCAAACACCTGGCGCTATCGGGTATATTGAACTGGCCTATGCTATTCAGAATGCCATGGCTTATGCCAAAGTTCAGAACAAAGCAGGTAATTTCATTACTCCCAGCATAGCCAGTGTAACGGCTGCTGCCAATATCTCCATTCCTCCTGATTCCAAGGTATCCCTTACCAATACGGAAGCTGCTGATGGCTACCCCATCTCTGGTTTCTCCTGGGTACTTATCTACAAGGAACAGAAATATAACGACCGTTCCTCAGACAGGGCCGCCAAATTGCTGAAGCTGATCTCCTGGGCAATACATGATGGCCAGCAGTATAGCGGCGCGTTGAACTATGCGCCTCTTTCTCCTGCCGCCGTTGCTGTTGGAGATGCGTTGCTGAAGTCCGCCACTTATGACAGTAAGCCGATTTTACAATAGTGAGAATGAGTAATGATTAACTTATGGATACATCTGTAGAAAACGGATTAGTTACCCGCAGCGACCTTCCGCTGCGGGTATCTAATTCTAAAACACCGGAGGCGATCGTGAAAGCTAAACAAAGAATAAGGCGTTCCTTCCGCCAGATTCGCACCGAAAATGTCTTCAAACGTACGTTGGTGATCATGGGGATCGTCATGGTCATCCTGGTAATGGGAATATTATTGACATTGATCGTGCAGTCCCTCCCTTCCATCAAAGCGTTGGGACCGAAATATCTCTGGGGCAGGGTCTGGGATCCTGTGCAGGATATTTACGGGGCCTGGCCCTTTTTGCTGGGAACGCTGCTTAGCTCTTTCCTGGCCCTCATCATTTCTATTCCTTTTTCCATTGCCGTGGCTATATTTTTGGGCGAATACTACCCGAAAGGATGGCTTCCTGACCTGTTGAAGAATACGGTGGAGCTGATCGCTGCTGTGCCTTCCGTCATTTACGGTTTCTGGGGACTGGCCGTGCTGGTGCCCATCGTACGTAATTTAGAATCCCATATCGGTGTTGAGCCGATTGGCGTAGGCATTTTCAGTTCCTCCCTGATACTGGCGGTAATGATCATTCCGTATGCTGCTTCATTGGGCAGATCGATGATCCAGATGGTGCCTTCTCCGCTGAAAGAAGCTGCCTATGGGCTGGGGGCTACCCGCTGGGAAGTGATCCGCAGTGTCGTCCTTCCGTACACGAAATCAGGCCTGTTTGCCGGTATTCTCCTGTCCCTGGGCCGGGCCCTGGGCGAGACAATGGCTGTCACCATGGTGATCGGTAATACGAGCATCATTCCTAAAAATATATTTGCGCCGGGTAATACCATGGCCAGCGTTATCGCCAACGAATTTACGGAAGCAGACAAGGCCGTATATCTCTCCGCGCTCATTGAGCTGGGATTGGTGCTCTTCCTGGTCACCGTTGTTATCAATATGATAGGCAAGAGAATTATTGATCGCTTCACAAATGATTAATGTATGAATATCGGAAGTGTAAAATACAGGATCGGTAAAAGCTATGGCTTTCAGACATTGACCATTGTTCTCGCTTTTGCGTGTGTTATCCCCCTGATAGCCATCCTTTTTTTCATTATTAAAGCAGGTATTACGAAGATCAACTGGCATTTCCTCATCAATGTCCCCAAGGCTGTCGGGGAGTCAGGAGGCGGTATCGCCAATGCATTGGTCGGAAGTATCATTATCATAGCCCTGGCATCTGTCATCGCCGTTCCTATCGGCATCCTGGCAGGCATCTATCTCAGTGAGAACAGAAAGAGCCGGCTGGCTTACTGGTGCCGTCTCTCTGTGGATATCCTTCAGGGCGTTCCTTCCATCGTAATAGGCATCGTCGCTTATTTTTGGCTGGTCAAGCCCCTGGGTGGCTTCTCTGCCCTGTCGGGCAGCGCCGCCCTGGCCATTATGATGCTGCCCATTATTGTCCGCTCCACGGAAGAGACGCTCAAGCTGCTCCCGGATTCCCTGAAAGAAGCGGCTTTTGCACTGGGTATGCCTTTCCACCGCGTCATCTTTAAGGTGATCGTTCCCGTAGGGATCAGTGGTATCCTCTCCGGCGTCATGCTCTCTGTAGCAAGGATCACCGGCGAGACAGCGCCTCTTTTATTTACGGCATTCGGTAACCCTTACCTGTCCACCAATGTCACCAAGCCCATGCAGAGCCTGCCTCTGCTGATATTTAACTATGCAACCAGCCCCTATAATGATTGGCATGATCTGGCATGGGGGGCATCCCTGATATTATTGTTCTGGGTATTATTCCTAAATATTTTTACAAAGCTGATAACTAGAAAATGGAAAGTACAATTATAAAAAGCAGGGACTTTAACGCTTCTTTTGGTAGCAATCACGTCGTTAAGAATGTAAACATCGATATTCCGAGAAACCACGTAATAGCCGTAATGGGCCCTTCCGGCTGTGGTAAAACGACCTACCTGCGCTGCATCAACCGCATGCACGAACTGATCCCGGGTGCTACCTCCAGTGGAGAAATGAAGATCAATGATGAGAATATATATGACATGCATCCGATCTTCGTCCGCCTCAAAATTGGAATGGTATTCCAACGCCCCAACCCTTTCCCCAACCTGAGCATTTACGACAATGTCATCGCCGGCTATAAGCTGAACGGTATCAAACTGGCCAAGGCTGACAGGGACAGGATCGTCGAGCATTCACTCACCCGGGTTGCCCTGTGGAATGAGGTGAAGGATTCCCTCACTAAAAAGGGCTCTTTCCTCTCCGGTGGCCAGCAGCAGCGACTTTGCATTGCCAGGGCTGTCGCCATGGAACCGGAAGTCCTGCTCTTCGATGAACCCACTTCCGCCCTCGACCCCATCTCCACCTCGACGGTGGAAGAGCTGTTCCATGAATTAAAGACCAATTATACCCTGATCATCGTGACGCATAACATGCAGCAGGCGGCCAGGGTCAGCGATAAAACAGCCTTTTTCTACCTGGGAGAGCTGGTGGAATATGACGAGACCAAGACCATGTTCACCAATCCGAAGGATAATCGTACACAGAATTATATCACTGGCCGTTTCAGTTAACCGGCTAAAACGCGGGCGGGCAGGCATGGGTTGCACGGCATTGACAAACGTGAATATTTAAGCATTTTACATTATATTAGACTATGGCACAAATAGAAACAGAATTACAGCTCCTCAAAATAGAGGTTATCAATATGTGGTCCCTGGTGGATTCCCAGCTTAGCAAAGCCAGGCTGGCTTTCCTGAATTTTGATAAAGACCTGGCCCGTGAAGTAGTGCTGAAAGAAAAGAGAGTGAACGGCAGTGAATTGAAGATAGACCGGGACTGCGAGAATATTTTCGCCCTGTTCTGTCCTGTCGCTATCGACCTCCGGTTCCTCCTGGCAGTATTAAAGATCAATTCCAACCTGGAGCGCATAGGAGATATAGCAGAAGGCATCGCTAAATATATCATTGACGCAGAAGCGCCCTTTACCAAAGAGATGCTGGAAGCCACCCGGATCCTTCCCATGTATGAAGAATCCGTCAACATGTTGCAGGCTACACAAACGGCTTTTGAAACAGAAGATACCATTCTCGCCCGCAGCGTCTTTAAAAAAGACGATTTCCTGGATAATGTAAATAAAACGTCCAATAAAGTACTGGAAAAACATTTGCAGGAGTACCCGGAAGATACCGCCCAGGCCTTGTGGATCATATCCATCATCCGGAAACTGGAAAGAGTAGGGGACCAATCAAAAAATATAGCTGAAGAGATCATCTTTTATCTCGAAGCCAAGGTTCTCAAGCATAAGGGCAAACATGCATAGTGTATAATAATATTAGCATAACCTTCCAGTAAACTCCCCGTAATACGGGGAGTTTACTTTTGTATCCGAATTAATCGGTTAGTCACCTGTTAATCGATGGTTTATATATGTAGAGTTGAATTTTCTCATGCAGAAGCCACTTCATTTCCATGATGGTGGCTCTCTTTTTTTTGGCCGGCCCGCCGCGGGCCCGGCCGAAAAACCCTCGCGCAGCGAGGCGACAAATATGGGCTCAGACATCGTTTACGATGTCGCCGAAGCTTAAAAAAAGTCCTAACAGTATCTATAAAAAAAGACATCGCTTGCGATGTCGTCAGAATAAAAAAAGGAATTAAAAAAGCGTCCCAAGCTACGCTCAATACTTCGGAAATAGCTGTCGTTTAGTCAGAGAAAGTTTCAAAAACTTCCCAGCCGGGGGTGTATGTTTGGAAAAGGTTTGGTTGTAATTTTTGCAACTAATTAAAAACCAGCTCTCCCCGAAAATTTCAACTAAACAGTTAAAAAATAGCCTCCCCTTCTTTAGGAAATAATCGCAAACAGCTATGTCATGTCGTCATATATATCCTTTCGCCGCATTTACTTACAGAAGGGAAAATGGCCATAGTATGGAATCAATATCCAGGGACCTAATTTAGTTGAAGACGAACCCGGGTCTAATTAAATACAAACTCCGGATACAGCAGATCCAATGCCCCTTTCTTCTGCTCTGTACAGTTGTGCATGAGATAGCTTACAATGGACTCTGTAGAATGATCGAGGGAAAGACCAATCTTTTTCTTTTGCTCCATCCATTGCCGGAATATCCAGGGGAAATCGGTATCCAGTGCATTCACGACGGGAACCCCCATCTTTTTCAGCGCAGCAGCATTACAGAACTGCTCATACTGGCCCTTTATAGGGATTACCAGCAATTTTTTTCCAAGATACAGGGCCTCGGCGGGAGTCTCAAAACCGGCTCCTGTAATAATGGCCTTGCAACTGATGAGGCTCTTATTGAAGGCCCCCTTGCTGACAGGTATAAAAAGAATATTGCCTTCCTGCAGGGGCTGTTTCACTTCTTTGGAAAATACATGGAACCGGAAGCCCTTCAGTGGCTCAAGATAATGCCTTACTGTGGCATCGCTGTAGGACGAGAGATAGACGGTAATATGCCCCTTATCCTGGGGTTCCGCCTGTAAGATCTCCTTTTTAATGACGGGAGGTAAAATAAAATCATCATACTGCCTGAAATGCAAACCTATATATTGCGTAGCCCTGGCATAATTCCGCAGGATCCATTCCCCCATCACATTCTTTTGCTCCGGCCGGGGGACCTTGGGAGAGACAAAACTCGCCTGATGACCGAAATTCACCGAAGCTACTTTTTTATAGGCGCAGGCCAAAGAAGTAATGCTTTCAAAATCATTCAATACCAGGTCATATTTCTCTACCGGTAATTCTTTCACCTCCTTCATTATCCGTAAGGGAGCGAACTCCCGGACGATCTTCGGGTAATTGAGTCCGCCCTTGTCGGTATAGAAAAGGCTCAGGCCCTTGCTGCGATATTTTACAGAAGCGTCCAGTTGCAGGCTGTTGTTGGCTCCACTGAGAAAAATATCCACCTTCCCATACCGTTCAAGGTGAGGGAGGAGTTCCATTGCCCGGCTGATGTGGCCATTTCCGGTTGCCTGTACTGCGTAAAATATCTTCATGACCTGGGTATTATGTAGGGTTATTATATAGCTGCTAAGGAATTGATATAAAAATTGATCTCGTCTGTCATGACATTCAGGGACGGCTTCATCTCAACGGTCTGTGTCGCCGGGAAGTTCTTCTCGTCATATTCGAAGATGGTCCATTCATTCTGCTGGTATTCCAATGCCGTGCAATGCTCCACCCAATCCCCCGAATTCAGGTAAGTGACCTTCCCATCCTTGGTCTCCACCACCTTTTTTACCGGCTGGTGGATATGTCCGCAGATCACATAATCATATTTCTTTTCAATGGCCAGCTCTGCCGCTATCAATTCAAAATCATTGATCTTACTCACGGCCTTGTTCACTCCGGCCATCACGCTTTTAGAGATTGACACCCGCTCACGGCCCAGGAATTTCAAAATGAAATTGATAAACCGGTTAAACCGGATGAGCAGGCTATAACCGCTGCTCCCCAGCTTGGCCAATACTTTGGCTCCTCCCTTCGTCGTATTGTCGAAGACATCCCCGTGAAAGATCCAGGTCATTTTATTGTCAATTTCCAATACCAGTTTATCGGTAAGGGTGAAATTTCCGATCTGTATATCCGCGTATCGCCGCATCATCTCATCGTGGTTGCCGGTAATATAAAAGACCCGGGTGCCATTCGTAACAAATTGCAGGATCTCTTTCAGCACCATCATATGAGCGACGGGGAAATAGCGCTTGGAGAATTGCCAGCCATCGATGATGTCTCCATTCAGAATGAGTATATTGGTAGTGATGCTTTTGAGATAGTTGACTAGTTCCTTGGCCCGGCATCCGTATGTTCCGAGATGAACATCAGAGAGAACTACTACATCTACATGACGCTTTTCCATTATTGTGGTTTCCCAAAGTTCTATAACAGGTATTACGATAGTTTTACCTGACTGTTAAGGAATTGTGAGCTTTACGTAAACAGAATGTTACCAGGATAGTCCCGGAGTATTACAATTTGTATAAACCCTTCAAAGCCGGTAATTTTACGCGCGTTATGTCGGGGACGGGTCAGAGCCCGGTCTGGCCGGCATTTTTTATAACCATCAACTCCCCAAAATGAAGGGTCGCTTTATTCCATTGTGTCTTTTTTTTGTCGCTCGTGTGTCCGCCCAGCCTTATCCTTATACGGTCAGCAATGTGCACTCCCATAATGATTATGAACAACGGATCCCTTTCCGGATGGCCTATAATGAAGGCTTTGGCTCCGTCGAAGCGGATATCTTTTTGGAGGATAACGAATTATTGGTAGGGCATAACGTTAAGGAACTGCGAAGCGACAGGACCCTGGCTTCCCTGTATCTCGATCCCATCCGGGACTGCATCGAAAAAAACCATGGGTATGTCTTTGCCGACAGCAGCCGGCAATTGCAGTTGCTGATCGATGTCAAAAGGGATTCCCTGAGAACGCTCGACAGGCTGGTATCGATCCTGCAGCAATATCCTTCCCTGATCCATAACCCTTCCCTGAAATTTGTAATAACAGGCAGCAGGCCCTCTCCCTCGCTCTTTATTACCTACCCTTCCTTTATACAGTTCGATGGGGAGCTTTATAAGGATTACAGCAAAGAGGCGTTGACGAAGATTGTATTGTTCAGCGATGACTTTAAAAGCTATTCCCATTGGAACGGGAAAGGCAATATCCCGGAAAAAGAATGGACTGTCCTACAGGCCGCCGTCAGCAAAGCGCATAAACTGAATAAGCCTGTCCGTTTCTGGGACGCTCCGGATTTTATCAATGCCTGGTACCAGTTCATGCACCTGCAGGTAGACTATATCAACACGGATAATATTGTGGCGCTCTCCAATTTTCTCCACCGTCTTCCCCAGACATCGTATACTTCCCCGGGCAACGCTTATAAGACCTATCAACCGACCTATAAGACGGATGCTATCGACAGGCCGGTGAAAAATGTGATACTGCTGATAGGCGACGGTACGGGGCTCGCCCAGTTATATGCCGGCTATACTGCCAATAAAGGCTCCCTGAATATTTTTAAGATACGGCAGATCGGCCTGTCTAAGACCAGCTCCTATGATAGTTATGTCACCGATTCCGCACCGGGCTCCACGGCTTTCTCTTCAGGGGAAAAGACGAACAACCGCTTCGTAGGAGTGGACCATACAGGAGCACCTTTGACGCTGTTGCCTTCCCTGCTGGAAAAAAGAAAGATCCGGACGGGGCTGGTCACCTGTGGGGATATAGCGGACGCCACTCCGGCTGATTTTTATGCGCACCAAAGCGAGCGGGATAATGCGAAGGCAGTCCTGGAGGATCTGAAAAATGCTCCTATAGACATCCTGATGGGGTCCGGCGACGAAAGCCTGAATAATGTTGATTTCCTCAGAGAATCGGCCAGGTCCAAAGTCAGCGGAGACGTTCTCAATGAATTACGATCCAAATACACGATCGTTCCTTCTGTAGACAGCGTTCCATCGCCCGGTGCGGTGGAGGGGGGGCGTGATGGGGGGGGCGGGACGCATGGCAGTCCGGTAGTCGCCGGGGGTGCGGGGAAAAAATGGATCGTAGTGGACAAGCAGGCAGGCCTGTCGATGGTCAACGGAAGAGGTGACTGGCTGCAAAAAGCTTTTTCGAAAACAATAGATCTCTTGTCCCGCAACAGGGCCGGATTTTTCCTGATGACGGAAGGAGCCCAGGTGGATTATGGCGGCCATGCGAATAATGTGCCCTATGTCGCCACCGAGGTAATGGATTTCGACCAGGTGGTAGGAGCAGCGCTGGAATTTGCCGACCGGAATGGAGAGACTTTGGTCATCGTTACGGCTGACCACGAGACGGGTGGATTGAGCCTGCTGGATGGGAATTATGGAAAAGGCTATGTGAGCGGGCAATTCTCTTCCAATGACCATACGGCCATTCCCGTACCTGTTTTTGCTTACGGGCCCCGGTCAGCCCTTTTCAGGGGAGTATATGAGAATACGGCGATCTTTTCGAAGATGCTGCAGGCCTTTGGCCTTTAAAATACTACTATGAACGAAGAACTCATTTTGCTCCTGGGTGATAAGATCAAGGCAAAACGAATAGGGAGAAATATCACCCTGGAGCAATTGGCTACAAAGGCAGGCGTCAGCAAGGGATTGATCTCCCAGATCGAGAACAACCGCACCGTTCCTTCCCTTCCTGTGTTATTCAATATCATCCATTCCCTGGACGAAGACCTCAAGACCTTTTTTGAGGATATGCACGACAGCTTTAACAAGAGCCATATACTCATCATTCGCAAAGGACAGGGAAAATTATTTGCTAAAGAAGCGACAAAGGGATTCTCTTATAAGCGCATACTCACCCGTAGCATTACCTCCCAGGCTACGGATATCGTCCTGCTGGAATTAAAAAAGAATGCCAGCCGCACAAAAATGATCAGCACCGACGCCTTCGAATGCAAATACATCCTCAAAGGCAGTATCGAATACATAATTGAAAAAGAAACTTTTACCCTCCATGAAGGAGATACGCTTTTCTTCAATGGACGAGCTCCTCACCGGCTGAAGAACATCGGCGACACAGAAGCCCTTATACTGATCACCTATTTTTTCTGAGCGATGGACCTTGCTGTTACCGTACCAACCTGTATCTTTTTCAGCGGTAATCTTTTACATCTTTTGTAACTAAAAGAAAACACCTATTTACAAATGCTTAACAATCGTTTAGTATTTATAAACTGTTAACATTTACTTAAATTAAGGCTAACCTTCCCTTCACATAGCCCGGATAATTTTGCTGCTCAATCATTTACCACTTCCTAGTCATACAAAAACTGTTTTTATGAGTAAAAAGTCGTTCCGCGCAAGAATGCTTCTATTGACTATACTCTTGCTACCTCTTATCACATTTGCACAAAACATCATTACGGGACAGGTACTCTCTGGCAGCGACCAGTCTCCGGTACCCGGGGCTACCATAATCATTAAAGGAACTAAAATCGGGACCTCTACGGGGATTGATGGAAAATTTGCTGTAAAGGCAAAAGAAGGGGATGTCCTGGTGGTTTCCGGCATAGGGGTAGCGCAAAAGGAAGTCCCTGTAGGAGCAGGCACAGACCTTTCCATTACCGTTGCCACGAACTCAAGAAATCTCAACGAAGTGGTAGTAACTGCCACAGGTATAAAAAAGGAAGCCAAACGCATCGGATATGCTACTCAGACGATCGACGCTTCGACGCTAACCAAGGCACGTGAGGCCGATCCTATCAATTCCTTAAAGGGGAATGCGGCAGGGCTTACGATCAATATCAACCAGGAAATGGGGCATTCTCCCGATGTGATCGTCCGGGGTGAGAATGATCCGAATAATACGCCCATGTATGTGGTGGACGGGATCCCCATTAGCTCGGATACCTATAATATCAACCCCGATGACATCGAAAGCTTTACTATTTTAAAAGGACCCAGCGCAGCGGCCTTGTATGGCTTCCGGGGAAAAAATGGCGCTATTATCATCAATACCAAAAGAGGAACGAGGAATAAAAGAGGGTTTGTAGTTGATTTTAATACCAGCACGCAGTTTAATAACGGCTTTATCGCATTGCCGAAATACCAGGATGAATATGGCCCTGGTGAAGCCGGAACCTATGCCTTTGGCGGTGGCGGCGGCCAGGCTTCTTCAGGTCCGGGCGGTGGTGGTTCGGGTGTGAATGACTATGACTATGATATCTGGGGGCCGCAATTTAAAGGGCAGCTGTTACCTCAATATGATGGCGTCTACAGTCCTACTCAGACCTATACCACCAATTTTGAAAATGGCTCTTCCTATACGGGTCATATCGCACCTACCCCCTGGATAGCCAGAGGAAAGGACAATCTGAAAAAATTTATACAGACCGGTATCTTATCCAGCAACAGTGTTGCCATCAGTTCTTCTTCAGAAAAGACGGACGTTCGTTTTTCTCTTGGTAACACCTATCAAAAAGGGATCTTCCCGAATACAAAGCTGAACAACGTCAATTTTACCGGCAGCATCACGCAGCGGTTCTCAGACAAACTTACCTTAAACAGTTATTTCAATTACAGCCGGCAGTCATCGCCCAATACGCCCGATGTTACTTATGGCTCCAGCAGTCCTATTTATAACATCATCCTTTGGGGTGGAGCGGACTGGAGCATGAGCGATATGAGAAATTACTGGCAACCCGGTAAAGTAGGCATACAGGAAAAATATGAAGAGTATTTTCGCTATAACAACCCCTATTTTGTCTCTTATGAATGGCTGCACGGGCATTATGTAAACAATGTGTATGGGTATCTTTCCCTGAATTATAAAGTAAACAATGACATAGACCTGCTGCTTCGCCCGAGCCTTACTACCTACGATCTGCTGAATACCGAGAAACTACCTTTTTCGGCGAGCGACTACGGCAGATATGCGTTGCGCCAGGGAGACTACCGGGAAGACAGGAGATCTATGTTCGAATCGAATGTAGAGGCACAGGCCAGGTACCACCATAATAATCTCCTTGGGTTCTTGGATGTGCAGGGCCTGATCGGCGCCAATGTAAGGAGCTTTAATTTTAAATCAGATTTTGCTTCTACCAATTATCTGAATTCACCGGGCATCTATGCTTTCTCTAACTCGGTATACCCTTTATTAGGTTCTTCTTATACTTCCGAAATGAAGGTATTGAGCGCTTATTATTCGCTTGACCTCGGGTACAAGTCCTATCTGACTGCGAATATTACCGGGCGCGCTGATAAGTCGTCCACGTTGCCGGCTAATAAGAATACGTACTTCTATCCTTCTTTCAATCTGGCCACCGTTGTTTCCGATTATGTAAAGCTGCCGGAACCCGTCTCCTTCTTTAAATTGAGGGCGTCTTATTCGGAAAGTAAGGACGGTGGAACCAATGCCTTTTTCACGCCTCCGGCGCTGGTGCTGGAAGGTCTGACTGCTGGCTATAATCCTCCTTCGCCTTATGGAGGACCATCCTACCAGTTCCAGAAGTCTTATACCCAGACGCCGGTTTACAATAATCAGACCAGCGCCTATTTCACCAACCAGCTGGTAAGCAATACCATCCAGACCTCAGACAGACAGGCGTATGAATTCGGGGCCGATCTCCGGTTCCTCCGAAACAGGATAGGACTGGACGTCACCCGTTATCATTATAAAAACACCGGCATTGTTCCCCAGGGTATATCTTCTGCGACTGGTTACTCCACGTACCTGACCAATGGAAATACTTATACGAATGATGGTTGGGAAGTGGTCTTGAATGCCAGCCCTTTCAAAAACCCCAAAGGGTTTAGCTGGAATGTCACTGCCAACTGGTTCACCTACATCCGTAAATGGGTAAGTGATGCGAATCCGGATAACTACTCACATAATGGCACCCGTATTGACCTGGTATATGGCAATGCATTTATCCGGACACCGGATGGGAAGTTCGTGATCGATCCTAAGTCCGGAGTGCAGGTCCGTGATGCCGATCTGGGTGTCTCCACCCTGAAAGTATTTGGGCATTCCGATCCTGATTGGCAGTGGGGTCTGGTAAATAACCTGAGCTATAAAAGCTTTTCTCTCCGCTTCCAGTTCGACGGTAGTGTCGGCGGGGTGATCGAAGACGGCGTTCGCAAGAAATCGTTACAGGGCGGTCGCCAGATAGAGACCGTTCAGGGCAAATTCGGAGAAGCGCGTCCAAATGATGCGAAAGCTAATAAAACATATCCGGGTTCCTATGTAGGTGACGGAGTGAATCTGACAGGTGCAGCTATACAGATCGATCCGAAGACAGAGCAGATTACCAATATGAAGGATCTGACAGAGACCCCCAACGCAACGCCGACCACTGTGCAGGGATATGTTTCCACCATGGCTTCTATCCCGGACCTGGACATCGTGAAAAAGACCTATGCAAAGCTGAGAGAGGTAGCCATTACCTATGAAATCCCCCAAAGCATTTTCGGGAAGAAGCCCTTCATACAGAAAGCCACCTTCTCCCTGGTAGGCAGGAATCTTTTATATTTCTTCCCCAGCCGTTATAAGGATTTTGATGTGGATCAATATCAGACCCTTGGAGCCGGGGCAGTGACCCTGAATCCGAACAGCGGGACTGCACCAGGCGCCTATACTACCGGTCTGCAAACGCCGACTACCCGCAGCTATGGGTTTAACCTCAATATTTCTTTTTAATTATCCTCAAAAGTAAACCAGCAATGAAAAATATAAAAAACAGTATCATAGCAGCGGTAGGGTCGATCCTGATCTTATCCTGTAATAAAACGATCGATAAATTGCAGGCGGATCCCAATAATCCCACTACCGTACTGCCGAATCTGATAGTAGGTACTATATTGACGGATATGTCTGGCACAGTCTCGAATGCATCTGCTTCCGGCGCTGGCGCCGGCGCCCCCGTCGGAGCGCTGGGGGGTGTTGCTTCCTGGGATGCTGTACACCGTTGGAACCAATATTATTGCAGTAATTATAATTATTACAATACCAATACCTATTTCTGGCAGAACGGTCCCTTTGATGGCTACCTGGTCCTGAAGAATGTGGTACAAATGGAGAAAGAAGCCTTGAACAGCGGAAATGCGGCGGTCAACCCGTTTGAAGCAATGGGCCGGTTTATCCGGGCCTATTATTATTACAACATGACCTCCATGATGGGAGATATTCCACAGGGAACGGACCTGCAGGCTTTTGACAATCCGACTCCGGTCTACACGACTCAAAAACAGGTTTTCAAGTATATATTAAATACCCTGGATACGGCCAATTCCGATCTTACGACACTCATCGCCGCAAAGGATAAAAGCCTGTCCGCCACCCAGGATATTTATTTTGCGGGTGATCTCACCAAATGGCAAAAATTGGTGAACAGCTTCAAATTGAGGGTGTTGATCAGCCTCAGCCTGCAGGCTTCCGATGCAGACCTGAATGTGGGTCAGCAGTTTGCCAACATTTTCAACAACCCGGCTAAATATCCCCTCTTTCAGGGCCAGAGCGATGACTTTAAGTTCGTCTACCAGCCCACCTATAACCTGTATTATTTCAGCCCAGCCAACTATGGTTCCATTGCGGGACGCTATAATATGGCCCAGACCTATGTACAGGCCCTGACTACCCTGAATGATGCCCGTGTTTATGTCACCAGCGAACCGGCCTGGGCGTTGGTAAGTAAAGCCAATGGGGGATTGGGTACTGTCGGCGGATATTCTGCCACTGATTTCAATGCCTTCGTTGGTTCCAGTACCGGAGAAGATATTACCAAATTGGTTACGGAGGCATCCACCGGAGTTTATTCCTTCATCAACCGAAAGAGGTATTTTGACACCTATGTAGGCGAGGCTGATGTGTTGGTGGGTTATAAAGAGATGTGCTTCAATATTGCAGAAGCGGCGAACCGGGGATGGATCACGGCGGATGCAGCAACCTGGTACAAGACCGGGATTACCGAATCCTTTAAGTTTTATGGCCTGGATCCTGCCCAGACCAGTTTTACAGCGACTTTCCAGCAGCCCACCCAGACCTCGGTAGGGTCTTATACTACTTATCCTTTTACATTCGATTTTAATGCTTATTATAGTAAGCCCGCCGTTCAATACGTTGCGGGTGCAACAGGCCTCAACCAGATCATTTTGCAGAAATATCTGGCCATGTTCCAGAACTCAGGATGGGAAGCCTATTTCAATTACCGCAGGACCGGGGTGCCGGCTTTTCAGACAGGTACCGGCGTGGGTAACAATGGAGTGATTCCCAAACGTTGGGCATATCCTGTTAATGAGCAGTCTGTCAATAGTGCGAATTGGAAAGCAGCGCTGGCTAACCAGCAATTTTCCACAGATGATCTCAATGGGACCATGTGGTTGCTTAAGTAACACCCTAGCCTACATAAATTATGGCGGGACCTTTCCAGGTCTCGCCTTTTTTTTCTTAAATATTATTTAATAAGAGCCGACACCGCCCTTAGCGCATTTTCAATATCTTTTCAGGATCATTCATAAAAATCACGGTCATGACCAGCGAGCAAGCCAAAAAAATAACGGACGAGATCTTTGAACTGTATGAAAATTACGGGGGAGCGGAGTATGCCGGTGAAAAGGTCTCGCAACTGGAGCATATGGTACAGGCAGCGCAACTGGCGGAAGAGCAGGGTTATGACGAGGAAGTGATCCTGGCCGCTTTCCTGCACGATGTCGGGCATATCAGCGAGGCGGCAAAGGGCGATAATGAGATGGATGGCTTTGGCATTAAAGACCATGAGGAGATCGGCGCTGAATTCCTGCGGGGAAAGGGATTCTCTAAAAAAGTCGCCCGACTGGTCGAATCTCATGTAGAAGCAAAAAGGTATCTCACTCTCAGAGACCCCGTCTACTACGCACAATTATCGGAAGCCAGTAAGAAGACCCTTGAATACCAGGGTGGACCGATGACCGAGGAAGAAGCTGCCGCGTTCGAACAATATCCCCTCTTCGATCTGATCATTAAAATGCGCAAATGGGATGAAGCCGCGAAAATAGAACACAAGCCCTTGCCTGATCTGCAACATTACCGGCAATTGATGTTGCATCACCTTGAATCCCGGTAGCCCATGCCCACCTCTCCCATACCAACGGTACCTCCCGGTAATCTGCAAGGGGTAAAGCCGCTAAGCCTCCGTTCCCGGCTGCAGCGATCTCCTGCCTGGGTATTCATATTATACGTATCCTTTTCTTCCTTCGTCGTCTATACCTGTATGTATGGGTTCCGCAAGCCTTTTACCGCAGCCTCCTTCAACGGGATCTATTTATTCGGGATCTCTTATAAAGTGGTGCTGGTCATCTCGCAGGTAATGGGCTATATGCTTAGCAAGTTCTATGGGATCCGCTTCATTGCTGTTATGCAGCCATCCAGGCGGGCCGGGTTCATTATCAAACTGATCCTTACTTCCTGGGTCTCCCTGCTCCTGTTCGCCCTGGTGCCGGCGCCCTATAACTTTATTTTTATGTTTATCAACGGACTGCCATTGGGCATGGTCTGGGGATTAGTGTTTGGTTTCCTGGAAGGGAGACGGGTCACGGAACTGATGGGAGCCGTTCTGGCCACCAGTTTTATTTTTGCCTCCGGCCTGGCTAAGACCGTGGGCAAATGGCTGATGCTGGATGCTAAGATCAGTGAATGGTGGATGCCTTTTTTCGCCGGAGCCGTATTTGTGGGTCCCTTGCTCATCAGCACCTGGTTGTTAAATCAGACCCCGCCCCCCACCGCCGAAGATATTGCGCAACGGACGATCCGGCGCCCAATGGAAAAAGAGGAACGGGTAGCTTTTTTGCGGCGTTTTGGTTTTGCATTGATACCTGTCATTATCGCTTATGTAATGCTAACGATCCTTCGGGATTTCACGGAAGATTTTGCCAATGAGCTGTGGACGGAGACCGGCTATCAGAATAATGCGGACGTTTTCGCCAGGACCAGTACTATCGTTTCCCTCATCGTGCTGGCGGTAATCGGAGGGTTCTTTATCATTAAAAATAATTACAAGGCCTTCCAACTGAACAATATTATTATCATCGGAGGCTTTGCCCTGGCAGCCGCCACCACAATAGCTTATCATCTACACCTGATCTCCCCTGTGATCTGGATCATCGGTGCATCAGCCGGACTTTATTTCGGGTATGTACCCTACAATTGTTTTTATTTCGAACGCATGTTAGCCGCTTATAGGGTACCCGGTAACGTAGGTTTTCTCATCTATATTGCCGATGCATTCGGTTACCTGGGTACAGTAGTCGTACTATTGGTAAAAGAATTCGTAAAGATCAAATATACCTGGGTAGATTTCTTCACAGGCATGTTCTATCTATCCGCAGCAGCAGGTATTTTACTGGTCTTATGGGGATCTGTCCTCTATGCGAAAATTTATAAAAAGAACACTTAATAAAGATATTTTATGCAATCTCGATCCGCTATCGTTATAGGCGCAGGTATTGTAGGACTGGCTACGGCAAGAGCTCTGGCGCTCCGGGGATTTTCTGTAAAGGTCTTTGAAAGATCGGAAAGAGCCGTAGGCGCTTCTATCCGGAATTTCGGAATGATATGGCCTATTGGTCAGCCCCAGGGAAAAATGTATGAAAGGGCTGCCCGTAGCCGCGACATATGGAAAGAGCTGTCGCCAAAGGCGAATTTTTGGTGTGAGCAGGCCGGGAGCCTCCACCTGGCGTACCATCCGGATGAATGGCAGGTTCTGCAGGAATTATACGAGTGCTTTCACAAAGAAGGAAGACCTGTGGAACTGCTGGACAAACAGGCGGTCGGCGCCGTATCGGCCTCCGCTGTCCCCGATGGCCTGCTGGGTGGGCTCTATAGCCGGGATGAATGGATCGTTGATCCCCGGGAAGCCATTGCTGCACTTCCCGGCTGGCTTTCGGAACACCTGAAAGTGGAATTCTACTGGGGGAAATGCATTTCTTATATCTCCGACCAGATAGTATATATAGGGAATGAGGAAGAATATGAGGCGGATCTGGTCTTTATCTGCAATGGAGCAGATTTTGAGACGCTCTACCCGGAGAATTTTTCACAGCTCCCCGTCACCAAGTGTAAGTTACAGATGATGCGCCTGGTATCCCAGCCCGATGACTGGCGGATCGGTCCTGCTCTCTGCGGAGGACTTTCCCTGACCCATTACAGTAGCTTTAAAGCCGCTGCCTCTTTACCGCAGTTGAAACAACGTTATGCGGAAGAAATGGCGGCTTATCTGGAATGGGGCATTCATGTCATGGTATCGCAGAACGGGAAAGGAGAGCTTACCGTCGGCGACTCCCATGAATATGGGCTCACTCATGACCCTTTCGACAGGGATTTTGTCAATAAAATGATCCTGGATTATCTCCGGAAATTCGCCCGTTTTAAAGACTGGTCGGTCGCCGAAAGCTGGAATGGGATCTATACCAAGCTCACAGACGGCGAAGCCGACCTCTTTTTTTCGCCGGAACCGTATGTATATGTGATAAATGGGGTGGGGGGAGCAGGCATGACCCTGTCTTTTGGCTTAGCCGAAGAATTAGTGGCGGGATTGTAATAAATTTGCAGGATTATAGTTATTTATTAAGTGTAATTCTGTAATCGTTTTGCCGGGATATGAATAAGTTACAATCCTTATTGGTTGCCAATCGCAACTTTTTTATTGGTTTTCTTTTTTTCTTCCTGGTAGGCCTGGTATTTCTGCTGACGGAGGGTAAAGCGGCCAGCTTTCTGTACCTGAACCCCTATCATCAGACAACGCTGGACAATTTTTTTATCTACCTGACCTTTTTGGGAGATGGCCTTTTTTCCATTACGATCTTCCTGATCTTCTTATTCCTGCGCCGGTACTCCCAGGCCTGCCAGTTGATGGTTGCTTTCCTGGTGTCGGCGCTGTTTGCGCAGGTGCTCAAAAACCTGTTCTCCATGCCCCGGCCGAAAGAATTTTTTGCCCCGGGTCAATATGCTTATTTCATCAACGGGGTCACGCATGCGGGATTTAGCAGCTTTCCTTCCGGGCACAGCACTTCCGTATTTGCGCTCGCTACCCTCCTGGCGTTATTCGAGAAGAATAAAAAATGGAATACGCTCTACCTCCTGGGAGCCGTTGCCGTGGGGTATTCCCGGATCTACCTTGGGCAGCATTTCCTGGGAGATGTATTGGTAGGCTCCTTTATAGGGGTATCCCTGGCCGTTCTCGTACATTGGCTGTTCTCCAAAAAATTTCATTCATTACGCTCTTTAGCGTAGGTTTGCCATCAATTTTTGGCCTATTTTAATTTCTGATGTCTTATGATCGATGGTAAAAAACTGGTGATCGTCCTTCCCGCTTATAATGCAGAGCTTACCCTTCGTAAGACCTACGGAGAGATTCCTTTTGATATTGTGGACGAAGTAGTGCTGGTCGATGACAATAGCAGCGACAAGACCGTGTCGGTGGCGTCGGAACTGGGTATCCGGCATATCATCAAACACGATAAGAACCGGGGTTATGGCGGCAATCAGAAAAGCTGCTATAACAAAGCGCTGGAGTTGGGAGGGGATATTGTCATTATGCTCCACCCTGACTATCAGTATACGCCCAAACTGATCCCTTCCATGGCTTATCTGATCGCCAATGATGTTTACCAGGTTGTGCTGGGCGCCCGTACGCTGGGGAAAGGCGCTCTTCGCGGAGGAATGCCGTTATATAAGTATTTTTTTAACAGGACGCTCACGTTTTTTGAAAATGTCATGCTGCGGCAGAAACTGGCTGAATATCATACCGGATACCGGGCCTTTTCCCGGGAGGTCCTTGAAAGGGTGAATTACCAGATCGATTCTGAAGACTTCGTATTTGACAACGAGATGTTGTCCCAGATTATTTACCTGGGGTATGAGATCGCAGAGATCACCTGTCCTACCCGTTATTTCGAAGAAGCTTCCAGCATTAATTTCCGCCGTAGCGTGGTGTATGGACTGGGGGTGGTGCATGTCTCGATCGTCCACCGGCTCTGTAAATGGGGAATCTTGAAAAGGGAAATGTATAAGCCCCTCAAATAATACGTTCTTTTAACTGATTACAAACTGCCCCGGATAATGCGTCTAAATAAAACTACCACCGTCCTTTTGATCGCCGCGCTTGCCGCTCTTTTTTTTATCCCCTTCCTGGGACGGGTGCATTTATTCGATTGGGACGAGATCAACTTTGCCGAATGCTCCAGGGAAATGATTAAAATGGACGATTATACCCGGGTGTATGTCGATTTCAAGCCTTTCTGGGAAAAGCCTCCTATGTTCTTCTGGATGCAGAGTACCGCCATGAAGATCTTTGGCGTAACGGAATTCGCTTCCCGTTTTCCCAATGCCCTTTGCGGGATCATCACCCTGATCGTGGTCTTTTGCTGTGGCAGAAGGATCTACGATACCCGTTTTGGCATACTCTGGGCCCTGGCCTATGGAGGGTCTCTCTTCCCGAATATGTATTTCAAATCAGGGATTATCGACCCCTGGTTCAACCTCTTTACTTTTCTTTCCCTGTATTATTTTATTTTATATCACTGGAAAAGGAATGGTTTTGACAAAGAAGGATTAGAGAAATCCCCCGTGTATTATGTGCTCTGGTCAGGCATATTTATGGGGCTGGCCGTCCTCACCAAAGGACAGGTGTCCCTGATGGTCTTTTTGCTGGCCCTTGGCGTTTATCTCATTATGAACCGCTTTAAATTCTATTTCGGCTGGGGCCATGCCGGCCTGTTTTTACTGATTGCTTTTTTGGTGACCTCCACCTGGTATGGTTACGAGACCATTAAAAGAGGCCCCTGGTTTATCAATGAATTCCTGAAGTATCAGTACCGCCTTTTTACTACTCACGATGCTGATCAGGCGGGCTTTTTCGGCTATCATTATATTGTGTTGCTGGTGGGGTGCTTCCCCGCTTCTGTCCTGGCCATACCTTCTTTCTTCCGTTCGAACTACACCAGCCGTTACGATAAGGACTTTAAAAAATGGATGCTCATCCTGTTCTGGGTGGTCACCGTTCTGTTCACGATCGTACAGTCACGTATCATCCATTATTCGTCCATGGCCTGGTTCCCGGTCACTTTCCTGGCTGCATATTCCCTGTACAAATGGCAGAATAAGACAGCGGAGTATAAAAAATATGTAGGGGTCCTTATAGCTATCCTGGGGGGCCTCATCTCCCTGCTGCTGCTGGGAGTGGCGTTCATCGGGCTCAATGTCAAAAAACTGGCTCCTTATGTCGACGACACCTTCGCCCGGGGGAATATGGAAGCTGAAGTGCACTGGTCCGGCTGGGAAGGCATTGTCGGCCTGTTAATGATCCTTACGCTTATATTGGGTATAAGAAGACTGAGAAAAAAGGAGTTTAATGCAGCGGCCTGGACCTTTTTTGGTGGAACGGCGATCGTCATTTTTCTGGCTTCCGCTATCATTGTTCCTAAAGTGGAAAGATACTCCCAGGGAGCGGCTATCGATTTCTTCATAGCAAGACAGGGTGAAAACTGTTATGTGCACACGCTGGGATATAAAAGTTACGGAGACCTGTTCTACACGCAGAAAGAGCGGCCTGCCAATCCCGATTCATACAATGAGCAATGGCTGCTTACCGGCCCGATCGACAAGCCCGTCTATTTTGTAACGAAAGTAGACCGGGAGGATAAATACAAGTACCCGGAACTGAAGGAACTATACCGCAAGAATGGCTTCGTATTCCTGAAAAGGGATATGCCGCCGGCCGCGCGCTAGCTGCATTCGTTAGCGCCCGGTGAACTATCCTGGCGGGCGACCGGCCCCTGGACTTACTTCTTCTTTCTCCCGGAAAAGAACCGCAGTATATTGCTGATTACTTTATCATTGGCTCCCAACTTTCCCTTTATCGAAGTGTAGATCGACACGAGTGCATTGTCCAGCCGTACGAGCAGCTTATTGCTGCCATCTCCGGGTCTTGCCTGATAGTAGGTAGCCCGGCGGTAAGGATTCTCTTCGACGGTGTAATAATAAAGAGCGATAGATCTCCGGTAGACACCTTCGGGACAGGTCATGGGTTCCGGATGGCCATGATAAGAATCGGCATCCGTATTGAAAATAACACAGCGGTTATAGATTGGCAGGACACTTTCCTCACAGGCTTTCATCTTCTTATCCCACAGCTCCAGCTTGCCACCCCATTCCTCTTTCCAGTCCTCGTTCAGATAGACCAGCACATTTACTCTTCTTTGCCAGTTACGGTGGTGGGGGTGCACGGTAAAGTCCGCATGGATATTCAGGAAGCCTCCCCGGGTAGACTGGTGGATCCCCCCTCCTTCCAACCCATCGTCTTTATGAAGGCCCTTGATGCCGGTGATTGCGCTGAGCCACTCCAAAAAAGCGGGAGAATTTAATTCGTTGATAGTGCCCCGGATGGTCTCCGGCAGCAGGTCGATCTTGTTCAATCCCCGCTTGTCCTCATTGTAATGCTTATAATTGATCCATCCGTTCGTTTCATTTAGTTTGTTGAATTCTGCGATACAGGTGTCGAGCACTTCGGGGTTCAGAAAATTTTCCAGTACAATATGGGGATAGGGAGGAGTTCCCTGGTACTTTTTACTTAATTCACCTAACTGGCTATTCCATTTGCTATAATCGAAAATTTGGGTATTGGTTGGCACTTTTTGGATTTTTTATGGTTGGCCGCGGACCTGTGGGGCCGCAAAGGGGGCAAAGGTACATAAAAACAGCTACAAGCTATTAGCCGCAAGCTGCAAGTAATACATATAAGTATTTAACAATATTTTAAGGGAATTAACGAAGGTCTGGCTTGGAGCTAGCGGCTAATAGCTTGCAACTGTTCCCCGGCTTGAAGCTATCAGCTTGTAGCTTGCAGCTACTCTCTAGTCCCTCCGCGACTCCAGCGTAAACCCGATGGTTGTTCCTACATCCGGAGTGCTCCGGACATGGACGGACTGCCCATGTGCCTCGATAATATGCTTGCAGATGGCCAACCCCAGTCCCGTCCCCCCCTTGTCCCGGCTCCTGGCAGCATCTGTACGATAAAAGCGTTCGAATATCCGTAAAAGGTGCTCTTCTTCGATACCGATCCCGTCGTCGCTGACCTCTATCAATACATTCTTTTCATCTATTTTATAGATACTGGCGACAATAGAGCCGCTGGGTTTTCCATATTTGGTAGCATTTTCCACGAGGTTGATCAGCACCATCCGGATCTTTTCTTTGTCTGCAAAGACGGTAATGGGGGATTCGCAACCCTTTTTAATAGAGGTCTTGACGTTCTTCTTGTTCGTCTTGATCGAAAGAGATTCGAATATTTCTTTTATCAGGTCCTGGATGATGAAATTCTGTTTGTACAGGAGCTGCTCACCGCGCTCAAGGGTGGAGATCTCATCCAGGTCATTCATGAGGTTTACCAGCCGGTCTACATTCTTGGCGGCATTTTCCAGGAATTTTTTCCGGATGGCTATGTCTTCCATGGCCCCATTCAGCAAAGTATCCACATACCCTTGTATGGCGAATATGGGGGTTTTAAACTCATGGGCCAGATTCTGAAGGAATTCTTTCCGGTAGGCCTCGTTCTTTTTTAACAACTCTATCTCTTCGTTCCTCTTTTCGCCCCATTTCTCCACGTCTTCCCGCACCTCATCAATGCTCTTTTGGGGCAGGATATATTTAAAATAGACTTCTTCTTTTTTAGTGGCTTTAGTCTGGTGAATAAGCTTGTAGATCAGCTTGATCTTGCGGTAAATGAATTTCTCCAGGGTGAACTGGATCAGCCCGTAACTACCTGAAAAAATGATGAGCAGGGATGACGCCCCTATTGTCAGGTTGCCTGTTAAAAAATAAATACCTGCTGATATGGGCAAAGCCAGCAGGCTGGCTGTCAGCGCAGATAATTGTTTGGGAGATAGATTCTTGGTGGAAGGCATTTGGTCCGTAAATTACAAAATTCACCCGGGGATTGTTCAAAAAGCGCCACCCGGTCCTCGTTCCGCTATAGCTCAGCCTACAGGCTAAACTTATATCCTACCCCTTTTACAGTCGTTATGCAATCCAACCCTAATTTCTGGCGGATCTTACGGATATGTACATCAATAGTGCGATCACCCACGATCACTTCATTTCCCCATACCTGGTTCAGGATCTCATTTCGCAGGAACACTCTTCCGGGCCGGGAAGCCAGCAGGTAGAGCAATTCGAATTCTTTTTTAGCCAGTGTGACATCTTTCCCATCCACTGTAACCTCAAATTTAGCAGGATCAATGGTCAGGTTCTCTATCTTTAACACCTTATCGTCGGGCTCTTTATTCACCCGGCGGAAAAGTGCATTCACCCGGCTGGTCAGGACTTTGGGGCTGATGGGTTTGGTGACATAATCGTCGGCGCCTGTCTCCAGTCCCCTGACATGCGAGCCTTCATCGCTGAGCGCCGTGAGAAAGATGATCAGGGTCTCTTTAAAAGTGGGTTGTGACCGAAGTATTTCACAGACTTCCACTCCGTTCTTTTTAGGCATCATGATGTCCAGGATGATCAGATCCGGTCGAACGATCTTGGCTTTGCCGATCGCCTCGTCGCCATCCTTAGCCGTGATCACCTCATACCCTTCTTTGGTAAGGTTGTATTGAATGATTTCCAATATATCCGGCTCGTCATCAGCTATCAGTATCTTCTTTCCTTTGGATTCCATTTTAACTAAAAATTTACGCAAACCTACTGGAAATAAAGCTTTGAGCAGGATTTCAACAGGTTAGTTCACAATTTTTTAATATAGAAATAACACGGAATCAGGGACGAATTACCTGATTTTCATCAAATTTATGAGTTCTCCCCCCTCAATTTAAGGGTTCTTTCCCTGATCCTTACTATATTATTATGTAGTTTTACAAAGCGCGCCGGCGCCCATAATCTTCTATGAATACATTTTTACGATCTGCTTTAAGCTTCCTAACGTTGTCAGTACTCTTGATGACATTCACTGTAAAGGCAAGGGCCCAGACCAATGCCTATCCCTATAAAGTGGCTCAGGATCGTATGTTATGGCATGATAATGTGGATAAGGAACAACAGCGCCTGGTGATACTGGGCGGCGGCAAATACGATAGCCTGATCCGGCTGTCAAAGGACGAGACGGTCAATTTCCAGGTCACAGACGCCCTGGTCCGGCAAGTGGATGAAATACAGCAGCAGATTGAATTTGATTCTACTCTGAACACCAATAATAAAAAGAAATACCTCCGGGCCCTGGAATTCCTTCTGCGTGGGTTTCACCAGGCGTATGACAGGAAAGAGATACAGCCCGTCCAGGTTCCGGTCCTGGTCACCTCCTTTGAAAAAGCCATGCTGCTGGACAAAAAGAGCCAGAGTATCGAGTCTGTCATTACCAGCTCTCCTTATGAAGTGGGAAAGATCCTGGTGGAATGTTTTCTTTACCCCACCGAGAACATTGGGGTGCGGCCTTCCCGCCTGTACCTGACGCGAATTTATTGCGAGATGCATCCCGGGTTGATCCTGAATTACCTCCGTGTCCACCCGGACCTGCCTTTTGCAGACAGCCTCATCGTTATCGCAGGTCATTATGATATCCGGCAGCTATACGATTTTGCGGCCGCTAACAATGAATTGGGGGTACATATCCGTAATAGCAAGGATTCACTGGTCCATACCGTGGCCCTGCTGGCCAATAACAAGAGCGGACAACTATACTTACCCTTCCTGGACAACCTGATCAAAGGACGTACTACCCTTGAAGAGATCGATAAAGTAAAGACCGATGAACTGAACTATTTCCGGCTCCTGGTAAGGACGCGATTGGATTATGCTGAGCGAATATTGCCTCCCCAGAGAGATACTCCATTGGAAATGAACGCTTTGAAGAATATGTTGGCCAAAAAGAGCAAGGAGGTCTTCGTGCAGGAGATCAATGCGCTCCATACCGTGGAAAATCCTGCTATCCGCTTTAAGATCCTGGATCCCCTCACCCCGGCCGAATTGTACTACCTGATCGTATTGAGCGAGGACGAGATCTATACTTCCAGTTATCTGGGCGTATATGACAGGATCTTCCAGCGAATGTCCAACCCTTATGGGGATAGCCTTTTGATGCAGGTGCATGGAGATTATTTCCGCAAGTTCATAAAAATGGCGGCGGCTTATAACAAACTGGACCATTTCCTGGGTACGATGGATAAGCAGAATGCAGGGACCATCATGAAGTCTTTTATTATTCACCTGGAAAAGGCCAATGAAGAAGAAGCCGTGGATGTTGCTGACTCCTACAGCAGCATTTTTGAAAAAAACCCGGCCCTGGCCAGATTCATCCTGGGGGAAGTGAAGGTCAACTATGACAAGAATGTGGCCGCCGCTGATAAAAAGGGCGTTGTTATCTATAATCTGCTCCAGACCTTATTTGAGTCTGCCGATACCACCAACAAGACCGACCTCTCTGCCAAATTGGGCATTCCGCCGATCTATACGGTAGATTATAACTCCCTGGCAGACGATAGCGGCCGGGTGGTGCAGCAGGTATTTTTTTATGGAGATAAGGATAAGGACGGGCAGAATTCCTTCCTTAATTTTATGGCCCTGTTCCGGCCCAGGCCGGGAACCAGGCCCGAATGGAAGATCACGGAAAACCCCCAATGGGTCACCATTACTTCAACAAAGGGGAAGCCTGTCCTCATTTTTGCCAATAGACCTCTTTTGGGAGACGACGACCCGGATGCCAAAGCCCAGAAGGCCCTGAACGATTATCTGTATGACCGCCACCTGAAGCCCACCGTTGTTATTCACCGGGGGCACAGCTATCACGTAAAGTATACGATCGAACAGATGCCGCCTACCGCCCGCATCGTAGTGCTGGGCTCCTGCGGGGGCTACAATAACCTGAGCGAAGTATTGAAAATCAATGAGGACGCGCACATTATCTCTTCCAAGCAGGTGGGTACCAAGACGGTAAATGAGCCCATTTTGCAGGCGATCAATAATACCCTGCTGGCCGGGAAGGACATCGAATGGCTCCCTATGTGGAAAGAATTGAATGCCAGCTTTATGAGGGACCCTGTCGCCAAAGAGAAATTTGACGATTATATCCCTCCTTACAAGAATCTGGGCGCTATTTTCATTAAGGCCTACCGGAAGGCTATGGATGGCGAGTAGTTTTTGGATTGGTGGTTACCTGTTTCTGGTTTCTTGTTTGTAGTTTTGACCCTACGTATGCCAGAAGAGATTAAGAAAAAAAAGATATTCGATTTTAGCTTGTTGAGAAGGGTATTTCAGTATGCAGCTCCTTACAAGAGCCGCTTGTACATTTCGGTAATACTTTCTATCCTACTGGCCATACTGTCTCCCCTGCGGCCTTTCCTGATACAGGTCACTATTAACGACTATATCCGTAAGGGGACGGACCCGGGCCTCTCTGTCAAACAAAAAATGGAAACCCTGGTGATCGGCATCACCCTCCTGCAGATCGTCTTTTTATTGATCGAGACGGTAGCCCGCTTTTATTTCTCTTTTATTACGGCCTGGCTGGGCCAGACGGTGGTGAAGGATCTGCGGGTGGCGGTCTATAAAAAGATACTGGGGCTGAACCTTTCCCAATTCGATAAGACGCCTATCGGCACCCTCACTACCCGCACGATCAATGATATTGAAGCGATCAATGACATCTTTTCGGATGGGTTGATCCCCATTATCGCCGATCTGCTTTCCATCGTCAGTGTATTATTATTCATGTTCCTGGTGGATTGGCGGCTGACCCTGATCTGCCTGGCGCCCTTCCCCCTGCTGATCCTGGCTACCTGGTTGTTTAAAGAATCCGTCAATAAATCTTTTATCCGGGTCCGCAATGCCGTGGCTGCGCTCAATGCTTTCGTGCAGGAGCATATCACCGGTATGCAGATCGTACAGGCCTTTTCGGCGGAAAAAAGGGAGTCCGCTAAATTCAATAAGATCAATAAGGAGCATCGCAATGCCAATATCAATGCCATTTTCGCCTACTCTGTTTTTTTCCCGCTGGTAGAAATTATCCTGGCGGTATCCACCGGCTTACTGGTCTGGTGGGGGGCGCGGCAGGTGCTCCATTTGCCGGAGCAGCAGGCAAAAGAGCTGAGCGGTAAGATCGTTGCCTTCTTTTTATACCTGAACCTGCTGTTCCGCCCCCTGCGGGTGATAGCGGATAAGTTCAATGTATTGCAGATGGGCATGGTGGCCAGCGAAAGAGTATTCCGGGTGATGGATAATGATGATACGATTAAAACGGAGGGGGCCTATGCTCCGGGCAAGATAAAGGGGAAAATAGAATTCGATAACGTGAGTTTTGCCTATACGGATGATCGCTATGTGCTGAAAAACATTTCTTTCACGGTGCAGCCCGGGCAGACAGTGGCTATCGTAGGGCATACCGGCAGCGGCAAAACTTCGATCATCAGCCTGATCAACCGTCTATATCATATTCAGAAGGGAGAGATCCGCATCGATGATACCCGGATCGAAGCATATAAGCTGGATGAGCTGAGGAAGAATATCGGTATCGTATTGCAGGATGTGTTTTTGTTTTCCGGTTCCGTAAAGGACAATATTACGTTGCGCAATGAAGATATCCCGGAAGAAAAGGTGATAGAGGCGGCTAAGCTGATCGGCATGCATGAGTTTATTATGCGGCTGCCTGGCGGCTACCGCTATAATGTCATGGAAAGAGGCAGCTCCCTGTCGCTGGGGCAGCGGCAATTGTTGTCTTTTATACGGGCTTTATTATACGACCCCTCCATACTTATATTGGATGAAGCTACTTCCTCGGTGGATACGGAGTCTGAACTGCTCATCCAGGAGGCGATCGACAAACTGATTGCCGGCCGCAGTTCTATCGTGATTGCGCACCGCCTCTCTACTATCCGGAAGGCGGGTCAGATCATTGTGCTGGATAAGGGGGAGATCAAGGAGATCGGGACGCATGAGGAGCTGTTGGCTAAAGGAGGTTTTTATGCGAAACTGCATGAGATGCAGTTTAGTAAGCAGGAGCCTGCGGGCGGCTCGGCCGAAGGCCCATTATTAGACCCGATTGCCGGACGGTTCATCCGCTCCGGCAATCGCTAAGCCCCCGATTTATGTTAACTGCTGTTGTGGAACTGGAAAGGATCCGCAGCCTGACGGAAAGAAAATAGCCCCGGAAACCCTTTCCGGTAATGGATGTCCGCCTTTTTCTTAATCTTATTTTCATATTTTGGCCCTCCCCCCGTATCTTTGCGCCAAATTTCAGGGAAGACATGGTATCCAAAAGCTTCAAATCTTTATTGGTCGCGGCTTTCAGCCTAAGCATCTTGTTTTTTTCTACTGTGTCGAGAGCAGAAGATCCGGGCGCTCCTGCCGGGGGAGAAGGGGTGAATAAAGAGGCCCCGAAATTAAACCCTTCCAAGATCATCCTGGAACACGTCGGGGATGGGCATGAGTTTCACTTTTTTTCCATCAATAAGAAGCCGGTCACCCTGGCTCTACCGGTGATCCTCTATTCCCCTGCGAAAGGCTGGTCTGTCTTTATGTCTTCTGAGTTTAAGCATGGGGAAGAGCCATATGGCGGTTATCGCCTGCTGGAAGATGAATATATCGAGACGAACAAGCTGGATGCCCAAAAATATAAAGCAGGTAAGATCTATGCGACGAATGAAACGGGAGCGCCTGATGCCAGCATAAAGGTATATGATCTGTCCCTGGGCCGTAACGCCGTACAGGTCCTGATCTCGGTCCTCCTGCTCATCCTGATCATGAACAGTGTGGCGAAGAAATATGCTAAAGGACAAGGAGTTACATCAGCTCCTACCGGATTTCAGAACGCTCTGGAGCCTGTTATCACTTTTGTAAGAGATGAGGTCGGCAAATCCAATCTGGGTAGCCGGTATCTTAAATACATGCCTTTTCTGCTGACCGTCTTCTTTTTCATTCTGATCAACAACCTGATCGGCCTGATCCCCGGAACGGCGAATGTAACAGGTAATATTGCCTTTACGGCTGTATTGGGTATTATCTCCTTCATTGTGATCCTTTTCAGCACGAACAAACATTATTGGGGGCATATCGCTAATCCGCCCGTTCCCCTCGGTGTAAAACCCATCATGATACCCGTGGAAATAATGGGCATTTTTACCAAGCCCTTTGCCCTGATCATTCGTCTTTTTGCCAATATGATCTCCGGCCATATCATCATCCTGAGCTTTATCATCCTGATCTTTATTTTTGGCGCCATGAACACGGCACTGGGATGGGGAACTTCGCCCTTTTTCGTCATCCTGGCAATCTTCATTTACCTGATCGAAATATTAGTCGCATTCATACAGGCATTCATTTTTGCTAATCTCACTGCCGTATTCATCGGCCAGGCCTTCGAAGGCGGCCACGATGATCATGGGGATGGGCATCATGATTCCGTAGTGATCTAACCTCTTTTTTAATTATAAAAACAAGTATCATGACGTTGATGACCATTTTGTTAGATGCTGTACAGCCTGGTTATGGTGCAATAGGCGCAGGTCTTGCCGCTGTTGGTGCCGGTATCGGTATTGGACAGATCGGTAAAGGAGCCGTAGAAGCCATTGCCCGCCAGCCGGAAGCTTCGAACGACATTCGTGCTAACATGATCCTGGCTGCAGCGCTGGTTGAAGGGGTTGCCCTTCTGGCTGCCGTAGCAGGTCTTCTTGCTGTGTTCCATTAGGACAGGCAGGGCTAGCCACGTAAAAATCGTACTGCATCCAACGCACAGGGCCGAGGATGCAGTATTTTCGCCTCAGTCCAATAATTAAAGAATGCCCGGCAGCAGACCGGGGCTGCAAAAGCACCAATTGACACTGACTCTGATAAAATTATTAAGCAAATGGATTTATTAACTCCCGACTTAGGCTTGTTCCTCTGGAACCTATTGGCTTTCCTCATCCTGTTCTTTATTTTGAAAGCAACGGCCTGGAAGCCGATCCTGAAATCCCTGGACGAAAGGGAAAAGGGTATTGCCGACTCTCTCGCCACTGCGGAGAGAATAAAGGCTGAAATGGCGCAGATGAAGAGCGAGAATGAAGCCCTGCTTGCCAAAGCCCGTGAAGAAAGAGCGCTGTTGCTGAAAGAAGCCAGAGATACGAAGGACAAGATCATCAACGAAGCAAAAGAACAGGCTAAGGTAGAAGCCGGTAAGATCATCTCAGACGCAAGGACTGCTATCGAACAACAAAAAATGGCAGCTCTGACCGATGTGAAGAATCAGGTAGGCACTCTCGTAGTCGAAGTAGCGGAGAAAATATTGCGCCGGGAACTGGCTAATAAGTCCGAGCAGGAGAATTATATCCGCCAATTGTCGAACGAAGTGAAGTTAAACTAGCTTATAGCCGCAAGCTATCAGCTACTAGCCAAACGAATATGATGCGTAACGAAATTTATAAAATTTTAAATGAAGCCAGCTTGAAGCTTGTCGCTTGAGGCTTGCAGCTGAATATTTATGCCCAACCCTCGTTTAGCCGGAAGATATGCCAAATCCCTTTTAGATCTTGCGATTGAAAAAGGTCAGCTGGATGCCGTATATAGTGATATGGAGTACCTGGATGCCGCCATCCGGAGCAGCAAGGAACTGGTAGTTCTCTTAAAAAGCCCCATCATTAAGGCGGATAAGAAAGGTAAGATCCTGGAAGCCATCACTGCCGGGAAGATCAGCGTGATCACTGCCACTTTCAACAAGTTGTTGTTGACAAAAGGCCGCGAATTCTACCTGCCTGAGATTGTCACGGCTTTTATCGCCCAATACAAGGAAAATAAAGGCATTCATACGGTCAAACTGACGACGGCCGTTCCTGTCAGCGAAGAGCTGAAACAATCCCTCCTGGAAAAGATCAGGGTGGGTAAAAATATGCAGCATCTTGAGTTGCATGCGGAAGTGAATGAAGCTCTTATCGGGGGATATGTGCTGGAAATAGGAGATGAATTGGTGGATGCAAGTATCGCCTTCGACCTGCACAATATTAAGAAGCAGTTCCAGAACAATGATTTTGTCTATAAGATAAGATAGAATACTAAACAGACAACTAACTAACAAAGTATAACACTATGGCAGAGATCAAACCAGATGAAATTTCAGCGATATTGCGCCAGCAATTGAGCAACTTCGATGTTTCCGCTGAGCTGGAAGAAGTAGGTACCGTGCTGCAGGTCGGTGACGGGATTGCCCGCGTATATGGCCTGAGCAGCGTGAGCAGCGGGGAACTGGTGGAATTTGAAAATGGCGTAAAGGCCATCGCGCTTAACCTGGAAGAAGATAACGTAGGGGTGGTATTGATGGGAGAGAGCGGAGATATTAAAGAAGGAGCAAAAGTACGCCGCACCGGCAAGATCGCTTCTATCAACGTAGGAGAAGGAATGCTGGGCCGTGTGGTAAATACATTGGGCGAGCCGATCGACGGTAAGGGCCCCCTGACCGGAGAAAAGTATGAAATGCCCCTGGAGCGGAAGGCGCCGGGTGTAATTTTCAGAGAGCCGGTAAAAGAACCTCTGCAGACAGGTATCAAAGCCATTGACGCGATGATCCCTATCGGCCGCGGACAACGTGAGCTGATCATCGGCGACCGCCAGACCGGTAAGACGGCTATCGCTATCGATACGATCATCAACCAGAAAGAGTTCTTTAAAGCAGGCAAACCTGTATTTTGTATTTATGTCGCCATTGGGCAGAAAGCTTCCACTGTTGCCGGTGTGATGCAGACCCTCGCTGAAAATGGCGCTCTTGAATATACTGTGATTGTAGCTGCATCGGCTTCCGATCCTGCTCCTTTACAATTCTATGCTCCTTTCGCAGGCGCTGCCATCGGTGAGTTCTTCCGCGATACCGGACGTCCTGCCCTGATCATCTATGATGATCTTTCCAAACAGGCTGTGGCTTACCGTGAGGTGTCCCTGCTGTTACGCCGCCCACCAGGTCGTGAAGCTTATCCCGGTGACGTATTCTACCTTCATAGCCGTCTGCTGGAACGCGCTGCAAAAGTAATTGCAGATGATGGCGTAGCGAAGAACATGAATGACTTACCCGAATCTATCAGGCACCTGGTAAAAGGCGGAGGTTCGCTGACAGCATTACCGATCATCGAGACACAGGCCGGCGACGTATCGGCTTATATCCCTACCAACGTGATCTCGATCACGGATGGCCAGATATTTTTGGAAGGTAACTTGTTCAACTCGGGTATCCGTCCTGCTATCAACGTAGGTATCTCCGTTAGTCGTGTGGGTGGTAACGCACAGATTAAGTCCATGAAGAAAGTAGCGGGTACGCTGAAACTGGACCAGGCGTTATATCGCGAAATGGAAGCGTTCTCCAAGTTCGGGGGCGATCTGGATGCTGCAACCAAGCTGGTAATTGACAAGGGCGCCCGTAACGTGGAGATCCTGAAGCAACCTCAATACTCGCCTTACTCCGTAGAAAAACAGGTAGCTATTATCTACCTGGGTACCCAGGGCCTGCTGAGACAGGTAGCCGTTCGGAAAGTAAAAGAGTTCGAAGAACATTTCCTGCTGGAAATGGAAAACAAACTTCCTGACCTGCTCGCTGAATTTAAGAAAGGCAACCTGCCCGACGATGGCGTTAAGAAAATGGTCGAACTGGCAAATGGCCTGATCCCGCAATACAAATAATACCAGCAAGTATAAAATAAAAGTCACCCCGACAATCGGGGTGACTTTTATTTTATACCTATACCTGTTCAAAAAAAAATGCGATAAACACTTGCAGGATTAGAAAAAATTGGCAATCTTTACATCGTCATCACGACACACCCTCCAAGTTCCCGGAAAAACAATCCATCAGTTTTTATTTCCAATCGTTCTCTTTTTCTTCTGATTATCCGTCCGAAAAACGAATAACTTATTAGTATTCCGGCTATTTGTCCGGTAATAAGATTTTTGTTTTTTAGCTATAAAACTATATATGAAACTGTTATATCCGTACTATTACTATTACCCGTCATCTTCCGTTTTCAATCCATCATCTATCTATTCAATAGTATTTGTCCCTTCCTTTCAGGGGAGCGGCTCCATCTTTAATAATTTCAGGCATAAAGAGGTTATAAGAAATTAATTATATATAAGAGTTTAGTTTTAAAGGGTACGATCAACAACCGCCGGGCTTTTCTAAGCCTGGCTTTTTTTGTATCTGTCCGGATGGTTTTTACCGGACCATTTCGCCAGGTCTCAAAAGGGGAAAAATTCCTGGGATTTAATTTGGTTTATAAAATAAACTACTTTAGTTTTGGAATAAATTTATGAGAAATGCAACCAGTTCCCTTACTCACAGCTCTTATCCTGCTTACCGGTGGACTTAATGCCCAGACCCTGGTATCTGGTACTGTTAAGGATACGAAAGGTCATCCTGTCCGGGGCGCCAGCATCACCATCAAAGATTCCTATGATGGCGCTACTTCCGATTCTATCGGGGTCTTCCGTTTCAAAACCACCGAAAAAGGGCATTTTATCATCACCGTCACCAATATAGGTTACAACTCCTTTGAACAACCCATCGTGCTGGGGGGAGATCCCATCGTCCTGAATCCCGTTATAAAAGAGCAGCTGAGCGAATTGAAAGCTGTGACGATTACTGCCGGCTCCTTCACGGCCGGCGATGCTAAAAGGGGCGCTGTACTAAGCTCCCTGGATGTGGCTACTACCGCCGGCTCCAATGCCGATATCACTGCAGCGTTGAAAACGCTGCCCGGCGCTCAGCAGATAGGAGAACAGGAAGGATTATTCGTCCGGGGCGGTGCAGGCTATGAAGCCAAACAATATATCGACGGGGCTGTGGTCAATAATCCTTATTATACCAGCGTTCCCGATATTGCCTCCCGGGGCCGGTTTTCCCCCTTTCTGTTCAAAGGTACTGTCTTCAGCACAGGCGGCTATTCAGCACTCTATGGCCAGGCGCTGTCCTCTGTTGTATTATTGGAGTCCATAGACCTGCCGGAGAAATCCGAAGTAGATGCCACTATCTCCCCGATCATAGTTGGGATGGGTACCCAGCAACTGGCAAAAAATAAGCAATCTTCATGGGGTCTGAACTATAATTATGTCAATGTGGGGTTATACTTCGACGCGGTCAAACAGACCCCGGATTATTTCCAAGTACCACAGTTCCATAATGCAGACTTCAATTTCAGGAAGAAAACAAAGAATGGCGGGATGATCAAATATTACACCACCTTTGCTTATAACGACCTGGGACTGAGAAGACAGGACATAGATAGTCTATACCTTAAAAATGCTTTTTCCCTGACCAATCATAACTGGTATAACAATCTCAGCTGGAGGGAATACCTCAACAATGGCTGGAAAATGAACCTGGTTGCCAGTTATAGCACTAACCTGGACAACCTGGGCCAGCAGGTCCAGAATGCCTATAACCATCCTCAATCCTTTAACGATAGTGTTTTCTGGATGAATTTTAAAAATTTCGGCATGGTCAACAGGCAGGACCTTTCACAGATAAAAGCTGTATTCGACAAGAAACTAGGGGGGATCAGTTATATCCGGTTCGGCACAGACTACTGGTATTCCTATAATACGCAGAAATATGTTTCTGCCCCTTCATTCGATACCCTTTATAAGTTCAGGGATAATTATAATGCTGTATTCGTCGAATCCGATATATTCCTGACGAACGATCTGGCAGCCAAACTGGGGCTGCGCTATGAACATTCTTCCATCATCAAAAAATCCGACCTGGCCCCAAGGGTCTCCCTCGCTTATAAAACCAGCCCGGATGCCCAGGTATCTCTGGCATACGGGATCTTCTATCAGAAGCCCGAGAACAGCCAGCTCTTCTATACGACCAATGTAGGCTTCACCAGGGCAACACATTATATTCTCAATTATCAAAAGATGTCGAAAGACAGGATATTCCGCATTGAAGCGTATTATAAAAAATATGAAGACCTCATCAAGACCATACCGATCAATTATTATTATTCCACTTTTGATAACAGCGGTAGCGGATATGCGAAAGGAATAGAGCTTTTCTGGAGGGATAAGAAGACCATTAAGGATTTTGATTACTGGATAAGCTATTCCTACCTGGATACCAAACGCAATTACCTGAATTATACTGAACAATTGATGCCCAACTTTGCAGCTACCCATACGGCATCCCTGGTAATGAAAAAGTTCTTTACCAAGATCAAGTCGGGTGTCAATCTCACCTATAGCTATGCGACAGGAAGACCCTATTATAACTTTATGCTGAACGGTACAAAATACAACCTGGCCGAACAGGGTAAGACAAAAGACTTCAATAGCCTTAACTTTAGCGCGGAATACGTTCCCAGCATCAGCAATCCCAAGGCAAAGACCTTTGTCGTCTTTTTTGCCAGTGTGAACAATGTGCTGGGCTATAATGCTGTCTATGGATATAATTTTTCCTATAGCGGTCAGTACCGGCAGGCCATTACCCCGCCGGCCAACCGGTTTTACTTTATCGGCTGCTTCCTGAGCTGGGGGGTCGATCGTTCACAGGATGCGATTAATAATAATTTATAATTCCTAAAAATAACACCATGCACAAAATGATCCTTGCGCTTGCTCTTCTGATCACCCTGGAGACCAGCGCCCAACAAGACGACAAGTATGCCCAGGTAATGCAAAAGAACATCACCTTACTGGATTCTGCCAAGAGCATCGATGACCTCCAAAGTCTGGCAGGAACATTCGACCGGATCGGAGATGCCGAAAAGACAAAATGGCTGCCTTACTATTATGCTGCCCTTGCCCAGACCTGGGTTGGCTGGAATCCGGAATGCAAAGACAAGGATGCCAATTCGGCGAAGATCAACGCCTTTCTGTCCAAGGCCGAAGCCATCGAAAAAAATTCCGAGCTATACGTCGTAGAAAATATGTCCGCTACCCAGCAGATGCTGATGGATCCGCAGACCCGCTGGCAGACCTATGGCAAAGACGCTAATATCGCCCTGCAAAAAGGCATTCAGGCTGACCCGAATAACCCACGTCTATATTATTTACAAGGCATGAGCCTGCTGGGGACGCCTCCACAGTTCGGCGGTGGAAAAGACAAGGCCAAACCTCTGTTTGAAAAATCACTGGCCCTTTACCAAACCATGAAACCGCAGCCTCTCTATCCCAACTGGGGTAAGAAACAGGCAGAGGATGGACTGGCCCAATGCAAATAATTTATCACTTTTTTGCTGAGTTGGGTAGTCCCAACTCAGCAAAAAATACTCCATTTTATATCATGGATAATAATACCGAGAACTTTTCACCGGAAGAAAGCCTGCAGATCATCCAGAACATGATCGACAAAGCGAAAGATTCGGTTGCCGACAAAAGTTTTTATTTCCTGCTGTGGGGATGGCTGGTGTTCATCGGAGCCCTTCTTCAATACACCCTGAAAGTCATCGTCCGCAGTGAGGCCCACCCCATTGCCTGGAATATCATGTTCCTGGGATTTATTATCTCCATTTTTCATGGAGTGAAGGAGAAAAGCAGAAAAGTGAAAACCTATGTGGATGAAACTCTTCGTAATATCTGGATTTGTATCATTATCACCCAGACGCTGATCGTGTTTATCTTTATGCGCAAAGGCGGATGGGAGAATTGTTACACCTTTTTCATCCTCTTATATTCGATCGGATGTTTCCTCACCGGCAGGACCTTGAAATTTCCTCCCCTCATATGGGGGGCTGTCACCTGCTGGGCCCTGGTAATCATTTCCACCTTTGCCGACTACGATACCAATATACTGCTGATGGCTGCAGCCATCCTGGTAAGCTATATTATCCCGGGCTATCTGTTACGGAAAGAACACAAAAAGCAATATGTTTAAAGACCTCAACCCGATATTACACTCTCAATTGAGGCTGGCTGTAGTTTCCATCCTGATCAGCGTAAAAGAGGCGGAATTTACGTACCTGCGGGAGAAGACGAATGCTACCGCCGGCAATCTCAGCGTCCAGATCAATAAGCTGAAGGAAGCCGGTTATATCGATGTCTCCAAACAATTCAAGGATAACTACCCCCAGACCATCTGTAAGATCACCCCCCAGGGGGTCCTGGCTTTCGAAGAATATGTAAAGGATCTGCAATCCTACCTGAATATAAAAAAGTGAGCGCGAACCCCTGGGGAATTTGCGCTCACTTTTTTACGGTGGACAATTTCGCGGCGACCGGACTTAGCTCTTCGCCAACTTCATCGTCAGCCTTTCATTGCTGTTGATAATTACTTCCAACTGGTACATGCCGGGCTGAAGCTGATCAGTACCTTCAATATTATACATATTGGAGCCATTGTCTCCCATTGCCGTCTTTTTGATAAGCTCACTGCCATTGACATCCGATACTTTCATCACTACAAACGATTTTTCCTTTAGCTGTACATTCACCTGGATATCATTGACACCGGGGTCAGGAGTAACGCTGACAGCCGTTACATTTTTGCTGCCATACATCCGCACGATCAATACTTTCGAATAGGTGACCCGATTAGCCCCATCCACCTGCCGGAGCCGGTAGTAAAGGTCATTCTTCCGGGCCATGCTCTCATGCACCTTGTCGGTGAAGGCATATTCCTGGAGGGGGTCGGCAGCGCCTGCCTTCACTTCGCCTACTTTTTCAAAATTGTTGCCGTCCAGGCTTCTTTCCACCTCAAAACGATCGGCATGGTTATCGGTGGCTGTATTCCAGTTAATATCTACGGCATTCTTCCTGTACAGGGCCTGGAAGTTCGTGAGGGTGCTCCTGGAGGGGAAACGGATAGTGGCGGTAGTCGTGATCGAGCACAAGGCAGGATAGCCGTTATCACAGACCTTATAGGAAAAATGAGTGGAGCTGCCCGTAAAACCTTCTTTCGGAGTGAAAGAGAACCCGCCATTTTTTTGCAGCTCTACCCTGCCGTCCGGGGATTCGGTCAGCAAATAAGCTGTTAGTGTCTCGTGATTGGGGTCATAGTCGTTGCTCAATACATTTCCGCTGGCCGTATGAGAGGCGCTGCCGGTGAACTTATCACGCAGGGCTACCGGAGCCACATTGCAGGTGGATTGATAATGAGCCGAAGCGCTAATGGCCAATTGGTCAATGGCAATCCTTTCATTACCGCCAATTCCCTGGTAATTGATATATAATTTATATTGGCCGGCTGAGGGAACGGGTAATGACTTATTATATTTATAAATACTGGTATTGTCGGAACCGGTCAGTTCCAGGCTGTCCAATAAGAAAAGGGACTTGTCACTGGCATCTGCCGCATAGACCTTGATCCATCTCCGGTCATTGACGGGCAGGTTGAATTTATAGGTAAAAGAGAGCGAAAGATGATCATTCATATCCAGTAAAGGACTATAAATGCCCGTCCTTTCCGTAGCGCTGGAGCCGGAGCCGGACACCATCGCTCCATCCCCTTCCATATTGGGCGACCAGCCATTACGGTTGACATCAAAATCGGAGAAAAACCAGCAATTCCCCTGGAGATATCCCTTTATCTCCGTGAGCCGGAGGCCTGAACGGGAATTGAAATTGTCGGCGGTTTCTGCGAAGACAGGCTGCAAAGAGCAGGCAATGACAGGAGTGAACAAAAGAGCCAATAAGTTCCTTTTCATCTTTGTAATTTTCAGAAGGTGAACAATTAATAATAAGCGAACACAGGGCTATTCAAAGGAAGGAACTATGACAAATACAAATAAAATACTATAGATTGTCCGAATGCAAATGCGACCTTATGGGTTGTTTTTCGAGGGGATAATTGTCTTCAGATCGGTCTTCGGGAATTGGTGTAAGGGAATTAGCCTTACGGCTGCGGGATTGTCGTAGGATGTGGAGTCAAAGATAGAGAAGACATTCTGTTTTTGCAAGCGTTCCCGATAAAAAATCCTTTTTTTGAGGAGTGATCGGGCAACCATTAAGGCGCTGCTTTGTAAAGCACATTGATATTCAATCGCATGTCTACAGTAATAAACGTCAAAGGGCTAAACAAACGTTTTGGGGAGCTGCAAGCCGTGGACTCCCTGTCGTTCTCCGTACAGGAGGCAGATATATATGGTTTTTTGGGGCAGAACGGAGCCGGTAAATCGACTACTATCCGGATGCTGCTGACCCTTGTCGTCCCCACATCCGGTGAAATAGAGATATTCGGGATGAACCTCCGGACGCATCGCCGGGAAATCCTTCGCCGGGTGGGGGCTGTTATTGAAAGACCCGACCTCTATAAATATCTCACTGCTTACGAGAACCTTTCTTTATTTGCCAGGATGAGTGGAATAGCACCCTCCTCCCGGCAATTAATGGATCAACTGGAGCAGGTAGGACTGGCAGAAAGGGCCCATAGTAAGGTAAAGACCTTTTCCCAGGGGATGAAACAACGGCTTGGCATTGCAGTCGCCCTGGTACATAATCCTGATCTGGTCATATTGGATGAGCCTGTCAATGGCCTGGACCCCCAGGGCATAGCAGATATACGTAACCTGATCCTCCACTTGAGCGCTCACCTGAAAAAGACCCTGGTCGTTTCCTCACACCTTCTGAGTGAAATGGAATTGATTGCCACCAGGATGCTGATCATCGATAAAGGGAAAAAGATCGTGGAAGGAGTGGCCAGTGAATTGTTCGATCCCACGCAGACGATCGTCGAGCTGGACACCACGGATCCTTTATTTACAGGAGAAACGATCAGCCGCTCAAAATGGCAGTCTTTTTTGCAGGAGAGAAAGGGTGCGCAATTCCTGCTGAAAATGGATAAATCCCTTATCCCGGATTTCACACAGGACATGGTGCAACAGGGTGTACGGATACTCGCCATCCGTCCCCGGCATTCCCTGGAAGATTATTTTTTATCACTGACAACAGCCAACCAGCATGTGGAAGCTTTTACAAATTGAACTGTTCAAAATATTCAGGCGTCCCCGTACCTATATTCCATTCGGAGCAATCGCCGCCATGGTCCTTATCATTCAGTTGGGATTAAAATTCGATGGCAGGTCCTACCTGGAGCTGATGATGAGCAGTCTCTCCGATTCCTTCTACATACCCTATAACATGATTATGAACGGCTACCTGGTAGCCTTCGTCATACTCAATACCCTGCTCATCCAGGTGCCCCTGCTGGTAGCCCTGGTTGCCGGCGACACTATAGCAGGAGAAGCCAATATGGGAACGCTGCGGTTGTTGGTCTCCCGGCCTTTCAGCCGAACGCAGCTCATGCTGGTGAAATTCGGGGCTTCCGTCATTTACACGGTGCTGCTACTGGTATGGATGGCCCTATTAGCCTTATTCTTAAGTATGCTCCTCTTTGGGACAAATGACATGCTCATCGCCCGTAACAATGTAATGGAACAGATCCGGGCCCCGGATGTATTATGGCGTTATATCGCCGCTTTCGGATATGCAACGGTGGCCCTTAGCACCGTGGCTGCACTCGCATTCCTGCTTTCGGTCTTCGCGGAAAACTCCATTGGCCCCATTGTCTCCACCATCAGTATCGTGATCGTGCTCACCATTTTATCGGAGATGCGGATACCTTTGTATGATAATACGGTAAAGCCCTGGCTGTTCACGTCTCATATGCTGGCCTGGAAAGGCTTCTTCTATTCCCGGTCGAACGGGGAAGGGGCCGCCATTCCCGGTACGGTGGAGAACCTGCCCGCCATCCTGCGCAGCCTGGGGATCTTACTGGCCTATATCGTCGCCTTCGTGGCGGCAGCGATATGGGTTTTTAGAAAGAAGGATATACTTACTTAAACAGTCAACCATGAAAAGCTTCCTGTCATTTAATATAGCCTCCCTGCTTATCCTGACCGCTCTCCTGCCGCCGTCGGGGGCCCATGCCCAGGATGCTGCCGTCTTATTACAAAAAGTAAGGGCCCGGCTCGACCAGGTGAATGATTACCAGGCAACAGGCCTGATGAAAACGAACGTATCCTTTCTGAAAGTTCCCGAAGCCCAGGTAACGGTCTATTTCAAAAAACCTGACAAGCTGAAGATCAAAAATGAAAAAGGCATATCTCTCGTACCAAAAGGGGCCGTGACCATTAGCCTCAACAACCTTCTGAAGGGGGGATATACTGCTCTTGATGCAGGAATGGACACTGCAGGCGGCCATAAAGTAAAAGTGATCAAACTATTACCCCTGGACGATAACGCCGACCTGGTGCTGTCTACACTCTATATCGATGAGGCACGCCTGCTGATCCTGAAAGCCCGGACCACCACCCGGGAGAACGGCACCTATGAAGTGGAAATGAGCTATGGGAAATATATCGCCTACGCATTGCCGGATAAAGTGATCTTCACCTTCAATACGAAGAATTATAAGCTTCCCAAAGGGATCACCTTCGATTACGATGACGGCTCGGCAAAAAAACAGGAGGCGCCCGCCGCTGGTTCCAAGGGGAAGGTAGAGCTAAGCTATAGCGCTTATATCATTAATAAGGGCGTACCGGATACCGTGTTTCAATAAGGCTGGGGTATGTAGTGAAGTTCTGATCCATTACCGAACGACGATCGATTTTATTTTGGCTACGATCTCTTTTGGGAAAAGATGGGCCACTTTACTGAGCATTTTGACCGCACTCTGCTGTAGGTGCAATTTGGTAGCAGGTTTCACTTCTTCTCCGAAATAGGTATTGGCTACCTTTTTACCCGTTTTTATATTGGTGAGGTTGTTCAGGTAAAGTTTGTTAATGGCGATGTCCGATAGCCTGGGCACATAATAAATGCAATCCTCGAAATAATAATGCGTCACCTGTGAATGGCGGGTAGCGCCGGGGGTATTGATCTTTTCCCCACCATGTAACAGATTGGCCGACCAGATCATGGCCTGCCCTTTTTTAATGGTAAGGGTTTGTTTTTTAAGCGCCAATGCCTGTATTATTTCCTGTATGAAATTCGTGTAGTCTACCGCATAGGCCATAATAGCCTTTTTCGTTTCAATATTATCACTGGCCTTTATCCCCAGATCGATCATGTCATAAAAAGGCAGTTTGTGGCTCTGCGGATAATAATGTAACGGACCATTGTCGCTGGTAATGTCTTCCAATGCTACCCATACTCCGCACATAAACCGCTGGGGGATCGAATTGAAATGCACCATGTCGGAATGGGTCTTTTGCTGGGTGCCCACAGGAAAGTTCAACGTTTGAAAAGGAATAGGTTCACGCTGATAGAGTAACCGGAGCTTATCCAGAACATTTTCTGAGACGGCTATTTTTCTGACATGTTCATTGTAGGCCCAGGCATCCTGGATCCGCTTATCTTCTTCGGTGATCTTTTCAAAATGGGGCGCCATGCTGCTGTTAAGCAGGTCTATGAGGGATTCAGGGAGGCCCGGATCGAAAACGACATAACCATCTTTCTCAAAACTTTTTACAAATGCCTTTTCATCGGTGCTAAGCGCAGATTCGCTCAATTCTTTTTCGAAGAAAGGGGATTCTGTCCAAGGCAGATTTTGGGCTCGGGGGGACATATAATAGGTGTTTATACTTAAATAGAAGTTTGCGGATTCTACCTTAAGTATAGGAACGCAAATTCTATTTTTTAATTATAAGTACGCGGATCTCATCTTTTTCGTTGGGCCGGGCGAGGAGTTAAGGATAAATTTATCCCCGATTACCCTCGATCTTCTCATCCTCCGCATTTCCCAGCACGACAGAACCCATCTTTTTCAAGGGATTGCTTCTATTATCTTCATACTCCCGGCGGCTTCGGATAATGTCTATGCAAGTATAGATCGCGGTAAGGAAAGAAGAGGAATCTGCCTTATTCTTTCCCGCAATATCGAAAGCAGTCCCGTGATCCGGGGAAGTCCTTACGATGGGCAGACCGGCTGTATAATTCACTCCTTCTCCGATGGCCAGGGATTTAAAGGGGATCAGCCCCTGATCATGATACATAGCCAGCACCGCGTCGAATTTTGTCTGCTGGTTACGGGCAAAAAAGGCATCGGCGCTAAAAGGGCCGAATACCAGCATATTATGTTTGGCATCTTTAATGGCCGGCTTGATGATATCCTCGTCCTCTCTTCCGATCAACCCTTCATCTCCGGCATGGGGATTCAGCCCCAATACGGCAATTTTAGGCTTGTCGATGCCAAAGTCTCTTATAAGGCTATCCTTTAAGATATTCAGCTTGGACAGAATAGCTTCCCGGGTAATATGCTGGGCAATCTCCCTGACAGGTACATGCTCGGTGACAAGGCCCACCCGGAAATTGTCCGACACCATCAGCATCAGCACATCACTTGACCCGAATGCATGTTTCAGGAAGGGGGTATGTCCCGTGAAATTAAAAGAAGGAGATTGTGTATTCTTTTTATGGATAGGAGCGGTGACCAGTCCCTGTATCTTCCTGTCTTTCAGCGCCTCTACGGCTGCTACGAGGGATTTGACGGCATAACTTCCTCCGATTTCCGTCAACTGCCCGGGCAGGATCGCGAGCTCTTCCTCCCAGCAATTGTAAATATTGATCTGTTTATGCGCAATACGGGAAAAATCCTTGGTGCTTTGATAGGCAAAATTGATCTCTGGTACGGCCTTGCGATAGAAATTGATCAGTTTGTTCGAACCGAATATGAGGGGGGTACACAATTCCAGGATCCGGTGGTCGGAAAAGGTCTTGATGATCAATTCGGTCCCGATCCCATTCAGGTCACCTACGGAAATCCCTATGATGGGTCTTTGCTGTGGAAGGCTCATTAGCTTAATTTTCAGCCATGAAGGTAGTGAAAAAACAGCTTATAGCTTCAAGGTGCAAGCTGCAAGTGAACTTGCTATACATTTTATTGAACCTACCCAGATCTGGCTAAAAGCTAGTAGCTTGCGGCTTGAAGCTATTCTTATGTATACGCTTAAGAAATCCCTTGGCCAGCATTTTCTGCGAGATGAGAATATCTCCCGCAAGATCGTGGCCTCCGTCCTCGATACTCCTCACGGCCCCCGCCTCCTGGAAGTAGGTCCCGGGGCAGGGGCCCTGACAAAATACCTGCTGGAAATAGAGGGGATCGATTTTAAGGCTGTAGAGCTGGATGAGGAAAAAGTGCTCTATTTGAAAAAGACCTGGCCGGTCCTGCAGGATAAGATCCTCCATATGAGCATATTGGATATGGACCAGCCCTTCGGGGAAAAATTTACTGTCATCGGTAATTTCCCCTATAATATCTCTTCCCAGATCCTTTTTAAAATGCTGGATTGGAAAGACTCCCTGGAAAGCATGACGGGCATGTTCCAGAAAGAAGTAGCGCAACGGGTGGCGGCAAATAAGGGAAATAAGGTCTATGGTGTGCTGAGCGTGCTTATCCAGGCCTTTTTCCAGGTGGAATATTTGTTTGAAGTGAGTGAACAATGCTTCCAGCCCCCCCCAAAGGTTAAAAGCGCTGTCATACGCCTCCTGCCAAGGGCAGCCGCCCCGGCATTCCGGGACGAAAAAAGCTTTTTCCTGCTGGTGAAGACGGCATTTAACCAGCGGAGGAAGACCCTGCGGAATGCTGTCAGAGGCCTTTTCGACCCTTCCGTGCTGCAGGACCCTCTTTTCGGGCAAAGAGCGGAGCAATTATCCGTGGAGGATTTTGCGCAATTGACCTGGAAGATGCATTAGCCTGGCGAAGGCCCGGCCGCACAATAAAGCTGGTTCAATAAAATTGATTGGGCCGCGTTAATGAAAATCACTAAAAGACTGATATCATTGAACAAAGTAATTATTACAGCAAAAACACACGAATACCTCTCAGAAAGATTAACGCAAAAGGGATACACCATTCGATACGAGCCTAAGATCACCTACGAAGAATTAGCGGACAGCCTGGCGGAAGTGGAAGGGCTGATCGTCACCACCCGCCTGAAGATCGACAGGCATATCCTGGACAAGGCCCCCGCGCTTAAATGGATAGGGCGTTTGGGCAGCGGGATGGAACTGATCGACACGACGTATGCGGAATCAAAAGGTATCCGCTGTGTCAGCAGCCCGGAAGGCAATAGGAATGCGGTTGGGGAGCATGTATTGGGAATGCTGCTTACCCTGATGAATAAGATCGCAACCAGCAACAGGGAAATAAAGGAAGGCAAATGGATCCGGGATGCCAACAGGGGTACCGAGCTTACAGGCAAAACAGTAGGCATAGTGGGATTTGGTAATGCAGGAGGGGCCTTTGCCAAACTTCTTTCCTCTTTTGATACCACCATCCTTGCTTACGATAAATACCAGTTCGGCTTTGCAAAGGGTAATGTACGGGAAGCTTCTCTGGAACAGGTAGGCCGCTATGCCGATGTAATCAGCTTTCATGTTCCCCTCACGGAGGAAACCTTCCATATGGCCGGGGATGCTTTCTTTGATTCCCTGGAGAGGCGGCCCTGGTTCATCAACGCTGCCCGGGGAAAAGTGCATGATACTGCTGCCCTGATCCGGGCCCTGGAAAAAGGAAAAATAGCCGGAGCCGCTCTGGATGTATTGGAGAACGAACAACTGGAGTCCTACTCTGATCTCCAGCGGCAGCAGCTGGACTGGCTCCTGGACCGCCCGGACGTCCTGATCACCCCTCATATCGCAGGGTATAGCCATGAGGCCTTCTTTAAAATGGCCAAAGTCATATTGGATAAATTAGGTATTTAACGGACTGTCCCGGGGCAATTCCCGGAAATGAATATAGTCGGCTATCCGTTTTGTATTATTTTTTTTATCTTTGCAGAATGATGCAACGCTTCGGATCTCTTTCTGAGGCGTTGTATTTTTTTTCATTAAAACGCTGGAAGCGTTTTGTCCGATAGGACCGACATTAGACATGTGCGGAAAATGAGCTACTTTTTTTGAAGCGAATTTTCTGCACTCTATAACGCTGGAAGCGTTTTGTCCGAAGGACAGACATTGGCTGCTTGCCGGAAATCGCTAATTTTCTGGAAGCGAATTTCCGGCACATTTTACTGTAAACGAAAGGAGGGAACTATGAGTGGTTTTACCTATTTTACTAAAGAAGCGCTGGAGCAATTGAAAGCTGAACTCCAACGATTGAAAGCAGTCGAAAGACCGGCTGCATCCAAAGCCATTGCAGAGGCCCGTGAAAAAGGTGATCTTCGGGAGAATGCGGAATATGACGCAGCTAAAGAGGCTCAGGGCCTCCTGGAAGCCAAAATACAAAAACTGGATAGCGACCTGGCTAATGCCCGTGTCATTGACGAAGGCACCATCGATACCAGTAAAGTTTCTATATTGACTAAAGTCACCGTCACCAATCTGACCAGTAAGAAACAAATGACCTATCACCTGGTATCGGAAAAGGAAGCCGACCTGAAGGTGGGAAAGATCTCCGTCACATCCCCCATCGGCAAAGGCCTGCTGGGCAAGCAGGTTGGCGAAACAGCCGAAGTACAGGTACCTGCCGGTGTCCTTACTTTCAAAGTGGAAAACATTACCGTATGACCATTTTCTCAAAGATCATCGCGGGTGAAATTCCCGGTTATAAAATTGCAGAGAACGACCAGTTCTTTGCCTTTCTGGATATATTTCCTCTCCGGGAAGGGCATACCCTGGTAGTACCGAAAATGGAAATAGATCAATTTTTCGACGTGCCGGACAACTTGTTGTCCGGGCTCCTGTTATTTGCCAAACCTATTGCCAAAGCCATCGAAGCGGCATTCGACTGTGATCGCTGCGGTCTGGCCGTGATTGGTCTGGAAGTCCCTCATGCCCACCTGCACCTGGTTCCGCTGAATCATGCCGACGACCTCAATTTTACCCGGGCGAAGCTCAAATTAAGTCCGGCACAGTTGAAAGCAGCGCAGGAAAAAATACTGAGCCACCTGGCCTGAATTGCCCACCTAAAGTATACATCATGATTGCAGGACTGGGAATTGATCTGACAGACGTTGGGCGGATAGCCGCCAGCATCAGCAAAGAAGCCGGCTTCAGGGAGTTGGTGTTTTCCCCCAAAGAGATTGACTATTGCGAAAAAAAGACGAATAAATTCGAGCATTACGCCGCCCGTTTTGCCGCAAAAGAGGCTTTTTTTAAAGCCCTGGGAACGGGATGGGCGCAAGGGACGGCTTTTAATGAAGTTGAGGTCACCAACGACGACAAGGGAAAGCCGCAACTGTCCTTGCTGGGCGCCACCAAAAAGTCATTGGTTTCATGGGGAATAATTAAAATATCCCTTTCTTTGTCCCATCTTAAGGATGTAGCGTCCGCCGTAGTAATTATAGAAAAGTAATCATGAGCCTTACAGAAGCAGCCTATCGAACGACCGGTGAATTAAATGTTACGCAGGAACAACAACTGCAGGAACTCGTAGTCTATCTCAACCGGCATTCCCCTTTTTACCGGGAACTATTTGCCAAACATGCGATCGATATCAACACCATCCAAACTCCCGGAGATCTTTCCCGCATACCCACTACCGGTAAGGAAGACCTCCAGCATCGTAATGACGATTTCTTATGCGTGCCCCGTAGTAAGATCATAGAATACGCTTCTACTTCCGGGACCCTGGGCAGCCCCGTTACCATCGCGCTTACAGAAAATGATTTGAACCGGCTGGCCTATAATGAGTACAATTCTTTTAAGTGCGCGGGTGGTTCTTCCGATGATATTTATCAGTTGATGCTTACCCTGGACAGGCAGTTTATGGCCGGAATAGCCTACTATTCAGGCATACGTAAACTGGGGGCAGGCATCATACGCCTGGGTCCCGGCGTTCCTTCCCTCCAATGGGAGACCATCCAGCGGCTTAAGCCGACGGCCATCGTAGCCGTCCCTTCCTTTATTCTTAAGCTTATTCAATTTGCAAAAGATAATAAGATCGATTTGAACGGATCTTCCGTTAAGAAGGCTATTTGTATCGGCGAAAATATACGCAACACCGATTTCTCTTTGAATATACTGGGAAAAAAAATTAAAGAGGGCTGGGATCTCCATTTATATTCTACCTATGCCTCCACTGAAATGCAAACGGCATTTACGGAATGCGGCGAAGGGCGGGGAGGCCACTTGCAACCCGGATTGCTGATCGTGGAATTACTGGATGAGAATAATCAACTCGTACCCCCCAACACACCCGGAGAAGTCACTATTACTACATTAGGGGTAGAAGGTATGCCTCTTCTGCGCTATAAAACAGGCGATATCTGCCTGTACGATGATGCGTCCTGCGCCTGCGGCCGGACGAGTCTGCGATTATCGCCCATTATCGGCCGGAAAAAACAAATGATCAAATTTAAAGGAACTACCCTCTATCCTCCTGCATTATTCGATCTGCTGAATGAAATGGAAGAGGTCCTCGATTTCGTAGTAGAGGTCTATTCCAATGAAGTTGGCCTCGATGAAGTGCTGCTTCACCTCGTGCCGGCTAACGATAGCGAGGCCTGCGATCACCGGATAAGAGCCTACCTGCAGGCCAGATTGCGTGTAAGCCCGCATATTACCTACGTCACCGCTGAAAAAATACAAAAAATGCATTTCCCGGAATCAAGCAGAAAAATTGTCAAATTTGTGGACAGGAGAAGCTGAAAAAAGGTAAAGATTCAGGCAATGGCATAACTTTGCGGGAACCTACCGTCTGTATAGAATAGATGTTTGATTATTAACACTTTATATAAATAAATTTTGCTCCCCATGATACCTGTTGGACAAGACACCCTTTCTTTAGAACAGTTTTCGGATATATTATTCAAAAAAAAGGCCGTAACTCTTACCGGATCAGCCTTAGACAATATCGATACCAATTTTCGCTTTTTGCAGGATTTTTCAGCCGACAAGCTGATTTACGGGATCAACACCGGATTCGGCCCCATGGCGCAATACAGAGTGAAAGAGGATAGTCTCTTACAATTGCAGTACAATCTGATCCGGAGCCACAGTTCCGGCAGCGGACGCCTGATGTCCGCTTTTCTGGCAAAAGCCGTCATGGTCGCCCGCCTGAACAGCCTGATGCAGGGATATTCCGGCGTACATGCCGAAGTAGTGGAATTGCTCAGGGAACTGATCAATAAAGAGGTCAGCCCCTGTATTTACGAACATGGGGGAGTGGGCGCCAGCGGGGACCTGGTGCAATTAGCCCATCTTGCGCTGGTGCTGATCGGTGAAGGGGAAGTGATCTTTGAAGATAAGGTTCAGCCGACTAAACAACTATTCGACAAGCTTAAAATAAAACCACTTTCTATTCATGTCCGTGAAGGATTAGCGATCCTGAACGGCACTTCGGCCATGACCGGCATCGGGCTCGTGAACATTATCCAGGCCCAGAAACTATTGAGATGGTCCGTGATCCTGTCGGCGATGACAAATGAAATCGTAGAGGCCTATAATGATCACTATTCGTACGAATTAAATATCGTAAAGCACCATAGAGGACAGAACAGGGTCGCAGCGATGATGCGCGAAATACTGAAGGACAGCAAAATGATCCGTAACCGTTCCGAGCATTTATACCATCCCGGGACACTGGAAGAGGAAGTTTTTGAAGATAAAGTCCAGGAGTATTATTCGTTGCGGTGTATTACCCAGGTTCTGGGCCCCATTTACGATACGATCAGCCATGCTGAAAAAGTACTGGTGGAGGAATTGAATTCCGTAAACGACAACCCTGTGATCGATCACGTTAATCAGAATGTCTTCCACGGTGGAAATTTCCACGGGGACTATGTTTCACTGGAAATGGATAAATTGAAGATAGCTATTACCCGACTGTCCATGCTCTCCGAAAGGCAACTGAACTATCTTCTGAATGACAAGCTCAATCAAAAATTCCCGCCTTTTGTCAATCTCGGCGTATTGGGATTGAATTTCGGTATGCAGGGGGTACAGTTCACGGCCACCTCTACTGTAGCGGAAAATCAGACCCTGTCTTTCCCGATGTATGTTCATAGCATTCCCAATAACAATGATAATCAGGACATCGTTAGTATGGGTTGCAATGCGGCATTGATGACCAAAAGGGTGATTGACAATTCCTTTGAGGTGCTGGGTATTCAGTTGATGACGATCCTTCAGGCGATTGATTACCTGGATTGCAGCTCCAGGCTGGCGACCAGCACCCAATCCCTGTATAAGGAGGTCCGGAAAATATTCCCGAAATTTATTGAGGATACTCCTAAATACAAAGATGTAGAAACGGTCAGGAGCTACCTGGAAACGGCAGATCCGGCTTTTTCATTCAAGGCTCTTGCTGCATCTTAGTTTAAAACGCTGGAAGCGTTGTGTCCATAATTGGGGAGAAGCGGAAAAGCGGATCTCCGGCACAAAACTATATTCATGATATTGGAAGAAGATATTCTGCCTTTAATACCGCAAAAGCCGCCCTTTGTAATGGTAGGGCAGCTGCTCTATTCTGACGAGAGCACTACGCGTACTGCCTTTCGCATCACTGAAGAAAATATTTTCGTTGAGAACGGGCGGTTTCGCGAGCCCGGCTTAATGGAGAATATTGCCCAGACCGCCGCCGCCCGGGCCGGATATATTGCCAGGATGGCCAACCTGCCTGTGCAAGTTGGATATATCGGCGCTGTTAAGAACCTGGAGATAGCCGATCTGCCTATGACGGGCGATGAGCTGATAACGGAAATAACAATAAAAGACCAGGTTTTTGATGTCACCATTATTTCCGGAAAAGTGTGGTGTAAGGAAACAATAGTAGCTCAATGTGAAATGAAAATATTTATCAGACCAGCATGAGGAACGCAGACGTCTACATTGCTTCGGATAATATTGTATCTCCGCTCGGGCTAACGACGGCAGCTAATTTTTCGCAGCTTAAAAAAGGTATTTCGGGGATACGATTGCATGATGATGATGCAATGTCTGCCCAGCCTTTTTATGCCGCCCTGTTTGGGGATAAAGACGGGCTTGTGGGTTTACCGGCGCCAGACGCGGGCGCAATGCAGCGATCCCCGGAAATGTATACCAAATTTGAGCGACTGCTGATAACATCCATTGAGAATGCCTTGCAGGACGGCGGAATAGATGTGGGGGATAAAAAGACAGTGCTGATCATTTCTTCCACCAAAGGCAATATCAGCCTGCTGGAGACCGCCGCGAATGTATCCGGGCCAGGCAGGTTATCCGGTCTGCAACACCCTACATCAGCTCCCGGACTCCAACCCAGCTCCCGGCTGGACCCGGCGCTGACAGAACGGATCGCCTTGCATACCTCTGCCAGATTGATCACTGAATATTTTGGATTCACGAATCCCCCGATAGTTGCCTCCAATGCCTGTATCTCGGGAATAATGGCCATCCTGACAGGCTCGCGGCTGCTCAGGTCCGGGCAGTATGAAAATGCCGTGATTGCAGGAGCTGATGTTATTTCAAATTTCGTATTGTCAGGGTTCCAATCATTCCAGGCTATCAGCTCCCGGCCATGCAGGCCTTTCGACCGGTCGCGGGATGGAATTACTTTAGGAGAGGGCGCCGGCACCATTATCCTCTCTTCTCACCGGAAGTATGCCGGAGGAATAAAGGTAATGGGTGGCTCGACCAGCAATGATGCCAATCATCTTTCGGCGCCTTCCCGCACCGGGGCGGAACTGGGACATTCCATCAACAGGGCATTGAAAGAAGCCGGCCTCTCGTCCGTGGATATCGATTTCATTTCAGCGCATGGAACGGCTACCCTTTATAACGATGAAATGGAAGCTAAAGCCATTACATTGGCTAACCTGCAAGCTGCTCCCGTCAATAGCCTGAAAGGATATTATGGGCATACTTTGGGGGCAGCCGGCCTGATTGAGTCTATTATTGCCGCTACGTCACTGAAAGAAGACCTTGTCTTACCGACAATCGGATTTGAAGAAATGGGCGTGTCACAACCCTTGAATATTTGCAGTACATTACTTTCTGCTCCCTTGCAGCATTGCCTGAAGACAGCTTCCGGCTTTGGCGGGTGTAATGCAGCATTAGTGCTGAGTAAAGAATAAACTATGAATCGTATCACCGCCAGTTGTAGGATCAGCGACCAATCCATTAGCAGGAACGGGGACTCTGTGTTCGAAAATAAAGGGGCGGACTTATCGGATTTTCTGCTTTCAGGGTATCGCCATTTTGAATTGAATTATCCAAAGTTCTATAAGATGGATAACCTGAGTAAATTAGGATGGCTTGCCGCCGAAGTACTCCTGAAGGAAGGCCTGAGCGCAGGAAGCTATCAGCCGGAGGAAATAGGCATAACGCTGGCTAATGCCAATTCCAGCCTGGATACGGACCTGAAGTATTATGAAACAGTAAAAGAGATCCCAAGCCCTGCATTATTCGTCTATACCTTACCGAATATCATGATCGGCGAGATCTGTATCCGGAATAATTTTAAAGGAGAGAGCGCTTTTTTTGTATCTCCGCGGTTCGACGCTGATTTTTTGGAACGGTATGTAAACGACCTGATGGATAATGATGTACTGCAGGCCTGTATTTGCGGCTGGGTGGATCTACTGGGAGATGAATATAAGGCCGTGTTGTATCTGGTGGAAAAGGGCCCCGGAACCCCTTTTATAAAAGAAAATATTAATAAAATATTTCAGGCAGAAAATGGGTAAGAAAATAAATTCAGACATTTTTGTTGCTGGCCTGGGAGCCATTTCGGCGATTGGTAACAATGTTGCGGAATGCCTTTCCGCACTTGAAAATGAACAGGCCGGCATTGGCGATATCACTTATCTGGAGACCGTGCACCGGGGAATGCTCCCGGTAGCCGAAGTAAAATTAAGTAATGCGGAACTGGCCATAAGGGCGGGGGTATCTCCCAGGATAACCCGCACGGCGCTGTTGAGTCTGCTGGCTGCGAAGGAAGCGTTGGATGACGCGGGGATTACCATCGGATCGGGCACTGGCAGCCGATCGGGTTTTGCGGGTGGACAGGGTACTGGCAGCAGATCAGGCATAGCAGGTGAGCCAGGCGCTGTCGGCGGTGTGTCTGCGACCGGTGCCCGGTGGCGTACCGGGTTCATTTCTGCCAATACGGTGGGCGGAATGGATAAGACGGAGAAATTCTTCGCCGATTTTCTGTCGGATCCTCAAAATGGAAGATTGAGAGACGTTCTTCAGCATGAATGCGGGGCCGTTACCGAATGGGTGGCCGATCAACTGGATATACACGATACTGTTACGACGATCAGCACGGCCTGCTCTTCATCGGCCAACGCCATTTTCTTTGGAGCAAGGCTCATCAGGCACGGAATGCTGGATGTGGTAGTGGCCGGCGGAACAGATGCGCTGACAAAGTTTACGCTCAATGGTTTCAATACCCTTATGATCCTGGATCAGCAATACTGCAAGCCTTTTGACGAGAACCGGAAAGGCCTGAATCTGGGGGAAGGGGCCGGGTACGTTGTGCTGGTATCGGAACAAGTCGCGGCTTCTCTGCAAACGGAATTATATTGCAGGCTCAGCGGCTATTGCAATGCCAACGACGCTTATCACCAGACGGCTTCTTCTCCGGATGGTACAGGATCTTATCTCGCCATGAAAGGGGCCCTGGAACATAGCGGGCTGCAACCTTCAGATATCGGGTATATCAACCTGCACGGCACCGGCACGCAGAATAATGATAGTGCGGAAGGGACGGCCATACGAAGATTGTTCGATCCTCATTACCCTAAGATGAGTTCCACCAAATCTTTTACCGGACATACGCTGGGGGCTTGCGGAGGACTGGAAGCTGTGTTCTCTGCCCTATCAGTCCGGCAGGGACTTATTTATCCCAATCTTCGCCTGGAGACCCCGATGGCGGAATTTCCTTTTGTTCCGGTTACGACTTTTTCGAAGAATGAACCGATCCGGCATGTTCTGTCGAATTCATTTGGATTTGGAGGGAATTGTTCCTCGTTGGTCTTTTCTAAATTGTAAGGGTTCACGCGGGGTCATACGGATGGTGTTCTATGACTTGGGGCGGGATAGAGAGCGAAATGAGAAGAATCTATAACTCAGAGGCCATTGGTTTGAATCCAATCCGGGTCACTATTTTTTCTCCACTCGCTGAAACCCGCTGTCATGGCGGGTTTCTTGGTTCGATACAGCTTTCTGCCAACTATACCTGTCCGTTTAATGGTTAATGATTAAGGCTGTACGGGTTTGAATCCTGGGCGCTCGTTGGATGTCCAATCAATTTTATAACATACATGCCTATTCATTCTTTGGCTGTCCCCCGCCGATGCCCATTTCTGCACGATTACTGTATCGAAACCGAACAACATGGGCTCTGTCAGGCCTTGACAGAAGAATGGTCTTCAAGACTTTATATACCCGGCATTCTTTTGGGGGAATCGGAATTATTTGGCCGTCTTACTCGTCATAAAACCGACCAACCCATGTTCCGCAACTATTTCAAGATCGCCTTCCGAAGCCTCAGGAAAAGCAAGGGCTTTACCGTCCTCAACATCATCGGCCTCGCTGCCGGCCTCGGTGTCTGCCTGCTGATCGTCCTGTACGTCACCGATGAGCTCAGTTACGACCGCTACAATGTCAACGCCGACCGCATCTACCGGGTCGATGAGGATAGCTACATCAATAACACCCAGTACGATGCCGCCACCGTCTCCAAATTCCTCGGCCCCACGCTCGTTGCTTCCTATCCAAAGATCCAGCAAGTGGTCCGGTTTCGCCAACCGGGCGACCAGCTGGTGAGGAAGGGCAACGACCACATCCTCGAGCATCACTTCGTCTTCGCCGACTCGACGATCTTCAAGGTCTTCACCCTGCCCATGATCGCTGGCGACCCCAATACCGCCCTCAACAACCCTCATTCGATCGTGATCGATGAAAGCGCCGCCCGCCGCTATTTCAACAGCACCGACGTCATCGGCCGCACGCTGGGAATAGGTCCTAATAATACACCCCTCAAGATATCCGGGGTCATCCGGGACATGCCGGAACAGTCCCATTTTCATTTCAGCTTCATTCGTCCTCTCCGCGACGGGTACACCTTTAATAGTCCCGACGACAACAACTGGCTTAGCAGTAATTATTATACCTATATCCTTGCCCAACCCGGCACCACGCGAGCCGAGGTTCAGAAGGATGTAGACGAAGTCGTCAACCTCCATATCGGCCGGGCCCTCCAGGAACTGGTCCACGCGTCGGTTGCCGACCTCGAGAAAGCAGGTAATCATTTCCGGTACCGTATCTTCCCCCTCATCGACATTCACCTCCATTCCAATAAGTCTTACGAGCTCGAAGCCAACAGCAATATCCAGTTCGTTTACATCTTCTCCGTCATCGCCGTGCTCATCCTGCTGATCGCTTGCGTCAACTTCATGAACCTCAGCACCGCCCGCAGCGCCAACCGCGCCAAGGAAGTGGGCATCCGCAAGGTCTCCGGCTCGACCAAAGGACACCTCATCCTCCAGTTCCTCACCGAGTCCATCCTGCTCAGCCTCTTCTCCCTCGTCCTCGCCCTTGGCATCGCCGTTCTGCTGCTACCGATGTTCAATCAGCTTGCCGGCAAATCGCTCCATCCCGACGTGCTCTTCAGCGGCCGGTTCCTGCCCCTCCTCCTCCTCCTGGTGCTGCTGGTCGGCTGTCTCGCCGGCAGTTATCCCGCCTTCTATCTTTCCTCTTTTCAGCCGATTGATGTATTGAAAGGAAAAATAGCCGCAGGCTTTAAGAGCAGCTGGCTTCGTAGCAGCCTGGTGGTCTTTCAATTTTTTATTTCCATCGGGCTTATCGTCAGCACCCTCGTCATTTACCGCCAGCTGCACTTTATCCGAAATAAGGAAGTCGGCTTTAACCGGGACCAGGTACTCGTCCTCCATGATACCTGGTCGCTCGGCCAGGAAGGCACGACCAATCTTCGCAAGGACCTGCTCACCCTTGCCGGGGTCACCGACGTAACCATCACCGGCGACCTCCCCACCGTCGGCGGCGATCAGTACCGTCAGCCAGGCTGGTTCCGGGATGCCTCGCTCGACGCCAGGAAGGCGTTCTTCATGACCACGCTCGATGTCGACGACCATTATGTTCCCACTCTCGGCATGCAGATCGTCAAAGGCCGCAACTTCGACCTCGCACATTTTCCTACCGACTCTACCGGCATCATCCTCAATGAAGCCGCCGTTGCGATGCTCGGCGTGAAGGATCCCCTCAATCTGATCGTCTGGTATAAGGATCATGAGTCCCCTGCCCGCGCCTGTCATGTCGTTGGCGTCGTAAAGGATTTCAACTATAACTCCATGCACGCCAAGATCCAGCCGCTTGTCATGGAAGTCAACTCTTATTATGTCAGCATGGCCGTCCGCTTCCACACGAATGATGTCTTCAGCCTCGTCCGGCAGGTGGAGAGTAAGTTCCATGCCGCCAAACAGGGGTTGACATTCAGCTACACCTTCATGGATAACGACTTTGATAAATTGTATCACGCCGACCAGCAGACAGGCCGGATCTTCATCACCTTCGCCGTCTTCGCCATCCTCATTGCCTGCCTTGGGCTTTTCGGCCTCGTTACCTATGCTGCCGAACAACGCACCAAGGAGATCGGGATCCGCAAGGTCCTCGGCGCCCGGGTCACCAGCATCGTCGGCCTGCTCAGCGGGGACTTCACGATGCTTGTCGGGATCGCTGCGCTCATCGCCTTCCCCGCCGCGTGGTGGGCCATGCACAAATGGCTCGAAACGTTTGCCTATCGTACGGAGATCAGCTGGTGGATCTTCCTCGTGGCCGGCGCCTTAGCCCTCTGCATTGCCCTGTTGACGGTGAGTATTCAGACCATCCGCGCGGCCCTCGCCAACCCCGTAAAATCCCTCCGCAGCGAATGAAATGTTTAACAAAGTGATCGCGCGTGGAAATTCCAGGAGCGGGATTATCAATCACTTATATCTACGATTAACCTTAAATTATTTAGAAACCGGTTCGAAAAGTGTCCAATCCGGGTCACTTGGGCCGCATGGTAAATTGTGCGGCCTTTTTCTTTTATGACTAGCTCAAAGCGGTTGCCTGATTTCGGTTTATACCGGCCGTTTACCGGCCGTTTCGGCCCTTTATCGGCCCTTTTTAAATCCGGGAGGACGTACTTCGTGCCACGCCCAGTTGTACCAATCTTTTCCACCAGTTTTTTGTCTATAAGATCCTGTAATTCTGTAGTTGATACTGATTTCCCTAAGTTGTTTAATTTTTGATATTAACCCGCGGCCCCATGCTCCTATGTAGCCGGCCATGAAAAAAACGTCAGCTATTAGCCTGTTACGAGGTATCGAACGGTGTTTGCTTTTTAACTGCTCTACTGTCAATGAATCCGGTAACTTGCCAGGGGTAGAGATGTGTCCAGACGGTAGCTCCGGTAGCGGTTTTTTTGGGGTTTGATATTTCACTCGACAGATTCCGTTCGCTTTCTAAGTGCTGTGTAGCTATGATCTTAGGAGGTTGAATCCTGAATGGTCGACACATCTATTCCATATGTATGAATATATCCAGGGCACTTAAAAATTCGGAGCCCAGGGGCCGGACGTCGCTCTCGTTCTCGACTGAGTGATATTTCAGTTGAGCCTTTCCTGATGACTTTCGTATGCTTAGCGTTCCGCCCTCTTTTTCAGCGATGACCCAATAGCTTCCATCTTCCAGATCCACGGTCCACATGCTCCCGAAGCCATGCACCCGAATGCCGTCGATGACGTATCCGTTTGTCTGCTCATATAGCTCAAGAAAGTCCGCTGGAAATTTTGTTTCGCTTAGTTTAACAAACAGTTTTCTTTGCTGATCCGGGAGTGCCTTCTGAACCTCGGAAAGCGTGTATTGCTTCCCTAAATTCCCCAATAGCCCACTAAACGTTGCTTCTTTCTGATAGTATTCGACTTTGACCTCCAGGTCTAACTTCTCCATAGGGTTATTATTGAGATTAAACCTATCGATACTGGTTATTGACTTGCGGAGCACTCCGGACGGTTTGGGCCAAATCCTCAATTCCCATATTCTGCCCGAATAGGCGGTAAATTCGGCCTTAAATTTCATTTCACTAACGGTAAACCATAGAGTTGCCAACTTAAACTCGTCGTGTCGGGCAAACAGCAGATCATCTGGCAAAGCATTTTCCTTTTCTGCAACAATATGCAGTAAATAGCTCTTGGGAAAACGCAACCTTTCTCCTCGTTGTAAAACAGTCATTTGTTTGGAAACAATCTCGCCGACCGGTTCCGGCAATTGTCTTGCCAGTTGTTCAAACAAGCGCTTCTCCAACGGTTTCAGGCTTTTAGGAAATCTTCCTCTTTGCAGGTGAATCGGGGGTAAGTATGCTAATACCTTACGTATTATAATAATTGCAGTTATAACAGCCATAATAGTGACAAACGTGCCCATGCGAATATTCTTTGGGGCCAAGATAAAAAAGAAAAAGACTACTTAAAACAATCATTACTTTTATCAAAACTGAGCACCCATGAGCATGACCTCCGGATTGATAGCAATTAAGGGAAAGCATTTGGATAAGTTGCCCGAGATACTTGCCTTTTATCAAATGATAGATATGGAAGAGAACCAATCTGTCGATGATTGGGATGAGGCGTTGGCCATCGTGACCGATCTGCAAGCGCCTGCTCCGGGCAACACCAGTGAAAAGCACATAGTATGGTCCGACAAGGGCTGGACGCTGATAGAAGACATGACCCTGATCATGTGTGCGAACGAAGAAGCTCTTTTGGTATTTTGATAACGTCAAGCGGCGTAGCTTCTACATAGCGGATGGGGTGATAGTCGATAAATTTGGAGAGCCTCTTCCGCAGGAGGCGGGATTCAATTTTAATGAGGATGCATTTTATGATGATGTGCATGGGGTGGCGAAGGCATTCGGTGTGGATTGGGAAGGGGCGGGAACGCTGCATGAGTTTACCGTCAAGCGGCTGGATTATAAGGAGGAAGTAAGGCAGGGCATGCTGGCTGTCATAGCGAAATATGCGGCTGCTAAGGCGGCAGAGAAGAAGAAACCCTGGTGGCAGTTCTGGCCGTAACCGTTAAGAATATCAAGCAGATAGTTCTGCCGACGATATTCGCTTAAAGGGCTCTTTTTAATCGCTTAATTATCATTGATTTAGCTCTATATAAAGCCCTTTGCGAGCCCTTTGCGAGCCCTTTGAGCCCTTTGCAAGCCTTATGTGGCCAGAACATACTTTGTGCCTTTCCCTGTGGTGCCTACCTTCTGTATTAAATTACGGCTGACTAGGTCGGCCAAATCCCTTGTTGCGACCGGTTTACTGATTGAGTTAATAGCTTGGTAAGAGGCGTTAGTGATCGATCCCTTCTCTTTAATAAATAAAATCGCGTTTATCTGCCTACTATTTAATTGAAGTGACTGTAAAGACTCTATTGTGTAAAGATCTTTCTGAAAAGTAACGCTTATCCCGTCCTGTTCCTCTGCGATTATAGGTTCTGGGATACTATATTCCCGGCACCCTTCCATCATGATATCTATTCCGCGTCCCCAGGCTTCTATATAGCCGGCCATAAAAAAAACGTCAGCTATTAGCCTGTTACGAGGTATAGAGCGATGTTTGCTTTTTAACTGTTCTACTGTCAAAGAATCCGGTAATTTGCCAGGGTTCCAGATAACTAACTGGCTATTATAAATGCTCAGGAAGATCGTTGTACCATGATAGTCCTTATGAATGATGGCATTCAGTATTGCCTCCCGTAATGCATCTTCCGGATACTCTAACGGCTCTTTGCGCAGCAATCCCTCATAAGAAATGGGCCTTACCAAATATTTCCGGTTCAAGATTTCCATAACACTATCGGCCATGTCCAGGATATTTCCTTCAACGATATCCTGAAAGAGAAGATCGCTAGGGGACCGGCCAAAACGACCTATTTTAAAGTAGGCCGCCGGAGCGTATTTCTTGGGGCGCTTTCCAAATAACAGCAATGCGGCCAGCAAGAATTCCCCTTTTTCATTTATAAGGTCAAGGTTTTTAAATAAGGTTAGCGTGTCTGAAGAAGCGGCATGTTCTGAAATGCGTTTATTGATGATAGCCTTTTGCAGAAACCGCTTTACGGTGTCCTGATCTATATCATCTAATGTAGCAGTGGGGGCAATCTGTTGTTCCCAGGAAACGCCTATTTTCTGCAAAAGGAATTTATGCAGCGCAGCGCCCTTCAACTCCTGTTTGGTGCTACCGCTCCGGTAATGATAAGCACCATGATAAGAAATTGGTACCGTACTGACAGGTATGTCGACTTCGATATAATGCTTATTCCTTTTATTATGCAGGTTGACATCCACTACTAACCCCAGATGATTGACGACCTTATTAGGGATATCATCCATTAGCTTTTTATAATCTTCCGTACCTGTTACCTCACCCTGATCGTCAATGCCGATGTAAATCTTTCCGCCCTGTGCATTCGCAAAGCCGCATATCCATTTGAGATATTCGTCTCTCCAGGTTTGTTTATATTCTATATTTTGATTTTCTGCCAAAATTCATAGCAATTTAGAGGGGATAAAGGTATATAACTCAGGTAAAGAAAATTAACAAAATTCAGGGCTACAGATCTTTGTTGGTATCAGGACAATTTAATTGGGGCAATTCCTTAATTATTGCTCAAAATCAACGATTTAATATTGTGTAACCGCCTCAAATCCTCCCTCAACTGGTTTGAAAACTCTCCAACTTCGCTCACAATGAAGAAATATATACGCTTTATGAAAGGGAATATATCGCGCGAAGGGCAAATAAATATGCCTGCTATTCAGAAAAAAAATGCGGATCAATAGGTGGGAAAAGTGTCTGGATGTTAACATAGATTAGTCGGATGGCTCCATCTCGTATACAATCCGGTAAGCAGCTTGCATACGTTTTATTTCTTCGTCAGTCAGCTGACCGAATTGTTCCCGCCTTCTTTTCGGATATACACCCTTATTCTGGTGCAGGAACATGAGCATGTTACTCAGTAGTTTGTCCGGCATGTCGACGATCCGCTGCAACTCTTTTTTTGCTTCGTCGTAACGTTGTATGAATAAGAGTTCTTCCGGAAGTTCTTCACTGAGAGTTGCATGAATCGTATTTATATATAGGAAGAATGGGTCAGGACAAAGTGAGACAGTAAAAATTGCTCTTTTAGCCACAAACTGCCGGCTGAGTGTACTGGCATAAGTATTTTTTACAGTAAAACAGATAAATGTTCTTAACTGTAGAAGCCTACGGCCCAACAGTAAAACGGATTAAGAGGCTATAAAACAGGTTAATTACAGGATTTTCACTGTAAAACAAATATAACAAGGCACCCGATAGGGTGCCTTGTTTGGTGACATTTAAAACCTGTCCAAATTCATCACTTTATTCCAGGCTGTTACAAAGTCTTTCACAAATTTGCCCTGAGCATCTGCGCTTCCGTAAACTTCGGCAATAGCTCTCAGTTCTGAATTGGAGCCAAACACAAGATCTGCGCGGGAGCCTGTCCATTTTATTTTGCCGGTGGTACGGTCGCTGCCTTCATAAATCTCCTTGTCTGCGGATACGGCTTTCCAGGCAGTGGTCATGTCGAGCAGGTTGACAAAGAAATCGTTGGTAAGCAGGCCCGGGCGAGACGTGAAAACGCCATGTCCGGAGCCATCAAAATTGGTGTTCAGTACACGCATACCGCCTACTAATACGGTTAGTTCAGGCGCTGTAAGTGTCAGCAGCTGGGCCTTATCTATCAGCAATTCTTCGGTAGATACATGAGATCTTGATTTGCGATAATTACGGAAACCGTCAGCAATAGGTTCCAGATAGCCGACAGATTCCACATCGGTCTGTTCCTGTGATGCATCCATACGGCCGGGTGTAAAAGGAACGGTGATCGCCTGTCCTGTGTCTTTCGCTGCCTTTTCAACGGCTGCGCAACCGCCGAGTACAATCAGATCTGCCAGCGATACTTTTTTACCGTTGGCCTGTGCAGCGTCAAATTCTTTTTTTATACCTTCCAATGTGTTCAATACTTTTTGCAACTGTGCTGTATTGTTGACCTTCCAGTATTTTTGAGGAGCCAGGCGAATACGGGCGCCATTAGCACCGCCGCGTTTATCGGAGCCACGGAAGGTGGAAGCTGACGCCCATGCTGTGGAAACCAGTTCTGCTATGCTCAATCCCGATCCCAGCACTTTTGACTTCAAGGCTGCCATATCCTTTTCATCGATCAATACATGGTCAATTGCTGGAATAGGATCCTGCCAGAGCAGTTCTTCTTCCGGCACATCAGGGCCCAGGTAGCGAGTACGGGGTCCCATATCGCGGTGTGTTAATTTAAACCATGCGCGGGCAAAAGCATCGGCAAATTCTTCGGGGTTGTCCAAAAAGCGCCTGGATATTTTTTCGTAAACCGGATCCAGCCTTAAAGCGAGGTCAGTAGTAAGCATGGTGGGCTTATGCTTTTTTGAACCATCATATGCATCGGGAATAATACCTGCGGCATCTTTAGCTACCCACTGTTGTGCTCCGGCCGGACTCCTGGAAAGTTCCCATTCAAAGCCAAACAGGTTTTCGAAAAAGTTATTGCTCCATTGGGTGGGGGTCTTCGTCCATATTACTTCAAGCCCGCTTGTAATCGTATCAGCACCTTTACCTGAACCAAAAGCGTTACGCCAGCCCAGGCCTTGCATCTCGATATCTGAAAGTTCGGGTTCTTTGCCTACGTGAGTGGCAGGAGCAGCACCGTGCGTTTTGCCGAAGCTGTGTCCGCCGGCTATTAAAGCAACTGTCTCCTCATCGTTCATTGCCATGCGGCCGAAAGTGTCGCGGATGTCTTTAGCGGCAGCAATAGGGTCCGGATTTCCGTCCGGGCCTTCGGGATTCACGTAGATAAGTCCCATTTGCACTGCGGCAAGCGGTTTTTCCAGATTGCGGCTATGGAGATCGCCCGTTTTGTCGTCTGACACCAATACGCCATGACCCTCCTGCACGCCCGGGGAACCATGGGCATAGCGGATGTCGCCACCCAGCCAGGTGGTTTCGGAACCCCAATAGACATCTTCATCCGGCTCCCATACATCGGGACGGCCACCGGCAAAGCCAAATGTCTTAAAGCCCATTGATTCCAGGGCTACGTTACCGGTAAGGATCATCAGATCCGCCCATGAAATTTTGCGGCCATATTTTTGTTTGATAGGCCAAAGCAGTCTGCGGGCCTTATCGAGGCTGACGTTATCGGGCCAGCTATTAAGTGGGGCAAAACGTTGTTGTCCTGCGCCTGCACCACCGCGGCCATCGCCCACCCGATAGGTGCCTGCACTATGCCATGCCATGCGGATGAACAAGGGGCCATAATGTCCGAAGTCGGCCGGCCACCAGTCCTGAGAGTCGGTCATGAGTGCATGAAGGTCTTTTTTCACTGCGTCCAGGTCGAGACTTTTAAAAGCTGCAGCATAGTTAAAGTCTTCACCCATCGGATCTGATAATGACGAGTGCTGGCGCAGGATGTTCAGCTTTAACTGGTTGGGCCACCAGTCACGGTTCCTGGTGCCGCCACCGCCAACATTGGGCTTCATACTGCCATTATGAAACGGACATTTACTGATGTCCTTTGATTCGTTTTCCATTTTTACAAGTTTATGTCGTTGAAAAATCGTTGCCTGCTCCTGCTATTTGTACAGGATGATGAAATTAGTACAATTGGGACGATAATCAGGATCGATTAATTCTATACTGTAATAGATAAAATCTATTGCCATACTGTTCATTCATTCGTTAATACCGTTCATTCATGGCGACCTGTGTAAGGTCACTTATTCGGCTGCAGACACCCACATAAAGCTATGTTGTCTACCTTTATAGTTATTGTAGATCAGCACATTCTTAATGCCCTTTTGCCCGGCTGGTCCCGGCCGCTTGATCATATGCAAGGGAAGGGTGAGGCCGCTTAAGGCCTGGCAGGCTATCCAGAGTGCGAAGGCCGTGGCGGTGGGATATTCTCCGCTCATATGTTTGTAGCGGGCTACTATAATATTGTTGCCGGAGGTGCTATGCGGTGAAATATTTCCGGCAACGAGATTGTCTGTGGTGGTATTCTGCAGCGCCTGATCAAGGGTGGCTTCACATGCGTCATAAAAATGTCGGATACGGGCATCCCCGTTCTCTCCTGTAAGAAAGAGGTCCGGTCTTTCGCCGGTGGCTGCCCTATGCCGGTTCAGGAACTCCTGTAACAGACCTGTAACAGCTGCCTCGTCTTCGCTATGCAGGGTAATGATCCCCTGTAGTTTAGCCGACGCTCCCGCTTTATTATTGTCCACGAGGAACATGGCGGCACCTTCTCCCGCAATACTGCCGGGGGAATCGACTTCGTACAGGCGCTTGCCGGAGAGAGGCTCTTTTTTATATGACCCTTTTAAATACTCAAGATTATAATGATAGGTGGCTATTTCATCCACACCTCCTACCAGGTAGCTTTCCGATGGATGTTCTTTAAGCATCATACCGGCATCGATGACGGCATATTCAAAAGCGAGCCCCCTGTGTACATGGGTCGTGTTATAACCTTTATTCTGGCTCAGCAGGCTGATCTGCGAAGAAATAGCATTGGGAATGCTCTGTACAAAATTGCCCGGTGTCAGCATTTCTTCCTTATACTCAACGATCTGTTTGAGGAATTTTACGCTCTCTTCCATGCCACCGTTAGCGGATCCTATGATGATACCTGCGGGCATAGGGCCGCCCACGTCAACCGCTGCGGAGCTGCCCGATACGGGATGGTCTGCAACGGGAGTGCCCGATACGGAATGGTCCGCAGCGGGAGTGCCCGATATAGCACCCGCTCCCCGGATCAGCGGCAGCGCCGTCCCCACCCCCATTCTGACTGCCTTGGCCATTCTGCGCAATATGTTTTGGGGAATACCCGGATAAGAAGGTTCCAATGCCTTCATTTTATTATCCTTCGGTTCATATTCCTGCGACAGGTCTATTTTCGTTTCCGAAAATGTCTCTTGTGGAGAGATACAGGCTGCTTGACGGATATAGAACATACACTCATGCTTTTGAAAAGATCAGGGAAGTACAATTGCCGCCAAATCCAAATGAATTGGACATGACATGCTCTAAAGGCATTTTCCGGTAAGCTTGAACAGGCCGCAGTCCGGTATCGGGGATAGGCTCCTGAAAATTAAGACCGGCATATATCTCCTGGTGGTCGAGGGATAAGATGCTATATACCGCCTCTACGGCGCCGGCAGCTCCCAGTGTATGGCCGACATTGGACTTCGTAGAGGCAAAGGGTGGTGGTGTGCCGAAGAGACGTTGCATGACGCTGCTCTCTACTGCATCGTTGTTCTCCGTGCCCGTGCCATGTGCATTGATGAAATCGATCTGGCCTTCCTGCAGCCGGGCAGATTCCAGGGCGCCTTTCATGGACAGGTAGGGGCCGTCACCGGATAAGGAAGAGGGGTGAAAGGCGTCATTGGTATTGCAATAGCCGGAGAGGGTCGCGTATATCTTTTTGTTGCCGGCAGTCGGGGTGTTCCCCGCGGAGGACGTTTCGGTCAGTGTCTCCTCTCCTTCCAGTACTAAAAAGGCTGCGCCTTCCCCGAGATTGAGCCCTTGCCGGTCCCGGTCAAAAGGAGCGCAGACTTCCGGGGAAAGGATATGCAAGGCATTGAATCCATTGATGGTCAATTTCGACAGGCTGTCTGACCCGCCAACGATCGCTCTTTTGGCCAGCCCGTTCCTGATCAGCCTGGCACCAAACAGGATGGCGTTGGAGGACGAAGAACAAGCGGTATTGATGGTGTTGACGACTCCCTTCATTTTATAGTGAGCCTGCAGGTACATGTTGACGGACGCACAATCGTAGGAGGAAAGAAAGACAGAGCCTCCAGAGCTCTTATTAGCGTCACTGAAAAATTCATCCATCAGGCACATACCCCCGACCGTGGTGGCTCCCACCAGGGCGGTATCGGGAGATTGCAGCTGTCCGGCGCTGAGCCCGGCATCGGCTACCGCCTCATTAAAAGCGTGTAAGGCCAGTAAGGTAGTACGGGTAATTGCCGGATCTTCCGTTTTTAGTCTTTCTTTCAGTGCCTCCGTAGGGAGGAGGATCTCCCCAAATGGTAATACCCCGGCATAACGGGACGGGACGTTCATTGATTTCGTAATGCCGCAGTTGCCCTCTATGAGAGCCCTGTGGTTTTCAGCTACGGTATTCCCTATAGCGCTGATCACTCCCATCCCTGTAATGAAAACCCTGTTCAATGAACGAAAATTTACTTTGTTCTGTGTTGTTCAATATACGCCACCATCGTGTTGACATCGACCAATACTTTCCGGCCTTCTTTAGGATCCTTTATGACGATTCCAAATTCCCTGTTGAGGAGTACAATGAGTTCCAGGGAATCTATAGAATCCAGGCCCAACCCCTCTCCATCGCCGAACAAAGGTTGGTCATCCTTTATTTTATCAGGGGTTAGGGACGTTAAGTTCAGGAACTCTATGATCTGCTCTTTCAATCGTTGCCGTAATTGTGCTGTTTCCATTATAGTATATAAGTAATATTCAAATCAGTTTTTTTCTTTTCAGCCCCAAAAAAGTTAGTAAATGTATCGATACAATAATAACAAATAAAGGGATAATATTTGTTAAAACGTCTTTCAGTTTTCCCCCCTCCAGGAAGAGGCCATAATAGGCTTCCAGGCACCAATGCAAAGGTGACAGCTGGATCACCGTCCTGAACGAACCGGGCATGGCAAAGCTAGGGACCATCAGGCCGCCAACGGCAGAAAGGATCACGATGGATACTGCTCCAAAGCCATTCGCCTGCTCCTGGGTCTGCGCAAATACGCCCACGCAGATCGCATAACTTACGGCGCACCATCCGCACATGAATGAGACAACGAACAGACCTGAAATATCCGCGGGCATATTCAGGACAGGCAGCCCGATGTACGGGAACAGCCACACTCCCATGGCAAAGATGACGGCAGCCTGCAATAGCGTAACTCCTAAATAGGTAATTTGCTTTGACAACAGCGCCACGAGGTAATTGGTAGGAAGCGTCTTCAACCTGATAAAGCTCCCGCTGGTCTTCTCCCGCACAATGCTGCCTCCGAGCGATATTACCACGAAGAACATTGCGAAAATGGTCCAGGCGGGAACATTATGTTGCGAAGCATTCGGTACGATCCCGCTGCCATCCCTGACCACGGCCACTTCGTTGATGGTTATGCGGTTGTTAAGGAGTTCGTTTTCCAGCGTATCAGGCAGTTGTTTTTCATTAATGGCAAAATACAGGCTTTTCAATACCTGTTTGCTCTCTACCAATTGTAACGCGCTATACAAAGCTCCCTGAATAGATCGCCGGAATGACTCCTGCAAAATGGGATGGTAATATAAGGTAAGCGGATCGACATTCCCTGACTTTGCACCCAGTGTATCCCCTTCCAGGCCAAAAGAATTCAGGGCCTTGCCGGCTACCTTTTTTGCCTTCGTGGTCAACTGAAAAGAAAAATCTTCCGGGATGACAATTGCCAGCAGGGCGTCCTTGGCGTGCATGCGGTCGGTGATGGCTTTTTCCCCCTGTTCCCTGGATACCTGCACCAGCTTGAACATGCCGATCCCGTCGATCGTTCGTATCAGCTCATTGCTTACTTTTCCGGTATCCCTGTTACAGATGATAAGGGACACTTTATTCTTATTGACCAGGTTAAAAGTGCTGTTCTGAATGCTGGTAATAACCAGCACTAATATGATCGGCATTCCAAACATGAAGGTGATCCCCACCTTATCACGGTACAGGATCCGAATATCTTTTACTATGGTGGCCCAAAGCTTGTACATTATTAATTTCGATAGTCTTTTCCGGTTAAATTTAAGAACAATCCTTCCAGGCCTTCCTGCCGGTGTTCCGAAAGCAAGGTGCTGAGATCGTCGTGTACGATGATCTTCCCTTCATCTATCAGGGCTATTTTTTCACAGAGGTCTTCCGCTTCACTTAACTGATGAGAAGTATAGATGAGCGTCGTACCTTCTTTGTTGAGTTGTTTCAGATAATTAATGATCGCATGTCTGGTTTGAACATCTACGCCGACAGTCGGCTCATCCAGGAATAAGATACGCGGATGATGGATGACCCCAATGGCAAGGTTGACGCGTCGCTTCATCCCCCCGGAGAATTTATGTACGGGTTTATCCCGGACATCGGCCAGCCCCAGCACATCCAGCAATTCGCCGGTCCGTCGACGGATCTGTTGTGGGTGCAGGCCCGACCAGGCCCCGAAGAATTCCAGGTTCTCCGCCGGGCTGAGTTCCTGGTAAAAAGAGAAATCCTGCGGAATAAATCCGAAAAGGGTATTAACGGACCGGTTTTTTTTATTGACCTCGTTTCCGAAAAGCTGAATACTCCCCTCCGGAAAAGGCAGCAACCCGGTCATGAGGTTCATCAGCGTAGTTTTCCCGGCCCCATTGGGACCGAACAGGCCAAATCTTTCTCCCGCCGTTATTTTCAGATTAAGATGCGTGAAGATCTGATCTGACTGCCCCGGGTAACTAAATCGGAGATCTGTTATATTAACCGCTAAAGGGCTCATGAATGCCATTTGATTTTGGATAACGCTATGAAAGCCTGCCTTTCCAGCTCCGATATTTCCAGCAGGTAATCGCCCATTACATTAAAATCGGCCTGGCTGCCGATCCTGCCTTTATAAATACCGGCGGCCTGAATAGCGGCGGTACGCCAGGCATCCCCTGCCCTGGTAAACAGGTTGGAAATTTCCAGCAACTGATCATTGGGATGCCAGGCATGAGCCTCCTGTAAGAAAGCTCCGTAGATATAACGGAAGCCACCTCCTCCTGTCCCTATTTCCTCCTGCATCCGCACCAGTTGCGCCAGGTACAGGCCGGCTTTTTGCAGTCCCAGCTTATCCCGCCATGTTCTTATTTTTTGACCGGTGTATTTTATTCCTTTTACGCCGGCAATTCTTCCGGGGATATGCAGCATGTTCCGTACATTTCTGTTAATTCCGCTCCTGATTGCCGTTCTCATCTGCTCATCGGTGATATGGACCTCTTCCCTGGGATAATAGACCTGTCCTCTGGGCGCCAGGGCCCCTTTGGCAAACCGGACACGACCTAGCTCATAGCTGGTCAATGTGGTAGCGTTCTCCATGATGGGATCGCTGATCAGGTAGTTGTCCTGCTCCTTGCCGAACACAACGATGTTATGTGCGTTGAAATGAAAACGGTATTCTTTCGGGAAATACGATAAGTAATAGACGCCCACCTGGCAGCCCACGGGCTGTCCTCTTTTCAGACAATCGTCTAAGAAAGACTCTGCCGCTTCTTTGCTGTTGAACTTTTTGCGGACCAGCGGAATATTTAATGAACGGCAGGTTCTTGAAAACACCCAACCCGGCAGTGTCCGGAATGCGATGGCGGGTCCGTTGTTGATTTTTATGAAAGGGATATGTACGTAGAATAATCCGGCGCCGATGCCGAAAGCCAGGGGTTCCGTCATCTTATCGATGCCTGCATATTTCAAGAGACTGCTGGTAACGCCCGTTTCACAATGCGCTGCCTGTAAATGTTTAAACTCAATCTTCATGCACATTCATGCTTTTAAGGTCCTCTATGTTCACGTTAAAAATTTCGGCGTACCGTTGCAGCTTTTTATCGGATAATTTTTTAAAAACGGCTGGTTTCAGATGCCTTCTTACCTGCCACTTCCAGAAGCCGGTATAGGCTGCTACGATTTTGATATCCATTAATCCCTTTTCCATAAAGAACAGGATGGGGCTGGCCTTATCATTCAACACTATTTCCCTGGCAATGGCCACGCGGTCTTTGATATCCTGCCAGGCTGTATCCAGCGCGGATATTTTAATGTCCCAGCCACGGCTCAGTTCAGTGGTATACTTACCCGATTGATCGGTGGCATAGCACACTTCTTTCGTGATTTTGCCAAGTGAGCTCAGATCCTGGGGAACATCTTCTTTTTTCATCCGGTAATAATTTATTGGTTAATGGTCGGATGGAGCTTACGGTTCATATAAATAACTTTAGCATACCGTCAGCATGGCATACATGTAAGAGAACCGTCCGCTCTCCGGCACCAGCAATAAAAGTTTCTCCCCTTTTTTCAATCGCCCGCTATGGAATAATTCGTGGACCATCAGGTAAGCGGATGCGGCTCCCACATTTCCCATGGTGCTCAGGTTGAGGAACCATTTCTCGTAAGGGATGCCTTCCCCATATTGCTCCATCACCTCAAAGATCTTGCTCTTAAAGAATTCACTGGATATATGGGGCAGAAAATAGTCGACTTCTTCGGCAGTATGTCCTCTTTTCTGGAAAATCTCTTTTATTCTCTTCCCGCCCAAAGGAACGATATTGTCGCTTAATAGTTTTATATCCTGCTTGATACTTAAAATGGACTTAGTCATGATCTCTTCCGGGGTGAAGTCCATGTAGCTTTTCAGGGTGCCATCCGGCTGTTTTTCGCTGGCCATATACATGCAAGCTTCCATTTCATTGGCATAGGAGGCTCCTTCTATCCAGTCGACGCGGAGGCTCAATCCCTTTTCATTTTGCTTATCCGATAGCAAAAAGGCGGCAGCTCCGTCGGACAGCATCCACCGCAGGAATTCTTTCTCAAAAGCGATAAAGGGGTTCTTTTGTAGCTCTATTAATTTCTGGGCCTCCTCTTCAAAGGCGTCAGACACCAGCGAGCCGGAGAACCTTTCTGACCCGGTGGCAGCCGCCAGGCGGGCGTCGCCGATCTTAACGGCCATGTAAGCGTATTTGAAGGCGTGCATGCCCGCACAGCATACGCCGGACGGGCTAACAACTTCGATGGGATTTGATTCGGGCAGCCAGCCATGGGTCATTACACCGTGGGAAGGCATCATCTGGTCGGGAGAGGACGTGCCGCAGGACAGCAGATCCAATTCTTTTATTTTATCAGGCTCACCGGCAAACAGGCCCTTTACCGCGAGTGCCGTCATTTGCGCATTGGTATGGGTGGCCTTTCCTCCTTTTGTCAGGGCATAATACCTGGTCTTTATACCATTATTTCTTAAAACAATTTTTTTTGATTTGGAAGGCGTATCATTAATGTAGCCCAGATAGGACTCCATGTCGTCGACAGAGATCGGTTCATTGGGAAGGAAAATGGACGTATTGGTAATATAAACTTGGTTAAGGGACATAGGACACCGCTGTTTTTTAATTAATTCAAAGCTAGATAATATTGTTTTTTTTCTTTTATACGCCTGGATGAAAACGGCTTAATAAAGACCGCATCAATGATCAGAAGGATGGGGGCTCCTATAAAGAGCGCAATTAAAATATAATATTTGAATGCGGCAAGCCAGATAGTTTTTTTTTCCTTTTTGACAAGGAGCCGGGCCCATTTCACATAGGTAGGGACCGCTGTAGTCTCCAGGAGCCATAGAGGGTATTTCAATTCGACTGCCTTATGGCGCATCAGGTCTGCCTGCAGGGCCTCCCAGTTATTGCTGTGCAGGTAAGGCAGGAGAAGGTCGCCGAATATCTTTGTATGGGTGATGTCTGCTTCGGAGACTCCGGGCTTAGGAAAAATTTTCAGGTACCGGTCTTTTTTCCCTCCCAGGAGCCAGTGAAAGATGGTGACAAAGCTGATGACATTGGGATGTCTGTCTACCAGGGCAATATTACCTACCAGGTTAGCCCCTGCGTCCGATAGCAATTTTTTTACGCCTTCAAATGCGTTAAGCCACATATTCCTTGCTCCGGTGATGGTTACAACAGGCGTATTCTTTAAAACAGCCTTGAAATCCGGATGCTGCAATAAAGAATTAGCCGGAATGCTGGGATGGAGGAACCAGGCCTGATAGCCCAAAATGATCAGGTCATAAGAAGATTCCCGGAGCGTAAAAGGGGTCAGTTCGGTGGGGATGCCGAGCACGCAGTCAGGCATGATACCATAAAAACGCCTGCCTGTCCATGGGAAGGCATAATCTTCCACAGGCCTGATCCTTACTTTCTCGACGGTGGCGCCTGATTCAATCAACGGGGCAGTAAAGCAATCAATGATCTCTCCCAATTGCCCCGATTGCGAATAATAGATGGCTAGTACTTTCTTGCTCATAGGTCTAAAAAATTAGAAATCTTCCGGGCGCAATATTTTTGATTTTTTGCTATAATCAAGAATGGCCTGCTTTACTGCCGGCGATAAATTTTTAAAGGTATGGTGAATATAATGCCTGTCTTTTTCCAGATCTGTAGAATACTTAACGATCCTGGGAGCATGTTCTTGTATGATAAGCCGTAGAAAATGATATTCGCCGTTGGTGCTGTCCTTCAGTAGAGAAGACTCGAGCTTTATACGGCCTGATTTAAAAAAATGTAATTTCTCCGCCGGTTTGGCAACCAGTCC
>Ga0307511_10000103_pt1 | contig 75234 bp, 65 predicted proteins | sample 13_EM_MG_FD_200266 | JGI IMG/M metagenome (GOLD analysis project Ga0307511, IMG submission 200266) | Populus trichocarpa ectomycorrhiza microbial communities from riparian zone in the Pacific Northwest, United States - 13_EM | ecosystem: Host-associated > Plants > Roots > Unclassified | place... | reverse complement strand
TCTCGTCGACGCGTTCGGCCTTTGACAGGGGCGTGACGGACGACAGGGTGCTGCCGCCCGCCTCCTTCTTGGCGACACGCCATTGGCCGTCGCCCTGGCTCGCCACCTGCGGCAGGTGGGTGACGCAGAACACCTGGCGCTCTTGCCCGAGCTGCTTGAGCAGCTTGCCCACCACCTCGGCGACGGCGCCGCCGATGCCGGCATCGACCTCGTCGAAAATCAGGGTCGGCACCTTGGCGGCGCGGCTGGTGATCACCTGGATCGCCAGGCTGATACGGGAAAGTTCGCCGCCGGACGCCACCTTGGCGAGTGGACGCGGCTCGACCCCGGCGTGGCCGGCGACCAGGAATTCGATGCGCTCAAGACCGGTGGGGCCGCCTTCTTCGAGGGGCTGCAGGGCGATCTCGAACTTGCCGCCGCTCATGGCGAGGGTCTGCATGGCGCTGGCGACCTGCTTGCCCAGGGCCTTGGCGGCCTTGGCGCGCTTTTCGCTGAGCGTACCGGCGGCGGCGAGGTAGACCTTGGCCGCCGCGTCGGCCTCGCGCTGCAGGGCGTCGAGGTCCGCGGAGAGCTTGAGCTGGACCAGGCGCTCCTGCAGGCGCTTGAGTTCCAGGTGCAACTCTTCGGGCGGCACGCGGAACTTGCGCGCCGCGCCGTGGATCGATTCGAGCCGGCCGCCGACCTGCGCCAGGCGCTGCGGGTCAAGTTCGGCGCGGCGCAGGTATTGCGAGAGTTCGTGCGCCGCTTCCTGCACCTGGATGCGCGCGGGGGTGAGGCTCTCGACCACGTTCTTCAGCACCGGGTCGTATTCGACCAGGTCTTCCAGCTTGGCGATGATGCTTGCCAGTTGCCCGAGGATGGCGCCGTCGTCCTCGGCAAGCGCGCCGGCGGCGCCCTGGGCGCCTTCGATCAGGCTGGCGGCGTGCGACAGGCGGGTGTGCTCGCGCTGCACTTCCTCCCACTCGCCTTCCCGGGGCGACACCTTGATCAGTTCCTCGACCTGCCAGGCCACCTGGTCGCGCTCGTCTTCGAGGCGCTTGGCGTTGGTCTGCGCCTCGGTCAACGCTTCGCGCAACTGGCGCAGGCGCTTGAATAAGCCGCCCACTTCGCGCACTTCGGCACTCAAGCCCGCGTGCTCGTCGAGCAGGGCGCGCTGCGCTTCGCCCTTGGCAAGCGACTGGTGCGCATGCTGGCCGTGGATGTCGAGCAGAAATTCGCCGGCCTCGCGCAATTGCGCCAGGGTGGCGGCGCGGCCGTTGATGAAGGCGCGCGAGCGGCCACTGCTGTCGATCACGCGGCGCAGGATGCAGCCGCCCTCTTCGCTTTGCAGTTCGTGCTCTTCGAGCCAGGGCGCCAGGGGCGCGGGGCAATCGAACTCGGCGCTGATCTCGGCCTGCTTGCAGCCCTGGCGGATCACGCCGGCATCGCCGCGCTCGCCCAATGCCAGGGCCAGTGCGTCGATCAGGATGGACTTGCCGGCGCCGGTCTCGCCGGTCAGCACGGTGAAACCGGACTCGAACTCCAGTTCGAGGCGGTCGACAATCACGAAATCGCGAATGCTCAGGTAGCGGAGCATGGTGGTACGCTCGATCTTTTTATGGAAATACTGATTAAGTGGGCTACGCCCCCTTAACAACCCCCGACATCAGAGAGAAGCGCGCCGCGCATCTTCCTGTTTTCGGGACTTGCTCAGTGTTTCCTCATGTATATTTAAACAGTACTTCTACAAGGCGAAGCTTAGCAGGTTCGCCGCGTTTCAACCATGACGGCGGGATTATTTCTGCTCTCCCGTCGCGCCCGGCGGAGCGAACATGTCGGTGGGCGGCAGCGCGCTCCAGTGCAGCTTTTCGCGCAGCATGCGGAAGTAGTCGTAGCCCTTGGGGTGCAAAAAGCGGATGCGGTGCTCCGACAGGCGCACGCGGATGATGTCGCGCTCGAGCAGGCTGATGTGGGCCTGGCCGTCGAAATGCGCGCCGGCGTCGCGCCCGCGCGTGAGCACCAGTTCGACGGTGCAGTCGTCGGAGAGGGCGATCGGCCGGTTGGTCAGGGCGTGCGGGGCGACGGGCACCAGCACGATGGCGGAAAGATTGGGGTGCACGATCGGCCCGTTGGCCGACAGGGCATAGGCGGTCGAGCCGGTGGGCGTGGCGATGATCAGGCCGTCGGCGCGCTGGTTGTAGACGAACTTGCCGTCGATCGAGACCGTCATCTCGATCATGCCGCCGATCACCCCGCGGCTGACCACCACGTCGTTCAGCGACAGGGTGTCGAGCAGTACCTGGCCCTGGCGGATCACCGTGCCGGCGAGGATGTGGCGCTCCTCGGCGTCGTACTCGCCGCGCAGGATGGCGGTGAGCGCTTCGCGCTTGTCCTTCATGGCGACGTCGGTCATGAAGCCCAGGCGGCCCTGGTTGATGCCGATCAGCGGCACCTTGTGCGGGGCCAGCAGGCGCGCCACCGAGAGCATGGTGCCGTCGCCGCCGACCACGATGGCGACGTCGGCGCGCTTGCCGATCGACTCGATCGGGGCGACATCGTAGCTGGTCAGGCCGATGTTGTCGGCGGTATCCTGCTCGATCAGGGGAATGTAATCGTTCTGCTTGAGCAGGCCGGCGATGTCGATCAGCGGCTCGGCGATGCCCTGGCTCTGGTATTTGCCTACCAGGGCGACGGTTTTGAATTCTTGGGACATGCTGGAATTAGAACACAAGGTGCAAGCGGTTTGATGACGGAACATCCGGTGATGCGCAATTGCCCGCGTGTGAGAGACGTAAATACCGGGCTCGCAAATATCGGACCATGAAAACGGGGAGGGGCTAATCGGTCATCGGCACATCGGCTTCGTCGCCGGGACGATTGCGGCGCCCGCGGGCACGGCTCTCCCATGCCTGGATCGCCACGGCGTACAGGCCGGCGCAGGCGATCACGCCCATGCCGATGATGGACCAGCGGTCCGGAATGTGGTTCAGGAACAGTACGCCGATCAGGGTGGCGAAGGCCAGCTGGGCGTAGCTGAAAGGCGCGAGCACCGAGGCGGGGGCGCGGCGGAAACACAGCATCAGCAGCAGGTGGCCGCCCCCGCCCATCAGGCCCATCAGGATCAGGATCGGCCAGTGCATCGGTTCGGGCATCTTCCAGTTGAACGGCAGGGTGATCGTGGCCAGGATGGCGCCGGCAAGACCACTGAAAAACATGGTGGTGATCGGGTCGTCGGTGCCGGCGTTCTTGCGGGTCAGCACCTGGAAAGAGGCATAGACGCAGGACATCACCAGGGGAATCATCGCCGGCCAGCCGAAAATGCCGCTGCCCGGGCGGATGATCACCAGCACCCCGGCAAAGCCGAGCGCCACCGCGCCCCAGCGCAGGGCGCTGACTTTCTCGCCCAGGAAACGGCTCGCCAGCAGGGTGACGATCAGCGGGGTGACGAAGGAGATGGCGGTGAATTCGGCCAGGGGCATGAGGCGCAGGCCGGTGAAGGACAGGCAGGTGCACACCACCAGTATCAGCCCGCGCCCGACCTGCCAGCGCATGTTGCCGGCGCGAAACATGCGCTTTCCCATCATGGGCAGGAACACCACCAGCATGCCGACCACGTGGAAGGTGTAGCGGAACCAGACGATCTGCAGCACCGGGTAATGCTGCCCCATCACCTTGGCGAGCGAGTCGAGACTGGCGAAGATCAGCGAGCAGCCGACCATCATCATGATGCCGACCCGCACCCGCGCGGGGGTGGACATCGGCAGGCCGGCGATCTCGGCCATCTCAGTGGCGCGCCGGCGCGCCGGGCAGGCGGCATGCGGATTGCATGGCCGGAGCGCCGGGCGGGCTGCTGCTACAGTTCATCGGGGCAAGGGTCGCGGCCGGCGCTGCGCGTACCGCGCGAAGCTCGGCGAACTTTCGTACGAGCGTTCGCATTGGGCGCGCCGCGGGCAATTGTGGTTGGGGGGTATTTTCTCACACAGCCGTGGCTATAATCCAGACACAATTCAACCTGAGGGGGATAAGTTCATGCTGCATAAGCTGACCGGCGCCTTGAAAAGCGCGTTTGCCCGACGATTCATCGCAGCGGCCGGCGCCTGCGCGCTGGCCCTGGGCGCCGCGCCCGCCGCGCAGGCGCAGGAGTTGCGCCTCGGGATGGGGGCCGACGTTACCTCGATCGACCCGCACTTCGTCAACCTGTTCCCCAACAACAATGTGGCGCTGCACATCTTCGACAGCCTGGTGCTGCTCGATGCCGATTCGCGCCTGATCCCGGGCCTGGCCACTTCCTGGAAGCTGGTGTCCGACGACACCTGGGAGTTCAAGCTGCGCCAGGGGGTGAAGTGGCATGACGGCAGCGACTTCACGGCCGAGGACGTGGTCTATTCGCTCGACCGCGTATCGCAGATCAAGAACAGCCCGGGCCCCTTCACGGTGTACACCAAGGCGATCGCCAAGAGCGAGATCGTCGACCCGCTGACCATCCGCTTCAAGACCAACGGCGTCTACCCCCTGCTGCCCAATGATCTTTCGACCATTTACATCATGTCGAAAAAAGCCTCGTCGGGGCTCACCACCGATGACCTGAACGCGGGCCGCGGGCAGATCGGCACCGGGCCGTACAAATTCGTCAGCTTCCGGCGCGGCGACCGCGTCGAGCTGGCGCGCAACGACGCCTACTGGGGTGGCAAGGGTCCGTGGGAAAAGGTGACCATCCGCATCCTCGCCAACGACCCGACGCGCATCGCCGCCCTGCTCTCCGGCGACGTGCAGGCGATCGAGAACATCCCGACCGCGGACTTCGCCAAGCTCAAGAGCAACCCGGGCGTGGAAGTCAGCACCAAGGTCTCGCACCGCATCATCTTTTTCCACATCGACACCAACCGCAAGGTCGCGCCGTTCGTGACCGACAAGGCCGGCAAGCCGCTGGAGGTCAACCCGTTCCGCGACCTGCGCGTACGCCAGGCGATCTCCAAGGCGATCGACCGCGAGGCGATCAAGACGCGCGTGATGGAAGGCCTGTCGGTACCGACGGCCAACCTGGTGCCCGCGCCGATGTTCGGCCACAACCCGGCGCTCAAGCCGGAGAAGTTTGACCCCGAAGGCGCCAGGAAGCTGCTCGCCGAAGCGGGTTACCCGAACGGCTTCGGCATGACCATTTTCGCGCCGAACAACCGCTACGTGAACGACGACCAGATCGCGCAGGTGGTGGCCTCGATGCTGACCCGCGTGGGCATCGCCACCAAGGTCGAGACCATGCCGATGAACGTGTTTTTGGGCCGCGCCTCGAAGCTGGAGTTCTCCTTCGCCATGCTGGGCTGGGGCGCCGGCACCGCCGAGTCTTCCTCGCCGCTGCGCTCGCACCTGGTCACCTATGACCCGGCACGCGGCATGGGCAACTTCGCCTGGGGCCGCTACTCGCACCCCGAAGTGGACCGCCTGACCACCCAGGCGCTCACCACCAAGGACGACAAGGCGCGCGAGAAGCTGCTGCAGGAAGCCACCGCGATCGCCATGAACGACCTGGGGATCATCCCGATCCACCACCAGATCAACACCTGGGCGACGAAAAAGGGCATCACCTACGTGCCGCGTACCGACGAGTACACCCTGGCGTTCTATTTCAAGCCGAAGTAAGCCGCGCTTTCTCTCGCGCCGCCATCAAGCCGGGCCGCCTTTGCGCGGCCCGGCGTGTTTCCGGACGCGGCCAATCCGAGCCTCGCCCCCGGCGCTTTGTGAAACAATGCGGGGCATGAACCAGTTCCGCCGTTTTATTCTCGCTCTCTTCCTGCTTTGTGGTGTCGCCGTTCACGCGGCCGAACTGCGTATCGGCGTGGCCGCCGACATCACTTCGCTGGACCCGCACCACATCAACATCGGCTCGAACAGCAGCGCCCTGTGGCATTTTTATGACGCGCTGACCCATGTGAACGCCGATGCGCGCCTGATCCCGGGCCTGGCCGAAAGCTGGCGCGCGGTCGATGCGACCACCTGGGAGTTCAAGCTGCGCAAGGGCGTGAAGTTCCACGACGGCTCGGCCTTCACGGCGGATGATGTAATCGCCTCGATCGAGCGGGCCCGCGCGATGGAAAAAAGCGGCGGCCAGTTCGCCGGCTTCACCAAGGCGATCACCGCGATGCAGGCGGTCGATGCGAACACCATCCGCTTCAAGACGGCCGGGCCCTACGCCCTGCTGCCGTATGACCTGGTGTCGATCTTCATCATCAGCCGCAAGATGCAGTCGGCCACCTCGGAAGATTTCAACGCCGGCAAGTTTTCCGGCGGCACCGGCAATTTCAAGCTCAGCGCCTTCAAGCGCGGCGACCGCGTCGAGATGGTCCGCAACGAGGCCTACTGGGGCGGCGCGCCGCCCTGGGACAAGGTGTCGCTGCGCATCCTGCCCAACGACGGCCCGCGCATCGCCGCCCTGCTGGCGGGCGACGTCGACATGATCGAGAACATCCCGACCACCGACGCAGCCAAGCTCAAGACCAAGCCGGAATTCCGCCTGGCGCAGAAGGTGTCGTGGCGCACCATCTTCTTCACCATGGACCAGTCGCGCGACCAGGTACCGGGCTTGACGGGCAAGGACGGCAAGCCGCTGGCGAAAAACCCGTTCAAGGACATTCGCGTGCGCCAGGCAATTTCCAAGGCGCTCAACCGCGGCGCGATTGCCCAGCGTGTGATGGAAGGGATGGCGATTCCGGCCTCCAACGTGGTGGCCCCGCCGGTGTTCGGCTACGCCAAGGACCTGCAGCCCGAAGCCGCCGACCCGGAAGGCGCGAAAAAGCTGCTCGCCGCCGCCGGCTACCCCGATGGTTTCGCCATGACGGTGTACGCGCCGAACAACCGCTACGTCAATGACGAGCAGGTCGCGCAGGCGGTGGCGCAAATGCTCGCGCGCGCGGGCATCGCCGCCAAGGTCGAGACCATGCCGATCACCGTGTACCTGGGCCGCGCGCGCAACGGCGAACTTCCCTTCGCCATGCTCGGCTGGGGCTCGTTCGCCGGCGACCTGGCGCTGCGCACCCTGCTCGCCACGCCCGATCCCGACAAGGGTTTTGGGGCCTGGAACTGGGGCAAGCACTCCCTGCCGGCGATGGACAAGCTGCTGGTGGAAGGCTTCGCCAATACCGACGAGAAAAAGCGCGAAGCGCTGGCCGTGCAGGCAATGGGCCTGGCGATGAAAAACTACGGCGTGATCCCGGTGCATCACCAGCTCGTTTCCTGGGCGATGAAAAAGAACCTGGACTACGCCGCGCGTACCGACGAGTTCACGTTTGCCCAGCACGTCAAACCCGTGCCATAGCATTTCCCAAAAATTTCAATCGAGACAAGATCATGGCCTTGGACCAAGAAACCTTTTCCCTGCTCAAGGAATCCGTGCGCCGCTTCGTGCAGGAGCGCCTGGTGCCCAACGAGGACCGCGTCGAGCAGGATGACGACGTGCCCGCCGAGCTGATCGCCGAGATGAAGGAGCTGGGCCTGTTCGGCCTGTCGATTCCCGAGGAGTACGGCGGCATCGGCCTTTCCATGAGCGAGGAAGTGGAAGTCTGTTTCGAGCTGGGGCAGACTGCGCTGGCCTTCCGCTCCGTGTTCGGCACCAACGTGGGCATCGGCTCGCAGGGCATCCTGATGGATGGGACCGATGCGCAGCGCCGCGAGTATCTCCCGAAGATCGCCAGCGGCCAGTATGTGTTTTCCTTCGCGCTGACCGAACCGAACGCGGGTTCGGATGCGGCTTCGCTTTCCACCACCGCCATCCTCGACGGCGACCACTACGTGATCAACGGCACCAAGCGCTTCATCACCAATGCCGTGCGCGCCCAGGGCTTCACGCTGATGGCGCGCACCGACCCGGCCAACAAGGGCGCGGGCGGCATCTCGGCCTTCATCGTGCCGCGCGACACCCCCGGCATCAGCCTGGGCAAGATCGACAAGAAGATGGGCCAGCGCGGCACCAAGACCTGCGACGTGATTTTCGAGAACGCCCGAGTGCCGGCCGCCAACATCATCGGCGGCAAGCCCGGCATGGGCTTCAAGACCGCGATGAAAGTGCTGGACCGCGGCCGCCTGCACATCTCGGCGGTCTCCGCCGGCATGAGCAAACGCCTGCTCAAGGAAGCCGCCACCTACGCCAGCGAGCGCAAGCAGTTCGGCCAGGCGATCGCCGATTTTCAGCTGGTGCAGGCGATGCTGGCCGACATGCAGACCGAGCTTTACGCCTCCGAAACCATGGTGCGCGACGGCGCGGCGAAATACGACGCGCGCGACCCGCAGATGCCGATGCTGGCCGCCTGCTGCAAGTACTTCACCACCGAGGCGGTGGGCCGCGCCGCCGACCGCGCGGTGCAGATCCATGGCGGCTCGGGCTACATGAGCGAATACGTGGTCGAGCGCTTCTACCGCGACGTGCGCCTGCTGCGCCTGTATGAAGGCACGTCGCAGATTCAGCAACTGGTGATTGCGAAAAATCTGCTGAAGAATCTTGGCAACTGAGTCGGCAACTGAGTCCGGGCCATACGCAGAGGAGACCAGCGGCCCAGGCGGCCGCTGGTTTTTTTTTAGGCCGCCGAAGCCTGCCCTGCCGGCCGCCGCGCGCGCAGGTGCACGCCCAGCCAAACCAGGCCGAGAGCCACCACTTCGCAGCTTGCCCCGATCCAGCCGATCGCGGTCACATGGCCCAGCGCCACCACGCCCGAGCTCATCAGCGCACCGCAGGAAACTCCCAGGTACATCGCCGAGGAATTGAGCGAGAGCACCACCGGCGCCAGTTGCGGCGCCTGGCTGACGAGATAAGACTGCTGCACCGGCGCAAATGCCCAGCCCGCCACGCCCCACACCGCGATCAGCACCAGTACCACTCCGGTAAGCAGCGGCGGCGAAAGCCAGGCCGCGGCCAGCGAGAGCAGCGCGAACATCGCCGCCAGAATCGCCAGTACGCGCGGGATCACATAGCCCGGCCCCTTGCGGTCGGAGAGATAGCCCCCCAGCATGTTGCCCACCGCGCCACCGGCGCCGAACAGCATCAGCACGCCGGCCACGCCGGTATCACCCATGCCGGTGGCCGCATGCAGGAAGGGCGCGAGATAGGTGTACACGGCAAAGGCGCCGCCCAGCCAGAAGAAGGTCACGCCCAGGCTGCGCAGCACCTCGGGCTGCCTGGCGACGGCAAGACGCTCGCGCAGGCCGGCCGGCGGCGGCATCTTCTGGCGCGCGCGCGGCAAGCACAGGCCGATCAGCGCCACCAGGCCGACCATGGCCACCCCGGCGAAGGTCGCGCGCCATCCCAGCGTGCCGCCCAGCATGGTGCCCAGCGGCACGCCGATGACCATCGCCGTGGTCATGCCCAGATACACAAAGCCGAGCGCGCGGCCGCGCTGCGCCGGCTCCACCGCTCCGGCGGCATAGGCCCCCGCGGTCGGCATGAACAGCCCGGCGGTGAGCGCCAGCAGAATGCGCGCGGCCATCAGCCACCAGTAGTCGGGCGCCAGCGCGGCCAGCAGGTTGGCCACCGCGAAGCCACCCATCGCCAGGCGCAGCACGTGCTCGCGCGGCCAGGCGGCGGTGGCGATCGCCAGGAGCGGCGAACCGAGCGCGTAAGCAAGCGAAAACGCCGTCACCAGCTGGCCGCAGGCGGCCAGCGAGACATTCAGGTCATGCGCCATGGCCGGGAGGATACCGGCGATCACCAGCCCCTCGGTACCGACGGCAAAGGCGCCCAGCGCGAGCCAGAACAGGCGCTTGAACATGGGATGCTCCTTGGTTCAACGGTTCAACAATCGTTGAACAATACGCCGGCGCCGCCCTGCCTGTCAACCAGATTGTTCAACAACTCTTGAACCATCAGTGCTGATCGCGTAGACTGCCCGTATGCAGCGCAACGTCTTCCATCCCGCCCCGGAGCAGATCAGCCTGTCCGGTGTGTTCGACGCCCTCTCCGACCCGATGCGGCGCCTGATGGTCGCGCGCCTCTCGGCGTATGGCGAGTTGAATTGCTCGTGCTTTCTCGATTGCGGCTCGAAGACGGCGATTTCGTATCACCTGGCGCGCCTGCGCGAAGCGGGCCTCACCGCTACCCGCGTCGAGGGCAAGCTGCACCTCATGCGCCTGCGCCAGGACGATCTGGAAAAGCGTTTCCCCGGCCTGATCGGGCCGGTGATCGCCAGCGCACTCAAGGAAGCCGATATGCCCGGGGCCACGCCGCCGCTGCGCGTGCGCGAAGAGGCGCTCAAGGCTGCCGCGAAAAAACCGGTGGCCAAAGCGCCAGCGAAAAAAGCCGCCAGGCGCAAGACCGCGATTCCCGTCTGAGCGGGTGGCCGAAGCCGCGTGCGCCAGGCGCCCGCCGCGCGGACTGGCGCGCGCTTTCGCGCCCTACTTTTTCTTCCGCGTCACGTCCTGGAGAAACCGCGCCTTGTCCTCGGCATCGGTGATGTGGTCGGCCAGCGCGTTGTATAGCTGCGCGGTATCACGCGCATGCAGGGCCGCTTTTTTCACCAGCACCTTGGCGATCGGCCCCAGGTAGGGCGTGAGACGCGCCGCCGCCAATTGCAGTTCCTCCGGCGGCGGGCCGCGATGCGCGACGATGGTGGCGGCATTGACGATCGCCGTCGATTCGGGCTGGGTCTGCTCGAGGATGATGCGGGCGCGGGTGGTGAACTGCTGGCGCTCTTCCGGCCCGTCCAGGGTGTTGACCAGCACCTCGATCAGCGCCTGCGCGTTCAGCGATTTGGCGGCGCCGCGCTTGACCAGGGTGGTGGCCACCGGCCCGATATGCGGAATCAGCGCCTCGGCCAGGGCACGCAACGCGTCCGGGTTCCAGCCCATCGGCAATGAAGTGGTCTCGCCCACCAGCGGCGCGGGGCGCGCGGCGGTGGCGATCATGGTCGCTTCCTCGCCTTGCCCGTCGCCGGTGATCGCCGCGCTGAGCGCGCGCGAGAACTCGGCGGCGCTGGCGTAACGCTGCTCCTTCTTCTTGGCCAGCGCGCGGTCCAGCACATTGTCCAGCGCGCGCGGCAGGGCGGCGTCGATCTGCGAAGGAGGCGGATGCGCTTCGTGGCAAATCTGGTAGGCAATCGCCTCCTGGCTGCCGGAAAAAGGCTTCACCCCGGTGACCATCTCGTAGAGCATCACCCCGGCGGCGAACAGATCGGCGCGGTTGTCCACCGGCAGCCCGGTGTACTGCTCCGGCGCCATGTAGCTGGGCGTGCCGACGATGATGCCGGTCTGGGTCAGATTGGAAGCGTCGAGGCGGGCGATGCCGAAGTCGGTCACCTTCAGCCTGCCGTCCATGGTCATGATGATGTTGCCGGGCTTGATGTCCCGGTGCACCACGCCGCGCTGGTGCGCGTAGTCCAGCGCATCGAGCAGCTGGCCCATCATCTGCGCGATCTCGGAGAGCTTGACCGCGCCGCGCGCGCGCAGGTAGTCGCGCAGGCCCTGGCCTTCGGCGTATTCCATCGCGATGTAGGCGGTCTCGCCCTCCTCGCCGTAGTCGTAGATGGCGACGATGCCGGGGTGGGTCAGGCGCCCGGCGGCCATCGCTTCGTTGCGGAAGCGGCTGACCGCCTGCTCGGCGCTCTCCTGGCCGATCAGGTCCTTGCGGATCGCCTTGAGCGCGACATGGCGCGCGATCACCGGGTCCCAGGCCTTGTAGACCACCCCCATCGCGCCGCGCCCGAGGATGCCGGTGATGTCGTACTTGCCGAGCTTTTTCGGGATATCGGAGGCGAACTGCGACATGGACTCTTTCGATCATGCCGCGCAAAAACGCGCGGCAACCCCAAGCTTACTACTCGTCGAGCATTTTCAGCGCCTGCGCCAGGCTCTTTTTCATCCGGCTGAAGGACTGCGACAGCACCGCGATTTCATCGCGGCCCTTGACCTTGAACTCGGCGGTGTCGATCTTGCCCAGACTCACCTCGTCGGCCACCTTGGCGAGCTGGCGCACCGGGTTGACCACGATGAACATCAGCATCAGGTTGAGCACCACGAAGATCGCGACGAAGATCGCCGCCAGCGAAATCATGAAGGTGCGGAAGGCCGCATCGGCGCGCTGGATCGGCAGGGTCATCGGCACCGAGACCACCTGGGCGCCGATCACCTCATTAAGTTTCCAGCCGAAACCGTTGGCGGTGCCGTACTTGTCGAGCATGGTCTTGGGCGCCACGTCCACCGTGCTGTGGCACACCAGGCAGGCACCATTGGTGATCTGGATCGGGCGCGCCATGAACAGGGAGCGGCCGGACGGCGTATCGCGCTCGCCGATGATCTCCTTCTGGCCGTTGTCCTGGCGAAAGCGCCCCACCACATCGGCCTCCCAGTCGCTGGCGCGGTCGCGCAGGTTGGTCGGGTTCAGCGTCGCTTCCTTGTAGGAAAAATCCGGAAACTTGGCGTGCAGCGCATTGAACTGCTCGGTGGCGCCGTAGGCCGGCACGGTCTGCGGCAGGAACTCGTATTTCATCTGCGTCTGCAACAGCGGGGCGATCTGCCCGTTGGTATAGGCGCGCGACGCCAGCGCCGATTCCATGATCAGGCGCGCGTTCTGCAGGATCTCCTCCTTGGCATTGCGCTGCAGGAGATCGTAGGTGACATAACCCGCCGCCGCGAAGCCCAGCGAGAACACGATGATGAACACCAGGTTGAACTTGACGACCAGTTTCATGAAGCCTCCTTCTATTTGGCCTTGGGTGGCGCCTTCGCCCCGCCCTTGCCGCGAGTCTTTTCGGGCCGGACGGTGCTCTCCCATTCCGGATAATCCTTCAGCCGCGGCTCCAGCTCGCGCACGAAATCCTTGTCCGCCAGGAGCGGCCTGAACTGTTCGACAAACAGCGCGCGCGCCGCCGGATAGCGCTTGAACCAGGCATCGACGTCGGCGAACGCCGCCTCGCGCTCCGCCTTGGGCGCCACACCGCGCGCCTTCAGCTTCGCAAGCCGTTGCGGCAGCTTGTCCATGTAGAGCCTGGGCATCGCCGCCACGAAAGGCGGGGGCGCGCGCCCGGCCAGGGTGACGCTGGAGTCCGGCTTGACGCCGACATACTCGTTGCTCTTGACCACCGCCGGCTGCCCGGCCTTGGGCGCCGCGAACACCGGCACCAGCTCGCCCGATTCGACAAACAGCTGCGAGCCGTCAGGCCCGGCAGTCAGCACGTAGGAAGCCAGTTGCGACAGCAGGCGCAGATGCGGTGTGCCGACCGCGGGCACTTGCGCGGCCGAGACAAGGTTGAGCTTGGTCCAGCCTGCCGCGAGCAGCAAGTCGGAAGTGCGGCCGCCGGCAGCAGCCGGCAACAGCGCCTGCGCGCGCGCGGTGAAACTCAAGGCGGAGCCGCTGCCCAGCTCGACCTGTACCAGGGCGCCCTCTTCCAGATCCAGCATGTCGCCCTCTTCGACGTTCATGCCTTCGCCAACCGCGAATATGGTGGTACCGCGCATCAGGTGCGCGCGCCCGTCAGCCAGCGTGACAGTACCCAGCGGCGCGGCCTGCGCCGCTGCCGCCAGCCCCAAGGCCAGCCATACACTCCCTGCGAATTTCCACATGGCTTCCCTGCGCTGTGGTTCATATTGTTGGCCGGCCCGGGCTGCTTTGTGCCCGTGGGCTTTTTTAGTTGGGCCGGCGCTTGCAACTGCAATGATACCCGCATGGGCGGGATCGCCGCGGCACGGCGCGCCGCCGTCACGGATGAATACGTGCGCTGGCGCCCTTGCGGATGCGCGATCGCCGAAAGAACTCAGTTGCCCCCCACCACCGCCACCAGTACCTTGGCCGGCTTCGGCCCGGCGCTCCACATGCTGTGCGGCAAATAGCCGGGAAAGCGCGCGCTGTCGCCTTTGGCGAGCACCATCTCGCGGGCGCCGAAGCGCATCTGGATGCGCCCCTCAAGCACGTACAGCACCTCGTCGCCGGCGTGATGGGCAACGGTGCGGCTGCCGGTGGCCCCCACCGAGATGATGAACATGTCGAGGTCGCCGCCGGTTTCACTCGAGGTGACCACCTCGAGTGCGTGCGCGCCCGCCTCCGAGCTGGCCGAGAGCTTCTTGCGTTTTCCCGCACGCACCACATGCACTTCCTCGTGCGGATCGGCTTCGCCCAGCAGGCGGCTGACCGAAGCGCCCAAACCGTGGGCAATCGCCTGCAGGGTGCCGATCGACGGGGATTTCTCGCCGCGCTCCAGGCGCGAGATGTGGCCACGATCCAGGTCAACCTTCTCGGCCAGTTGCTGCAGGGTCATGCCGCTCTTGCGGCGCAGGGCGCGGATACGCCAGCCAACCAGGGATTCAGCCGGCGGCGGCGCCGGCGCCTTGACGGGTTTTTGCGGCTTTCCCGCCTTTGCCGCGGGCTGTCGTTTTGGCTTCATCTTGACGCGCGTCGCGGACGCGCTGGCGATCTGGTTGCGCGCATCATAACCCGCTGGCCGCTTGCGCTAAGTTACAACATGATGTAACTTGGACAACATGTTGTCCAAAGAGCCACGCTGAGCCAAGGACAAGGAGACCGCGATGAGCGCAATACCGAAGGAAGTCACCCCGAAAGACGAGATCCGCGCGCGCGTCGACCGCGAGCTGGCGGAATCGACGCCATTGCCCAGGTGGTCCACCCAGCAGAAGCTGGCGCTGGCCTGCCGCATGCTGGCCGAGAACGGCCACTGGCGCGGCGGCCTGGCCGGGCAGATCACCGCGCGCGGCGACGCGCCGGGCACCTTCTGGACCTTGCGTTTCGGCTATGGGGCGGACGAAGCCACCGCTTCCGACCTGATCCTGATCGACGAGAACCTGAAAGCCCTGAACAGCCCGCACCTGCCCAACCCGGCGACACGCTTTCACATCTGGGTCTACCACCAGCGCCCCGAGGTCAAGTGCATCGTGCACACGCACCCACCCGCCACCTCCGCCCTGTCGATGATCGGCGAGGAACTGGCGGTGGCGCACATGGACGCCACGCCGTTTTTCGACGATTGCGCCTATCTGAAGGAGTGGCCGGGCCTGCCGATCGGCGACGACGAAGGCGAAATCATCGCCGGCAACCTGAAGAAAAAGCGCGCCATCCTGCTCGCGCACCATGGCCTGCTGACCGCCGGCGAGACGATCGAGGAAGCCGCCGTGATGGCGCTGTGGCTGGAGCAGGCAGCCGACCTCCAGTTGCGCGCGCGCGCCATCGGGACTATCCAGGCGATCCGCCCCGAGCGCGCCAAGGAGTCGCACGACTTCCTGGTCAAGCCGGAGATCACCGGCCTGACCTTCGCCTACTTCGCGCGCCGCGTGCTGCGCCAGGCGCCCGAGACGATCGGCTAAGCACACAGAACCTCAACGACAAACAGGGATGACCCAATGAGCAGACGACATTTTCTTCGTGCCGCCGGCGCCGGCGTGGCCAGCGCCGTGGCGGCGGGCGCGGCCCATGCACAGGCGGCGGCGCCGGGCACGGTGCGCTGGCGCATGCCTTCGAGCTTTCCCAAATCGCTCGATACGGTGTGGGGCAACGCGGAGATGATCGCCGAGCGCGTGCGCAAACTTACCGAGGGCAAATTCGACATCCGCACCTTCGCAGCCGGCGAGATCGTGCCGCCGCTGCAGGTGCTGGACGCGGTGCAGAACGGCACCACCGAGTGCGGTCACACGGCCGGTTTCTACTACCTCGGCAAGGAGCCCGCGCTGGTGTTCGACACCGGCGTCCCGTTCGGCCTGACGCCGCGCCAGCACAATGCCTGGCTGGCCTATGGCGGCGGCATGGCGCTGATGCGCGAGGTGTACGCCAAGTTCGGCGTGGTGCAGATTCCCTGCGGCAACACCGGCGCGCAGATGGGCGGCTGGTTCCGCAAGGAGATCAAGGGGGTGGCGGACCTGAAGGGCCTGCGCATCCGCACCCCGGGCTTTCTCGGCATGGTCTACAACAAGCTGGGGGCTTCGCCGATGCAACTGGCGGGCGGGGACATCTATCCCGCGCTGGAGAAGGGCACTCTCGATGCCGTCGAGTGGGTCGGACCGTACGACGACGAGAAGCTCGGCTTCGGCAAGGTCGCCAGGTATTACTACGGCCCGGGCGTGATGGAACTGGGCGCCTCGCTGTGCTTCATCGTCAACAAGACCGCGTATGAAGCCCTGCCCCAGCAGTTCAAGGACGCGCTGCAATCGGCCTGCGCCGAGGCCGGCGCCGATATGCTCGCCAAGTACGACGCCAACAACATCATCGCGCTGAAAAAGCTGATCGGCGGCGGCGTCAAGCTTTCGACCTGGCCAGATGCGGTGATGAAGGCGATGGCGCGCGCCACCACGGAGGTGATCACCGAACTCTCGGCCAAGGACGCCACCTTCGCCAAGGTGCACACGCAGTGGCGTGCCTTCCGCAACGACCAGCAGCTCTGGTCCGCCGTCAACGACGGCGCGGCCGAGCGCTTTCTCGCCGCCAACCGCGAGAAGAGCTGACCTTCCCCCGCTGCCCGCGCCCTGCGCCAGTCGGGGCACGGGCAGTCCGCCAGCCCGACTTTTGACGGGCCGGCCTATGCCCCGCTTTTGCGGGACTCAGGTGGTTGAAAAAGGGGGCAAGCCCCCCCTTGAATCCCCTGAGATCAGAGGCTCGGCAGAGAGACTTGCGTGGCGCCGATCGCAAAGCCCGGCTTTGTCGGCAATCTGCGGCCCGCTTTTGCTGGGCTTTTTTATGGCTGCCGCCTTGCGTGGGGAATTTTTCGGCATCTTGACTAACTAGACCAGTCTATATAGTATTCGAGTCATGAACGCAGCCGCAGCCCCAACCGCGAAGCCGAAGAGCAGAGCCGAAAGCGCCCCCGCCAGTTCACGCGAGCGCATGATCGAGGCGGCGATTTCGCTGCTGCGCGCCACCGGCCTGACCGGCGCGGGCATCAACCAGGTGATCGCCGCCAGCGGCGCGCCCAAAGGCTCGATGTATCACCACTTCCCGGGCGGCAAGCTGGAGCTGGCCACCGTGGCGCTCATCCGCTGGGGCGAGCGGGTGGCCGAGGGGCTCGCGGCGCAACTGGCCGGGCCCGCGCCGTTGCCGGACAAGGTACGCGGCATTTTCGAGGGCACGGCGCGCACCATGGCGCATGCGCAGTACGCGCGCAGTTGCAGCGTCGGCGCGGTGAGCCTGGACCTGGACGAAGAGACGGCGGCGCTCGCGCCGGTCTGCGCGGGCATCTTCGCTTCGTGGCAGGCGGTGCTCGCGGCCGCCATGCACGGCATCCCGGAGCCGCGCCGCGATGCGCTGGCGCGCTTTGTCATCTCCAGCATTCAAGGCGCGCAGGTGCAATCGCGCGCCGCGCGCGACAACCGTTACCTGGTCGAAGCCGGCGCGATCGTCGCCGCGCTGATTGCGCAGGCCTTGGAGGAGTCTTCCCATGCACGAGAAAATCCCGCAGGCCAACCTCACCCGCGCCGATCTCGAAAAGGCGATTGAGATCAGCCCCTACACCCGCTGGGTGGGCACGCGGCTCACGCACTTCGAGGCCGGCCGGGTCGACATCGAAGTCGAGGTACGCAAGGAGCTGACCCAGCACCACGGCTTCGCCCACGGCGCCATCGTCGGCTACATGGCCGACACCGCCTGCGCCTGGGCCGCCGCTTCGGTGGTGGGCGACGTGGTGACTTCCGAGTACAAGCTCAACCTGCTCTCGCCCGCGATCGGCGAAAAGCTCGTCGCGCGCGCCGATGTGATCAAGGCCGGCAGCCGCCAGGTGGTGGTGCGCGCCGACGTCTTCGCGGTCAAGGACGGTGTATCGAAAATCTGCGCCACCGCGCTTGCGACCATCGCGCGGGTCTAACCATTCGACAACACAACAAGAAGCGCCTCCCTCAACACAAACAAGCGCGAACCGGCGGCAGCAAGGAAACAGCATGAACGCAGCTTTTACCCGCCAGGCCTGGCAGATCATCATCGCCGGCGGCCTGATCGTCGGTCTCTCGATGGGCTTTCGCCATTCGCAGGGCTTATATCTGTTGCCCTATACCCAGCATTTCGGCCTGTCGCGCGAGGCGTATTCCTTCGCCATCGCCCTGCAGAACATCATCTGGGGCCTGGCTTCGCCGTTCACCGGCATGCTGGCCGACCGCTACGGCTCGGGCAAGGTATTGGCGGGCGGCACGGTGCTGTTCGTCGCCGGCGTGCTGCTGATGCCCTACTCAGGCACGCGCCTAGAGTTGTGCCTCTCGGCCGGGGTGCTGATCGGCCTGGGCCTGGCGGGCACGGCCTGGACCATCAACGGCCCGGTGGGCCGCGGCGTGCCCGCGCCCAAACGCTCCACGGCCCTGGGCATCACCGCCAGCATGGGCGCGCTCGGGCAGTTCGCGATGATGCCCTACACCCTGTATCTGATCAATTCGTTCGGCTGGATCGGCTCGCTCACCACCGGCGCGATCACGCTGGCGCTGATGCTGCCGTTGTCGGCCTTGCTGGCCGAGCGCAACCGGGTGCAGGCCACGACCACCCCGGCGGAAGGCAGCATGGGCGACATGTGGCGCGCCGCGTTCGCCAGCCGCAGCATGTGGATGCTCTGGCTGGGCTTTTCAGCCTGCGGCTTCCAGCTCGCCTTCATCGGCACCCACCTGCCCTCCTACCTGATCGACCGCGGCCTGACGGCGCGCGACGGCACCATTGCGCTGGCGCTGGTGGGCCTGTTCAATATTTTCGGAACCTATGCCTTCGGCAAGCTGGGCGAGCGCTACACCAAGAAGTACCTGATCGCCGCGCTCTATGCGCTGCGCACCCTGTGCATTCTTGTTTATATTTCCCTGCCGGTGACGCCGGCTTCCACCTACATTTTCGGCGCGGCGATGGGCTTTTTGTGGCTGGGCATCAGCCCGGTGATGACCGCGCTGGTGGCGCAGATGTTCGGCCTGCGCTATCTCGCCTCGGTGGCCGGCTTCATTTTCCTCGGCCACCAGGTCGGCAGCTTTTTCGGCGTCTGGCTGGGCGGCCTGATGTTCGACAAGACCGGCTCGTACAACCTGGTGTGGTGGCTGGCGATCGGCATCGGCACCTTCGCCACCCTGATGAGCCTGCCGGTGGACGAGCGCACGGTGCGCATGGGGCCGCGCACCGCCGTTGCCTGATCGTCCGGCGAGCTGGCTAAAAAATAAAGGCGGCGATATCGTGACCGGTCTCGGCTTTTTTCCTGCCTACTCCGGCTGGATCGCCGCATCCTTCACCAGTTTTTCCCACTTGGCCAGTTCGGCGCGGTGGAACGTGCCGAGTTCCTCGGGGCCCGAGGGCGCCGGCTCCAGGCCGAGGGCGGCAATCTTCTGCTGCACGTCGGCGCGCGCCAGGATCTTGCGCATCTCCTCGGTCAGGCGCGCCACTTGCGGGGCCGGCGTCTTCACCGGTGCGTAGATCGCCGACCAGCCGTAGATCTCCATGCCCTTGAGGCCCAGTTCACCCATGGTCGGCACCTCGGGGAGCATGGCGGTGCGCTTGGGCATGGTCACAGCCAGCGCCTTGACCCGGTTGCCCTGGATCTGCCCGATCACGCTGACGATGTCGGTGAACATCATCGAGACGCGGCCGCTCATTACGTCGGTGAGGGCGGGCGGGTTGCTCTTGTAGGGCACCTGCAGGATGTCCACCGAGGCAGCGCGCTTCATCGCTTCGCCCGCCACGGTGCCGGTCGCGGCGCCGGTCGCGTAGCTGAGCTTGCCCGGCTCCTTGCGCGCCATCGCAAGCAGTTCGTCGAGCTTGTTCACCTTCAGTTCCGGTGCGGCGATAAGTACATAGGGCACCAGGGCAACACGCGCGATCGGCGTGAAATCGCGCAGCGCATCGTAGGGCAGCGATTTGTACAGGTAGGGGTTGGCGGCCATCGGCGTGTTGGTGGCGGCGAACAGGGTGGTGCCGTCCGGCACCGATTTGGCCACGGCCTCGGCGGCGATCGAGCCGTTCGCGCCGGGGCGGTTGTCCACCACCACCTGGGTACCGAGGGCAGTGGAGAGTTCGTTGGCGAGCAGGCGCGCGGCATTGTCGGTGGCCCCGCCCGGCGAGAAAGGCACCACCAGGCGCACCGGCCGCTCGGCGTACTTTGCTTGTGCGTGGGCGAACAGGGGAATCGGGAGCAGCAGGCAGGCAATCACGCGCAACATCGAGCTATCCTTCAGAGGTAGACGAGAGGTAAATGTCGGAACAAAACAGCAGTCTGGATTATGTGGCCAAAAACCGGGGCCGCACACGAATTTGCATCATTCAAAGCAAAATCCGCGCAAGCTTCCGGTATGCTTGCGAAATGAAACCTTTTTCGCGCACTCGCCGACATTTCATCGGTGGAACATTGGGCGCCGCCACCCTGTTGTACACGGGCGCATCGCGCGCGCAGCCCTTCCCGGCCAAGCCGATCCGCTTCGTGGTGCCCTGGGCGCCGGGCGGGTCCACCGACGTGCTGGCGCGCGTCATCGGGCAAAAGCTCTTCGAGTCATGGGGCCAGCCGGTGCTGATCGAGAACCGCCCCGGCGCTTCGGGCAACGTCGGCTCGGAAGTGATCGCGCGGGCGGTGCCGGACGGCTACAACATCCTGGTCGGCTCGATGAGCACGCACGCGATGAACGGCGCGCTGTACGCGAAAATGCCGTTCAAGCCGGTGGACGATTTCGCGCCGGTCGCTTTGCTGGCCTACGTGACCAACGTGCTGGCGGTGCATCCTTCGGTGAAGGCGAACACGATTCCCGAACTGATCGCCTACGCGAAGGCCAACCCGGGCAAGCTCAATTACGCCTCGGCGGGCTCGGGCAGCACCAACCACCTCTCGGCCGCGCTGTTCGAGAAGATGGCCGGCATCCAGATGACCCACGTGCCTTACAAGGGCGGCGCGCCGGCGGTGACCGACCTGGTCGGCGGCCAGGTGGACATGCTGTTCACCGGCTCGACCAATGTGCTCGCGCACGTGAAGGCCGGGCGGCTCAAGCTGCTGGCGGTGACCGAGTCGCAGCGCGCCAAGGTGTTGCCCGACCTGCCGACGGTGGCCGAAACCCTGCCCGGCTACGAAATGGCGGTGTGGTATGGCATGTTCGCCCCGCACGGCGCGCCGCCGGAACTGGTGAGCAAGCTCAACGCGGAGGTCAATCGCATCATGGTGCTGCCGGACGTGAATGCCAAGCTGGCGCCGCTGGGCACCGAGGCGGTGACCAAATCGGCGCCGGAATTCGCGCGCATCCTCAAGGCCGACGAACAAAAATGGGGGCGCATCATTCGCGAAGTCGGCGCCAAGGCCGAGTGAGCGGCGAGAGGGCGCAAGAGTTGCCCTATCAGACGACGTAGAGACGACCATGTACCCCACGCGCCCCGTCCAGTTGATCGTGCCTTTCGGCAAGGACGGGGCCGTTGATTCGCTGGCGCGGCTGATCGCGGCGCGCCTGACGCAGTTTTGGGGGCAGGATGTGGAAGTGCAGAACCATCCGGGCGATGGCGCGGTCACCGGTACCGCGCTGGCGGCACGTGCGCCGGCCGATGGCCATACCTTGCTGCTGGGCAGTTCTTCCACCCACAGTATCGCCCCCGCGTTCCGCAACGACCTGCCTTACGACGCGCAAGCCGACTTTCTTCCCTTGAGCCTGATCGGCTGGGCGCCCAACCTGGTGCTGGTGCCGCCCGATGGTCCGGCGGACATCGCTGAATTGCTGGCGAAGGCCCGGGTCAATCCCGGTGCGCTGGTCTACGCCTCGGCGGGTACCGGCCAGACCATCCATCTGTGCGCCGCCCTGCTCGCCACTCTCGCGGATGTGGAATTCACCCACCACCCCTATCCGATGGGCAGCATGCTCGGGCTGCAGGCGCTGATGGCGGGCAAGGCGGACCTGATGTGCGACAACGTGCTGCCCGCGCTGCCCTATGTACGCAGCGGCGCTGTGAAGGCGCTGGCGGTGGCGGGGGCGCTGCGCTGTAATGCCCTGCCGGAGTTGCCGACCTTGGAAGAGGAAGGCCTGTCCGGCTATACCGCCGAAATCTGGGTCGGCCTGTTCGGCCTGGCGGGCATGCCCGCCGAGATCGCGCGGCAGATCAGCCACGACCTGTCCATCGTGCTCGGCCACACCGACCTGGTCGGCGAGCTGGACGCGCGCGGCTTCCTTCTCGACGTGAAGCCGGGCGCGGAATTCGCCGCCGAAATCGAAGACAACGCCGCGCAATGGCGCGACATCATCTCAGTTTGCAAAGCCGCATGAACCCCACCTTTACCACCCGCCCGGAGATCCGCGGCACCTACGGCGTCTGCGCCTCCACCCACTGGATGGCAACCAGCGTCGCCATGCGCATGCTCGAACTGGGCGGCAACGCGTTTGACGCCGCCGCCGCCGGCGGCCTGTCGCTGCAGATTTTCGAGCCGCACCTGAACGGGCCGGGCGGCGAAGTGCCGATCCTCTACTGGAGCCAGCAGAAGGCCGAGATGAAGGTGATCTGCGCCCAGGGCCCCGCGCCGCAGACCGCCACCATCAAGTTCTTCCGCGACATGGGCCTGCACATGGTGCCCGGTACCGGCCTGCTCGCCGCCACGGTGCCCGGTGCGTTCGACGGCTGGATGCTGATGCTGCGCGACCACGGCAGCCTGCCCCTGAGCACCATTCTCGAACCAGTGATCCACTACGCGCGCCATGGGGCGCCGCTGGTGCCGCGCATCCGCTCGGCGATTCTCGCGGTCAAGCACCTGTTCAAGGACGAATGGCCGGCTTCCGCCGCCACCTACCTGCCGGGCGGCGATGTGCCGGGCGCCGACCATCTGCTTGGCAACCCCGGCATCGCCGCGACCTACGAGCGCGTACTCAAGGAGGCGCAGCAGGCCGGCGGCGACCGGCTCAAGCAGATCGAAGCGGCGCGCACGGCCTGGTATCGCGGCTTTGTGGCCGAAGAGATCGGCAACTACTGCCGCACCACACCCGTGCTCGATACCACCGGCGAGCGCCATCGCGGCCTGCTGACGGCGGACGACATGGCGCGCTTTTCCGCGCGTGTCGAAGAGCCCCTGACAATGGATTACGGCGACTATCGCGTTGCCAAGTGCGGTATCTGGAGCCAGGGCGCCTCGATGCTGCAGCAACTGGGCATGCTCAAGGGCGTGGATCTCAAGAGCATGGGCCCACAGTCCGGCGACTTCATCCACACCATCGTCGAAGCCGCCAAGCTGGCATTGGCCGACCGCGATGCCTGGTATGGCGACCCCGAGTTCGCCGACATTCCCGTCACCGCGCTGCTCTCCGAGGAGTACGCCGCGCAGCGCCGCGCGCAGATCGGTTCGAGCGCTTCGCTGGAACTGCGCCCAGGCACGCCGGGCGGCCGCGCACCGCATTTCCCCGACTGGAAAGCCGCGCAGGCCGATGTCAAGAAAGATCAGTATTTCCACGGCCTGGGCGAACCCACCTTCGCCGAATTGCCGATGGACAACGGCGTGCTGCGCGGCGATACCTGCCACATCGACGTGATCGACCGCTGGGGCAACATGGTCTCGGCCACGCCTTCCGGGGGCTGGCTCTCCTCCTCGCCGGTGATCCCCAAGCTCGGGTTCGCACTCAACACGCGCGGCCAGATGTTCTGGCTCGAGGAAGGCCACCCGGCCAGCCTGGCCCCGGGCAAGCGTCCGCGCACCAGCCTCTCCCCCGCCCTGGCCCTGCGCCATGGCGAACCCTGGGCCGCGTTCGGCACACCCGGCGGCGACCAGCAGGACCAGTGGCAGACCATCCTGTTCCTGCGCCTGGCCAACTTCAATTTCAACCTGCAGGAGGCGATCGATCTGCCCTCCTGGCACACCAGCCATATGCTGGCTTCCTTCTGGCCGCGCCAGCCGCAGATCAACTCGCTGACAGTGGAAGGCCGCGTCGTGCCCGACGTGGTGAGCGACCTGGCGCGGCGCGGGCACCAGGTGACGGTGGGCGAACCGTGGTCCGAAGGCCGTCTATCGATCGCCACGCGCGAGCGCAACCGCGATGGCCTGCTGCTGCGCGCCGCCGCCAACGCACGCGGCATGCAGGGCTACGCGGTGGGCCGCTAGGGACGCGAATGAAGCGCGGCATACTGCGCACCGGATGCATCGCCCTGGCGCTATTGCTCGGCATCCCGCTGCTCTACGTGCTGTGCATGCTGGCCGGTGCCGCCATCAAGGTCAATGGCGACTACCAGCCGCCGGCCGAAGGCATTACCCTCTACCTGCGCCACAACGGCATCCACACCGACCTGGTGCTGCCGGTGGTCACGCCGCAGATCGACTGGCGCCGCGAATTCCCGGCCGTCGATTTCGCCGCGCCACTCAAGCCCGCGAACCCACCGTTCCGCCTGCGGCTCGCCGCTGAGATTGCGCCGGACCGCAATCCCGCGGCGACCCATGTGTCGATCGGCTGGGGCGATGCGGGGTTCTATTTCGATACGCCGCGCTGGAGCGACCTGACCGCGACAACCGCGCTCAAGGCGATCAGCGGCACCGGCAGCAGCGTGGTGCATGTCGAGTACCTGCCCGCCCCGACCGCCTTGCCCAGCCTGCGCAAGCTGGTGGTCAGCCCCGCCGTCTACCAGCGCCTGATCGCCCATCTCCAAGGCGCGTTCGCCCGCGACGCCGGCGGTGCGCGCATCGCCTATGCCGGGCATGGCTACACGGTGCACGACACCTTCTACGCGGCGCAAGGCCACTTCAGCCCCTGGCGCACCTGCAACGAGTGGGTGCGCGAAGCACTCGCCGCCGCGGGCGTGCGGGTGCCGGCATGGGCCCCGCTGCCCTACGCGATGTTCTGAGGCCGCGGCTTAGCCGCGCCCCACCACGTCGATGCCGATGCGCTCCCAGTCCGTACCGTGCTGGATCAGCCGGCTCATGCGCACGCGATAGCGTCCGTCCTCGGTATCGACGAAATGCACCTGTGCGGGATTGAAGGCACCGGAGCGCAACACCAGCGAGTCCGCCAGGCCGCGCACCTTGTCGCCGAATACGAAAAAGCCGAAGTTGATGTCGGTGGCCGGGTCGGGAATGAAGTCGCCCTGCGTATCGTCGAGCAGGCGCACCGGCCGCCAGTCGCCGGCCAGGCGCTGCACGCCGACCTGCTGGCCCTCGGCATTGGCGATCACGCGCACCGAGGAGCCGATCACCCACTGCGACTGCTCCGGCGCCCAGAAGGCCACCAGCACGCCCTTGGCCACCTTGCCGGCCTCGGCGGGCACCACGAAGCCCGCGCCGGAAGGCGACAGGTCGGTCATGCGCCAGACCGCCGAGGGCCCGCTCATCACGCAGGCCTTGACGCAATCCATGAAGCCGGAGACCGCGTGCACGTCGAGATTGCCGACGCGCTGCCGGTCGCTGCCGCGCCCGCCCCGGCGCGCCTCGACAAAGGCCCAGAAGCGGTTCACCTGGTCGAGCGCCTCGTACAGCTCGAACATCGGATTGGTGGCGTAGGACCCCAGGGTCAGGGTGCAGATGGTCTGGAAGTAGTCGGCGCGCGCCTTGCCTACATGCGCCACCACCCGCGCATGGTCGAAGTAGCGCGGCTCGGCCGGCTCGCCGCCGGCCGCCATCGGCAACGGACCGTGCGTGCCGGCGAGGTCGACACAGTAGTCGTGGCGCGCCGGGTCGTATTTGCTCTCGATCTGCGTACCTTCCGACCACTCGCCGAACCAGTCGAAAATCTTGTCGGCCTGGCGGCGCGTGTAGCTGCCGGCGCCGAGTACGGCGAACAGCAGCATGCGCACGTAGAAATGCTCGGCCGAAGCACCCACGCCGGTGTCCTTGCGCGCGGTGCCGGAAGTCTCGGCGGCGCGGTACAGCTTGTGCGCGATCCCCCATACGGCATCCGGAATCATCTCGCCCGAGATGATCGAAAGCAGCGAAAAATGCATCGCCAGGCGCAGGCCGCGCGCGTAGAACTGCGGCTCCTCTACCGGGATCACCGCGATCAGCAGCGAATAGCATTGCGCGCGCATGCGCGCCTGCTCCGCCGAGGGTGCGGCACCGGCGTGGCGCCACTGCATGCGCGCGAAGGTCAGGCGTTCGCAATAGCCGTCATCCATCCCCGCCATCTGTTCCAGGTGCGCACCCGGATCATTCTGCCAGCCCTCCAGGGCCGACATGTCCTGGGTCATGTCGTGATCGACCGGCGGCACGTCGTCCGGCGCTGGGGCGTCGCGATTCATGCGTCCTCCGCGGCGCCGGCCATCGGACCGTGCATGGCGTCGTGCAGGTCCTGCGCCAACACATAGCGGGTCATGTCCAGGGTCGAGCCCAGCCACATCGATGGCATGTTCAGGTCGTAGCCGGTCACATCCGCGTCCTTGAACAGCGGCTCCTCGGGCGCCAGCAGGCGCCCATAGGCCGACACGGTCTCCCATTCCTCGGCACTGGGAAACTGGTCACGAAAGCTGCGCGAGACCGCGATGTATTCGCGCGCCATGTTTTCCATGCGCAGGATCTCCAGCAGGGCCAGGCGCACCCTCTGCGGGTCGGGCGTGCGGTCGGCGGCGTACTCGAGCAGGTTGACCGCGCGATTGGTGTCGAAGTCTTCCTGGTAGTAGGTACGCGCCAGCGAGATGATCGATTGCGGCACCTTGAGCTTGGCCTGTCCATGCACGATTTCGGGAAACAGCTTGAGTTCGAATTCCTGGCGATACAGCTGGGCGCGCATTTCGGCGTCGCCGTCCCCACCCAGATCGATGTCCAGCGTACGGTGCATGCCGGTGGAAACAGCCGGCGCCGGCACCTCGGCCAAGTGCGCAGCGGCCAGTTCGTCGACCAGAATCTTCATGCGCGCCAGCGTGGGCGTGGGTTCGCGGCTCGGAGGCGGTGGCGCCAGGGTCACGACCAGGCCAGGCGGGGGCGGCGGGGCCGGATCATTGCCGAACGGGTCATCGGCCCCGGCCGGCCCGGCTGCGGCGGCAACTGGTGGCGCGGGCGGTACGACGGCACGGGAGACACCGGGGCCGGTGGCCAGGGAGAACTCGATCGCCTCGCCGTGGTCCTGCCCGGTGGAGGGCGCGCCATCGGCGACGGTACCATCGCCGATCTCGCCCGGCGGCAATTCGAAAGAAATGGCCGGCAGTTCGGTGGGTGCCACCGGCGGCATCGCGGCCGCTTGCATTGGCGGCGGGGCCGGCGGCTCGTCCAGGCTGAACCCCGACTCGTCGGCGCCGCGCGGCGGATTGGCGTAGAAATCCTCCACCGGCGGTGCCTTGCCGGGCTTGGGATCGATCTCGACGGTGACCGTATAGGAATTGTCGCCGGCCGGCGGCCCGGCCATCGGCGGGGTCGGCGCCGGCGTCGCGATACGGGGTACCGCGGGAGTACGTACCGCTGCCACTGCCGGCGCCGGTGCGGAAGGTGTGACACCAGGCGGGGTAGGCTTGAACTGGGGAGTGGCAGGAACACGTGGAGCGGGAGCCGGAGCGGGTTTGGCAGGCACCACCACCGGTATCGCTTGCGCCTCTTCCTCTGGCCGCCATGGCGTGTTGTCGAACTCCTCCTCCAGACCGGGCTCGATGCGGGCATTCGCCCCTGCTTTTACGTCGAATCCGGCTGCGTCGGCTGCCATCTGGCGGCGCGCCCGCGCGTCGTTCTGCTCGACGCGACGGCGATAGGCCCAGAACAGCAGAGCGGCCACGGCCACGCAGCCGATGAAGCCCAGTGCCAGCGCCATGCCGTTGAGCCATAGGGACAAGGAACGCTTTTCTTCTTCCAGTTGCGCGATACGCTTGGCCGCCGCCTCGCGTTCGGAACGGATGCTGGCCAGCTGGCCGCGCAACTCCGCAAAGCCGGCCTCCAGACCGCCCAGACGATCCTGCATCTGCAGGGTCAGGGCAACCGGGTCCTCGCTCAGGCGCACGCGCGACTCGACACGCAGCTTTTCGCGCTGGGCGTCGCTGATGACAAGCGCGTTCGGACGGTTCAGGCTTTCAAGCGCGTCGCTGCTGCGCAGCGCCGGCCGTGGATCGGGCTCGTCGCTGGAGGCGCCCGACAAGGTCAGGCGATATTTGGGTTGCGCCTCGGCGGCGCGCTGTGCCCGCGCGCCCCGGCGGCCCGGGGGTGGCGTCACGCCGGGCTCATAGGGCAGGACGGTACCGCCAGCCGCGGGGGTGCCGCTGCTCGCAGCACCGGCAGGCCGCGCGCGCCGCAAGCGGCGCTGTTCTTCACGCTCGGCACGGACCGCCGCGGCGACAGTGCCGCTGACCTCGCCGCCACCGGCGGCCACTGGCGGAGCCACTGGCCTGGCGCCAGGCGCGGCCGGCCGCGGCCGCAGCACCGGCGACACGCCCGGCTGGGCCGGCGCCGCCTGCGCCAATGGCATATCGATGCGCGGTGGGTCCAGGGCCACCATGAACTCGCGGTTCATGACGGTCGAAGGCCCGCAATTGACCGAGAGGTACAGGCGCACCAAGGGTTCGTCGACCGGCCGCGAGGTGCGAATGATGATGGTGCCGCCGCCGGGGCCGGGCTCAACCTCCAGGCGCGGATCGGGCAACTCGGGGACGCCCGATACCGGTGGCGCCTGTACGTAGCGGGTACGGATGCACATGGGCTGCACGTCTTCGCCGCGCGGCGTCGTGTAGCGAACCGTGCCGAGGAAGGGCTGGCCCAGGCCAGACTGGATCACCAGCTCACCCAGCGACAAGGCATGGGCAGACACGGCCAAACTCAAGCCGCCGGCAACGACGCCTGCTTTGAGCAAGGAATATGACAATCGATTAGTTCCGGCCTGGTTTTGCGCAACAACACTCTGCCCCGCCAAGCCATCCGGCGCGGGGGCGGCATCAAGGCTCATCCCTGCCGCTTTGACGGCAAACCCTGAGACGGCATCGTAACACCGGCTTTTGCTGACACTCATGCAATACTCATTATCATTTTTTGCGAGCGGGGCATGTCCCCGCATTCTAAACGCCCAAAGGCAACCCGTCATGCATGTTTACATACGAGGAAATGGAACCCATCCTTGCAAAAGCGGCCTAAAATCGCGATTAGAAGCAATTTACCGGCAATTTTGACCTGCCTCCCAGGCTATCGCGCAAGCAAAGCGACCTTCGTGCCAGACCGCCGCAGCCGCAACGCCGCCGCTACCGGCCCGCACATCATTTCCCCGAAAGCAGCAGACCGCCCATGGACCAGCCCGTTCCGCAAACCATCCTCCTGAAGAACTACCAGCCCTTCAGCCACGGCATCGATTCAGTCGAATTGCATTTCGACCTCGACCCCGAAGCCACCCGTGTCAGCTCGCGCCTGAGCATAGCCCGCAACCCGGGCGGTGCCGCTTCCCTGGTCCTGGAAGGTCAGGAACTGGTGCTGGAAAGCGTCGCCATCGACGGCAAGGGACTTACGCCGGCGCAATACCAGGTGGATGCGCAGCAGCTCACCATCCCCGGTACGCCCGACAAGTTCGTGCTGGAGATCGTCACCCGTACCGCGCCGGTCAAGAACACCTCGCTGATGGGGCTGTATGCATCGAACGGCAACTACTTCACCCAGTGCGAAGCCGAGGGCTTTCGCAAGATCACCTATTTCCCCGACCGGCCGGACGTGATGTCACGCTACACCGCCACCATCGTCGCGGACAAGGAGAGCACGCCGGTGCTGTTGTCGAACGGCAACTGCGTGGAACGGCGCGACTTGCCTGACGGCAAGCACATGGCGAGGTGGGTCGACCCGTTCAAGAAGCCCGCCTACCTGTTCGCCCTGGTGGCCGGCAAGCTGGCCTGCATCGAGGAGACCATCAAGAGCGCGAGCGGCAAGAAAAAGCTGCTGCAGGTGTGGGTGGAGCCGCGCGACCTGTCGAAAACCCGACATGCGATGGACAGTTTGATCAAGTCGATCCGCTGGGACGAAAAGCGCTTCGGCCTGGAACTGGACCTGGACCAGTACATGATCGTCGCCACCTCGGACTTCAACATGGGGGCGATGGAGAACAAGGGCCTGAACGTCTTCAACACCAAGTTCGTGCTGGCCGATGAAGACACCGCCACCGACGGCGACTACGACGGCATCGAGTCGGTGATCGCCCATGAATATTTCCACAACTGGACCGGCAACCGCGTCACCTGCCGCGACTGGTTCCAGCTCTCGCTCAAGGAAGGCCTGACGGTATTCCGCGACCAGGAATTCTCGATGGACATGACCGGCAGCGAAGGCGGCCGCGCGGTGCGCCGCATCGGCGATGTGCGCCTGCTGCGCAGCGTGCAATTCGCCGAGGACGCCGGCCCGATGGCCCACCCGGTGCGCCCCGATTCCTACATGGAGATCAGCAATTTCTACACGGTCACCATCTATGAAAAAGGTGCCGAAGTCGTGCGCATGTACCAGACCATGTTCGGCCGCAAGGGCTTTCGCGCCGGCATGGACCTGTACTTCAAGCGCCACGATGGCCAGGCGGTGACCACCGACGATTTTTTCGCGGCGATGGCCGATGCCAACCCCGGCGCCCTGTCCCCAAGCGAGCGCGCCCAGTTCAGCCGCTGGTACAGCCAGGCGGGCACGCCGCGCGTCACCGTCACCACCGAGCATGATGCCAAGGCGCAGACCTATACCTTGCGCATCCGCCAGTCCTGCCCGCCCACGCCGGGGCAGGACGAGAAAAAGCCTTTTGTGATCCCTTTCACCCTCGGTCTGCTCGACGCCAAGGGTCTGGAGATTCCCCTGCACCTGGCGGGCGAGAAATTCGCGCTGGGCACCTCCGCCACCCTGCTGGCGAGCGGCAGCGACAATGTATTCGTGTTCCAGCACGTCAAGGCCAAGCCGGTACCGTCGCTGCTGCGCGGCTTCTCGGCACCGGTGATCCTGGAATACGACTACAGCGACGCCGAGCTGGCCTTCCTGCTGGCGCATGACCGGGACGATTTCAACCGCTGGGAAGCCGGGCAGCGCCTGTTCCTGCGCATCCTGATCGACCTGGCGCGCAAGGCCGCCGCCGGTGAATCCCTGAGCCTGCCGGCCAATGCCGTGAGCGCCTTCCGCCAGGTGCTCACCGACACCAAGCTGGATGCCGCCTTCAAGGCCGAAGCCCTGACCCTGCCCACCGAAGCCTACCTGTTCGAGCAGATCGGCGCGAACGCGAATCCGCAGGCGATCCACACCGCGCGCGTATTCATGCGCCGCAGCCTGGCGCAAAAACTCAAGGCCGAGCTGCAAAAAGCCTATGCCGCCAACGCGGTCAGGGGCGCTTACTCGCCCGACCCGGTATCGGCCGGCAAGCGCAGCCTGCAAGGCCTGGTGCTGGCCCTGCTGATGGAACTGGGCGAGGCCGCCACCGTGCAATCGGCCGTCAAGCAGTTCGGGGGCGCCGGCAACATGACCGACCGCATGAATGCCCTGGGCGCGCTGATGCTGGCGCAGGGCGCCGAGCGCGGCGAAGCACTGGGTGCCTTCTACGCCCGCTACAAGGACCAGGCCCTGGTGGTCGATAAGTGGCTGGCGCTACAGGCCGGCGCGCGCGGCCCGGCCACTCTGGGCCAGGTGCAGGCGCTGCTCTCGCACGAAGCCTTCTCGATCAAGAATCCGAACAAGGTACGTTCGCTGATCGGCACGTTCTGCAACGCCAACCCCGGCTGCTTCCATGCGGCCGATGGATCGGGCTACCGCTTCTGGGCCGAGCGCGTGATTGAGCTTGACGCGATCAACCCGCAAGTGGCGGCGCGCCTGGCGCGCGCGGCCTCGAGCTGGAAGAAGCTTGAGCCCGTGCGCCAGGGCCTGCTCAAGGCGGCGCTGGAAAGCGTCGCGGCGCGCAGCGGTCTGTCGAAGGACACCTTCGAAGTCGTGACCAAATCGCTCGCCGCATGAGTACGCCCAAGGAAGAGGCGATCCGCGCCAATCCCAGCGTGCAGCGCGTCGCCGCCGCCTTGCAGAGCGGCGGCAGCAATGCGAGGATCCTGGTCACCGAGGAGGCCGCGCATTCGGCCGCGGAGGCGGCGCGCGTGCTCGCCTGCGACGTCGCGCAGATCGCCAAGTCGATCATCTTCCGTTCGCGCGAGTCCGACCGGGTGGTGCTGGTGGTGACTTCAGGGGCGAACCGGGTCAACGAGAAGCGCGTGGTGGAAGAGATCGGCGAGAAGATCGGCAAGGCCGATGCGGATTTCGTCAAGCAGCGCACCGGCTTTTCGATCGGCGGGGTGTCGCCGCTCGGGCATTTGTCCGAGCCGATCACCCTGCTGGATGAAACGCTGATGCAGTTCGCCGAGGTCTATCCGGCAGCGGGACATCCCAACACGATGTTCGTCATCGCGCCCGCCGAACTGGTGCAACTGGCGCGCGCCAAGGTGTGCCCGGTCGCATGAAGCGGCGCCGCGACAACACCAGGGGTACCTGCGTCTGCATGCTCATCACCCGATGAGCGCGGCGCGCCGCCCTGCCCCGCCGCGCAATCAGCTCGGCCCCCAGCTCAAGCGCCTGCGCCGCGCCAAGGACTTCACGCTCGAAACCCTGAGCGTGAAGTCAGGTGTTTCGCGCGCCATGATCTCGAAAATCGAGCGTGGCGAATCGCAGCCGACCACACCGGTGCTGGGCCGCCTGGCCGAAGCACTGCAGGTGGGTATTTCCACCCTCGTCGGCGCCTACCCCGGGCCGAAAAAGCAGGCGGCGGTGCAGGTGTTTCGCGCCGGCGAGCAGGCGGGGTATCGCGACCCTGATACCGGCTTCGAGCGCCGTTCGCTCTCGCCGGTGGCGCAGGGGCGCGGCGTGGATGTGGCGATGAACAGCCTGCCGCCGCGCGGCGTCAGCGGCGTGTTCGTGCCGCATGCGCCGCTGGTCGAGGAGCACGTGGTGGCAATCGCGGGCCGCCTGCGCGTGCGCCTGGACGAGCAGACCTACGACCTCGCTCCCGGCGACGCGCTGTTCTTCCGGGCGGACGTCAACCACCAGTTCGAAAACCTGGGTCGCGGCACCTGCCGATACCTGATCGTGATCGACCGCAGCCGCCTGTTCTAGGAGTCTGCGCGGCGGAAGGAGACGAGGAAAAAGTGGCGAAAAGGTGGTGAAAATGCTGAGCGTGGGACGAGCCTTTTAAGGCAGTCGTCGTTCTATTGCCGCCGAAAGTCTCGGCTCACGATACCGATTTCTCGTCGCGCATTTTCGTTTCCTGGCCGACGACCTTCTGCCGCGCCGCCTCCTAGGCCAGGCGCCGGCGCTTGCGCCGGGAGCGGAATTCCACTATAGTGGAATTCCAATATCGTGGAATACCCTAGGCAAACAATTCCAGTAAAAGCCCCACCGCCAGCATGGCGAAGGCACCCGGAACTGCAAGTATCATGCGCCTTCCAAATTCGCCAACCAGAACCCCACAGGCCGCATGACCATGAAAATCCTCGTACTCGGCGCCGGCGCGACCGGCGGCTATTTCGGCGGGCGTCTCGCCCAGGCGGCAGCGGCCGGCAAGACCGATGCCGAAGTCACTTTTCTCGTTCGTCCGGCGCGCGCCGAAGCCTTGCGCGCCAAGGGCCTGCAGGTGGAGAGCCCGCACGGCAATTTCAATCTGCCAGTGCGCACCGTTCTGCATACCGAGCTCAAGCCCGAGTACGACCTGGTGCTGCTTTCCTGCAAGGCCTACGACCTGGAGTCCGCCATCCTTGCCATCTATCCGGCGATCGGCCCCAACACTCTGATCCTGCCGGTGCTCAACGGCATGGCGCATTTCGACCGGCTCGATGCCGAGTTCGGCGTGGCGCGCGTGCCGGGCGGCTGCTGCCACATCGCGGGCAACCTCACGCCCGAGGGCGTGGTGCGCCAGATGACCGAACTGCACCGCATCACCTTCGGTGTTCGCGCAGGCAATGCGGCGCACGCCGCCAAGGTACTGGATGCGCTGGATGCCGCCTTCAAGCAGACCCCGGTCGAGACCCGCTACGCGGAGAAAGTGCTGCAGGACGTGTGGGAGAAATTCGTGATGCTGTGCTCCCTGGCTTCCACCAACTGCCTGATGCGCGGCGCGGTCGGCGATCTGCTCGCGGCCGATGACGGCGAGGCGATCGCGCTGCGCGCCGTGGCCGAATGCGAAGCCGCCGCGGCGCACGCCGGCTATGCCTCTCGCCCGAATTCCGCCGCGGCGACGCGCAAGCTGCTGACCACGCCCGGCTCGGCCTTCCACGCCTCCATGCTGCGCGATCTGGAAGCAGGTTATCGCACCGAGGGCGAGCACATCGTGTTCGATATGCTCAAGCGCGCGCGCGCCGCCGGCAGCGATGCCACCGTGCTGTCGTTCGCCTGGGCCAACCTGCAGACGCGCGAAGCGCGGCTGCTGCGCGAAAAGAAGACCTGAGGAAATACTGATTTAAGTGGGCTACGCCTCCCCTCACTTGCGCTTCGCAACCCCCGATTTCAGAGAGAAGCAGGCTTCGCCTCTCGCGGTCTTCGGGACTTGTTCAGCGTTTCCCTGATACGACCTTTCCATGCCCGTCATCGATTCACTGCACCTGTACCCGATCAAGAGTTGCGCCGGCATATCGCTCGAGCAGGCGACGCTGGGCCACGCGGGGCTGGAATCGCAGGGCGTGGGCGACCGGGAATGGATGCTGGTCGATGCCGACAGCGGGCTGTTCCTGACGCAGCGCCAGGCGCCGCGCATGGCACTGATCCGCCCGGTACTGGCGGCGGGTGCGCTACGGGTCGAGGCACCCGGGCAAGCCTCCCTGGAGATTCCCTTGGCTGGCGGCGGTCACCGCTCGGCGAGCCGTCCAATCAAGGTATGGACTCACGAATGCTCCGCTCTCGATGAGGGCGATACCGCGGCTGCCTGGTTTTCCGCCTGTCTTGGCCGTCCCCTGCGCCTGGTGCGTTTTGACCCGGCGCACAAGCGCGCCTCGAACCGCGAGTGGACCGGCGACATCGAAGCGCTGAACCGCTTCTCCGATGGCTATCCCGTCCTGCTGATCTCGCAAGCCTCGCTTGACGACCTGAACGACCGCCTGGCCGAGGCCGGGCGCGAAGCGCTGCCGATGAACCGCTTCCGCCCCAACATCGTGCTGGGTGGAGTCGGGCCTTACGAAGAGGACTACCTGCTCGCGCTGACGAGCGATGGGGTTGCGTTCAAACCGGTCAAGCCCTGCCCACGCTGCCCGATTCCCTCGATCGAACAAAGCACCGGCGTCATCGGCCCCGACCCTCTGGACATCCTCTCCCAATACCGCAGCGACGAGCGCACCGGCGGGGTGATCTTCGGGCAGAACCTGGTCACGCTGCAAGGCCAGGGCAGCACGCTCCGGGTCGGCCAGGTGTTCGAGCCGGAATGGAATTTCTGATGTCCCGGCGCCACCTCATCGACCAGATCGCCTTCCCATGTCCTTGACGCAAGAGCAGCGCGGCCTCTGGCTGGGCTTTCTGGGCGTGCTCGCCTTCAGCCTGACCTTGCCCACCACGCGCATCGCCGTGCAGGCGCTCAACCCGTGGTTTGTCGGCCTGGGGCGCTCCTTGTTCGCCGGCTTGCTGGCCCTGGTGGTGTTGATCGTCACCCGGCAGCCCCTGCCCCGCCGCGAACATCTAAAGGGATTGCTTGGCGTATCGATCGGCGTGGTGCTGGGCTTCCCCATGCTGATCACCTGGGCGATGCGCGAAGTGCCGGCAGCCCACGGCGCCATCGTGATCGGCCTGCTGCCGCTGGCCACCGCGATGATCGGTAGCGTCATGAACCGCGAACGCCCCTCGGCGGGTTTCTGGTTCGCCAGCGCGGCAGGCAGCCTGCTGGTGGTCGGTTTCGCGCTGGTGCACGGCGGCGGCAGCCTGGTGCCGGCGGATCTGACCCTGTTTTTCGCTGTGGTGTTGTCTGCCTGGGGCTATGCGGCGGGCGCGAAGCTCACTCCATCGCTGGGCGGCTGGCAGACCATCAGCTGGGCGCTGGTGCTGAGTCTGCCGGTGGTGATGGTGCCGATGGCTTACGCCACGCGCGAGATCGATTTCGGCGCGGTACCCGCGGCCTCCTGGGCCGGCTTTGTTTACCTGGTACTGATGAGCCAGTATCTTGGCTTCGTAGTCTGGTATCGCGGCCTGGCCATCGGCGGCATCGCTCGGGTCTCGCAGATGCAACTGACCCAGGTGTTTCTGACCATGCTGTTCGTCGCCCTCCTGCTGGGCGAGCACATCACCCCGACCATGGTGATTTTCGCCATTGCCGTGGTGGCCACCGTGGCGATCGGCCGGCGCATGCCGGTAGTACGAGCAGCCGCCGTACATACTTAGGCGCAGGCCTGCGCAAGAACGCCGAAGGGCTAAAATACGGCTTGAGAACCGCTGGTGCGCGCGGCAGGCTGCGCCCCGGTTCTGGTGCTGCCCGCCCACAACGGGACAAAGCACTGAGAAAGTGTGATAAACCGCAAAAACTCATGCAAAAAGAATGCTCTTTTTGTCCTTTGGTTACATCGTGTTACCAATTGCGGGGACTTCTTTGCATAGTATTGTGGTCTTATTAATTGTGCCGAGCGTTATAGCATCAGCCTTGAACAAGCTTCACGAAGAATTTCAGGAGGTCATCATGTTGAACCGTTTTGTCCCTGCCGCCAGGCGCCTTCTGCGCGCCGCCCCGCTTGCCGCGGTGCTGGGGCTGGGCGCCGCCAGCGCCCTGATGAGCACGCCGGCGCTGGCCTGGCATCATGGCTATTGGGGGCCGCGTGTCGGTGTCTATGTCGGGCCGGGCTACTACGGGCCCAGCTACTACTATCCGCCCCCTTACTACTATTCCCCGCCCCCGGTGGTCGTCGCACCCGCCGCGCCGCCGGTCTATATTGAACAAAGCCCTCCCGCCGCCATCGCGACCCCCGCGCCGGCGCAGCCTTCCATGTGGTACTACTGCGCGGGTTCGCGCTCGTATTACCCCTATGTGAAGGATTGCCCGGGCGGCTGGCAGCAAGTCTCACCGCGGCCGGCTCCCTGATCGCTGCAAGGAATCGATGCAATGAAAAAGTTAGCGCTGCTGGCGCCCCTGGTTCTGATGGCCGCGGCCTGTACCACGATACCGACCGGGCCGTCGATGATGGCACTGCCGGGCACCGGCAAGAATTTCGACCAGTTCCGCATTGACGATTACGATTGCCGGCAGTTTGCCAGCGCGCAGTCAGGCGGCACCACCGCCGACCAGGCCGCCGCCAACAGCGGCGTGAAGAGCGCGGCTGTGGGCGCCGGCGTAGGCGCCCTCGCGGGCGCCGCCATCGGCAACAGCGGCCGCTCGGCGGCAACCGGCGCGGGTATCGGCCTGTTGGTCGGCGCGCTGGCCGGCGCGGGTGCGGGCGCGGACTCCTCCTATGCGCTGCAGCAACGTTACGACGCCGGGTACACCCAATGCATGTACTCGAAGGGGCACAAGGTACCGGTTCGCGGCCAGGTGAATTACACCACCCAGCCGTCGGCACCGGCGCCGGCGCCTTCGACCACATACAACGCGGTACCGCCTCCGCCGCCGGGCATGCCCCCGCCTCCGCCGCCGCAGTAAGGCCGGCTTGAAAAATCCGCCGCATGCCGGCGGATTTTTTTTGCCCTGACTGCCAGGGCACCGTGCCAGTCAGTCCCGCGCCAGCAGCAGGTCGGCCGCTTTCTCGCCAATCATCATGGTCGGCGCATTGGTGTTGCCGGCGACCAGCGTGGGCATGATCGAAGCATCGGCAACCCGCAGGCCCTCGACGCCGCGCACGCGCAATTGTGGATCGACCACCGCCATCTCATCGACACCCATGCGGCAAGTGCCGCTGGGATGGTAGATGGTGTCGGCGCGTTCGCGGATCGCTTCGCGGATGCCGATCTCGTCGTCATCACGCAAGCCATCGGTGTGCAGTTCCTTGCCGCGAAATTGCGCGAAGGCCGGCGCGGCCAGCAGCCGGCGCATCGCCTTGAAGCCGCGCGTCAGGGTTTCCAGATCGTCGAGATCGGCAAAGAACGCCGGGTCGATCACCGGCGCATCGCGCATGTCCACCGATTGCAGGGTCACGCGCCCGCGCGAACGCGGACGCAGTACGCAGGCGTGCAGGCTGTAGCCGTGACCCAGATGCAGGCTGCGGTTGTGGTTATCCACCATGCCGACGACAAAATGCAGCTGTACGTCGGGCTCATCGAGATCCGGCAAGGTCTTGATGAAACCGCCGGTCTCGGCGAAGTTCGAGGCCAGCATGCCGCGCCTCTCCTTGCGGTAGCGGAGCATCTCCCGCGCCAGGCGCAGGCCGCCGCCGGGCGAGATGCCGAACAGGTCGACCGACGGGCAGCGCCGATTGATGATGTAGTCGATGTGGTCCTGCAGGTTCTCGCCCACGCCGGGCAATTCCAGTACCGGCTTGATGCGGTGCTCGATCAATTGCTGCCGCGGTCCCACCCCCGAGCAGATCAGCAATTGCGGCGACTGCAAGGCGCCGGCGGCCAGCACCACTTCGCGATTGGCGCACAATACTTCGGCCTCGCCCCTGCGCTCGATCTGCACTCCCGCCGCGCGCGGCGGGCCGGAGCGCTTTTCGAACAGGACGCGCTGTGTCAGCACGCCGGTCATCACCGTGAGATTGGGCCGCGCCATCGCCGGATGCAAATAGGCGCGCGCCGCGCTGCAGCGCTCGCCGCCGATCTGCGTCACCTGATAGCGCCCCACCCCTTCCTGATCGCCGCTGTTGAAGTCGGCCACTTCGCGATAGCCGCTCTGCCGGGCCGCTTCGATGAACACCGCGCCGAAGGGATTGGGGTCGCGGATGTCGGTGACGTTCAGCGGGCCGCCCTGGCCATGCAGCTCGTCCCTGATGCGCTCGTTGTGCTCGGACTTGCGGAAGTACGGCAGCACCCCGGCCCAACTCCAGCCCTCGCAACCGAAGTCGCGGCACCAGCCGTCGTAGTCGGAGGCGCGGCCGCGCGCGTAGATCATCGCGTTGGTCGAGGAAGAGCCGCCCAGCACCTTGCCGCGCGGCTGGTAGCTGCGCCGGCCGTTCAGGCTGGCCTGGGGCACGGACTCGAAGCCCCAGTTGTTGATCTTCAGCGGCACCATCAGCGCCGCGCCCACGGGCGTGCGGATCAGCGTGGAGTCATCGCCACCGCCCGCCTCGATCAGGCAAACAGATACCGCCGGGTCTTCGGAAAGCCGCGCGGCCAGCACGCAGCCGGCCGAGCCGGCGCCGACGATGATGTAATCGAATTGCATGAGACGAGCCTCTTAGGTTCACCCGCGTCCCTCCGCGTCGGGCTCGTTTTGACTGCTGCGCAACATTATCGCATGGCCCGCGCAATCGGTGCGCGGCAATCCGCGCAGCGGCTTTTCGCCTACCGGCCTGCCTTGCCCGTGCTCTTCCCGGCCTGCTTTTTTTTGCCGTTTGCCTTGGCCGGAGACGTCTCCTTCCCGTGCGCCAATCCGCGCTGCAAATGCTCGTGGCGAAAGTCCTGCCATTGCGCGAGATTCTGCTCCCCCGCCGCCTGGGCGGCGCGCGCCAGCGGTGCCTGCCAGCCGGTTTGCGCGCCGAAAGCCATCAGCGCGTCGGGCGTGGCGGCGCCAAAGCGGGCGCAGCCGCGCAGTTGCGCCCAGGCGGTGAGTTGCGCCATGTCCTCGACCACTTCGGCCAGCGTCAAGGCATCGCCGCGCGTGCTTTGCAGGTCGAGCCGGTCGGCGCTGGGCTGCAGTTCCTTGAGGACGAAGGAGGCGCCGTGCACCTGTACCGGCGCCAGCAACGCCGGTGCCATCGCCACCATCACCTTTTGCAAGGCCGCCACCCGCGCCCCTTCACTTGCCCAGGCGGATTGCTTGCCCGCCACGCGGGGCGCCAGCACCGAAGGCACCGCGGCCTTGAGATCAAGCAGGAAATTGCCGCCCACCCCGCCGCGCCCCTCGACCAGCACGATGTAGCGCTTGAGCCCCAGGCTGCCGTTGCCGGCGACCCGCGCGCCGATGTCAAGCACACGATAAAAGCCCGGCTTGGGCCGCGTCCCCGCATAGGCCTTCAGGCATGTCCTGACCTGCTTTTGCTCCTTCGCCGGCACCGGCAGGATGCGCCGCCCATCCTCGCGCAATTCGCGCCGGCCATCCTTGCGCAGGCGGGTACGCTCATCCAGCAGGGCGACGCGATGGCGCTCGCGCAAGCCATCGAGCAGTTGCCGCACCGAGCCGCGCGCCGTGGGGCGCTCCAGCCAGGCCGGCTTGCCTTCGGCCAGCACCTGCGCATAGCGCGCAAGAAACCCCTTGCACAGGCGCTGCGCCTGCTTGGCCGACAGTCCCAGGGAGGCAGCCGCTGCATGGATGCTGGCGAGAAAGCGCAGCAGCTCATAGCCCAGCGGCGCCACGCAGGCTTCGTCGAAATCATTGAGGTCGAAATAGACCAGGCGGTTGGCACCGCGGAAACTGCCGAAGTTTTCCAGGTGCAGGTCGCCGCAGCACAGCACCCTGGGCGATGTCTTCAACAAGCTGGAAGCCGGCAGGGTCTCGTAGAACAGCGCCGCCGTGCCGCGAAAAAACGCGAAGGGGTCGCCCGCGATCAACTCGAACTTCTTCGTCAGGCGCAGGGGATCGCGTCCCGCATGATGCTGCAGGACACGTTCATAGACGGACGGCTGGGTGGGCATAGGCGGCTCCTCGCGTGGTGCCGCCCTGAAGGGAGACGGCGGCTGATTCTACGCTGCCGCCGGCTCCGGGCTCAGGCTGCCTTTTTCATGCCCTGGCCGAACATCGACTCCATCTCGCGGCGCACCTTGTAGGCAGCGGATGTTTCATCCATCGCCACATCAAGCCAGGTCAGGCTCTGGCCCTGCTTGACCGGGCGCACCACCTTGACGTTGTGCGCCAGACCCAGCGGCAGGCCGCCGACGCGTGCCGACCTCTCGGCCTGGAACAGCTTGCCCCAAACCGTGTAGCCGCCCTCGCCGTCCAGCATCTCGCCGGGGTTGAGGTCGCGCTTGGCGGTGGCCACCACATCGGCGTTCCAGCAGGTCGCCACGCCGGTCGGCTCACGGCGCAGGCCGACGGAGGCCACCGAGATGCCCACTTCCAGGCCGATCAGGTGCCAGCGCTTGTACAGGCAGGCATAGCGGCCGGTCGGATCGGTACGCACCATGTATTCCTTGAAACAATTGCGCACGTATTCGGTATCGCCCTCGAAGACCACGAAGACACCGAAGCGGATATCGTAGGGGATTGGACGGCCGTCCTTCTCCAGCGAGGAGATCACCTCGACCTGGCCTTTCTGATGCAGCACGCCGCCTTCGGCAATCGGACGGCAGACAAAGGGAATGTCGTCCACCGAAGCCGGCGGGTACAACAGGCCATCGGGCGGCGCCACCAGGCCGGTGGCATTGCACACCGCCGTGCTCTCGATCGACGGCTTGGAGCCGTCGAGGAAGGAGTTGAACATCTTCGGGTTCAGGCCGCCGATGCGCGCGGTCTCGGGCGTCAACCCGTAGTAACCCCATACGGTTTCCGGCGTGGACTGCGAGAAATGCGGCAGCCACTTGTGGCCGCGCCCCGCCGCCACCACCGCGAAGCCGCAGGCGCGCGCCCAGTCCACCAGGTCGCAAATGAGCGCCGGCTGGTCGCCATATGCGAGGCTGTAAACCACACCGGCCTGCTCGGCCTTTTTCGCCAGCAGCGGGCCGCAGAAGGCATCCGCCTCCACTGTGACGTTGACCACGTGCTTGCCGTTGCGGAAGGCTTCCAGGCAATGGTCCACCGCGGCGATTGGATTGCCCGTGCATTCGACGATGATCTCGATCTGCGGGTGGCGCACCAGCGCTTCCCAGTTGTCGGTCAGGTGGGTGTTGCCCTTGGCGATGGCGTCGTCCAGCGAGGTGGCCGTGGTCTGCTCGCTCTTCCAGCCCACCCGATCGAGGTTGGCCCTGGCATTGGCGGGCGACAGGTCGGCGATACCGACCAGGTGGATACCCGGGGTGCGCGGGATCTGCGCCAGGTACATGGAGCCGAATTTGCCGGCGCCGATCAGGCCGATGCGCAGGGGTTTGCCTTGCGCGGCGCGTTCACGCAGTTTTGCATGCAGGTTCATTTGTCTTCTCGTTCTCTCTATGGGCGCTCTTACGCGGCTTCCTTCAATACTTCGAGGGAGGTCTGCAAAGCAGATGCCGGCGTGCCGTTTTTCCACGGCAGCGCGACGTCGTAGTCCTTGAGCAGGCAATCATCGGGCAGGCACTCGATCGGCGTGAAGTCGCGGTGCGCGATGTACTCGGGACGCTTGAAGCGGCGGATGTGGTTGTTCACGGCGCACAGGGAAAGATAGACGGCGACGCGGTTCCACGGCGAGAGGTTGGAGGTGGAAGCATGCACCAGGCAGCCGTGGAACAGGATCATCGATCCGGCCGGGCCCTTGGGGGCGACGATGCCGCCCTTGCCCACCATGGTGCGGATCGCGTCATTGGTGATGGTCCAGAGCGGATAGCTGGTGGTGCTGGTGTCGTGCTGGGCATCGAGCACGCCCTGCTTGTGGCTGCCGGGAATGAACATCAGCGGGCCGTTGAACTCGTTGACCTCGTCCAGGAAGATCGCCACGTTCATGGCACGCGCCTCGGGCATCAGGTCGTCGTTCATCCAGGTGCCGTAATCCTGGTGCCATTGCCACACGTCGCCGTCAAAGGCCTGCTTGCCGTTGATCTTGAACTGGTGCATGTAGAGGTCGCGGCCGAAGATCTGCTGCACCGGCTCGATCATGCGCGGATGCCGGCCCAGTTTGGCGAAGGGCTTGCTGTACATGTGGGCCGCGAAATTGGTGCGCACCACCCCGCCGGTCTTCTCGCGGATGTTCTCCGGGCGATGCTGGGCGTAAAGCGCCGGTACTTCGTCCGTCAGGGTCTTGATCTCGTCCGGCTTGAACAGGCTGGGGAAGAACAGGTAACCATCGTTCTCGAACTGCTCGAGTTGTTCCTGGCTAAGTCGCATCTTGTCTCCTTGGTTTTAATCGGATTGAAGCCATCTGGGTTATCGGCTCAGCGGCCGGCTTCGGCGGGGGTATGCAGCAACAGTTGTTTGCATAAATGCACGCTGGCCGCCTCGCAGTGACCGCGCGCCAGCCGTTCGGCGCGCGCGGCGTCGCCACGCTCGATGGTGCGTAAAATTTCCTCGTGTTCGTCCCAGATCGCGGCGCGCGCGCCGGCCAGTTGCAGCATCGCACCGCTGGCGCGGCGGATATGGCGCCAATGGCGCCCCGCGCTCTCGGCGATCAGCGGATTGCCAGAAGCGGCGTAGATGGCCTGGTGAAAGGCGATGTCGGCATCGATCATCGCCCCGACCTTCTCCCCAGCCACCACCTTGCGACCGCGCGCGATGATGGCGCGGTCGATCTTTGCCTTGGCCAGTGCCGCCTGGCGCGCCGCCAGGCCGTCGAGCACCGAGCGCACTTCGTAGAGCTGCGCGATCAGCGTGCTGTCAAGCGGCGCCACCATCAGGCCGCGCCCGGGTGCATCCACTACCAGTCCATCGCGCTTGAGCAGCCGCAAAGCCTGCAACACCGGCTGGCGCGACACGGCCAATTGCTCGGCGAGTTCCTCCTGCGTCAGGCGCGCGCCCGGCGCCATCTCGCCTTCGCTGATGGCGTTGAGCAGCGCCGTGTAAACCTGGTCCACCAGGTCGGGCGCGATTTGCAGTTGGGTCAGAGCCAAGAGGTGCCTGTCAGGAGTGAAATGAGAAACCAGCGATGCAACTCTGTATACAGAGTACAAAGAACCTCAGCTACCGGTCAAGCTGCACTGCAACACGCTTTCCTGCGCTCTCCCGCAGCGGACCATCGCTACGCGCTGAACCGCCCCGGATAAAACGCGGTCTGTGCCACAATCACCGCCTAGGCGTCAGCCGATGAATAATCAAATCGAGGAGACCTCAGATGCCGTTGCCATTTCCGCACGCCGCTCTTGCCCTTTGCCTTGCTTTGAGCGCCACCCTGGCCCACGCCCAGGCCTGGCCTTCCAAGCCAATCCGGTACGTCGTGCCCTATCCGCCGGCGGGCGCCACCGACATCCTGGCGCGCATCGTCGCCGACAAGCTCGGCCCGGTGCTCGGCCAGCCGGTGGTGGTGGACAACAAGCCAGGGGCCGCCGGCAACATCGGCACCACCGAGGTGGCCCGCTCGCCGGCCGATGGCTACACCCTCGTGCAAGGCACGGTGTCGGCCAGCATCAGCGTCACCCTCTACACCAACCTGACGTATAACTTCGAGCGCGATCTCGACCCGGTGGCGATGATCGGCCTGGTCCCCAATGTGATGGTGGTGGGCCAGTTGGTGCCGGCCAAAACGGTGAAGGAATTCATCGCGCTGGCCAAGGCGCAGCCGGGCAAACTCAATTTCGGCTCGGCCGGTTCCGGCAGTTCGATCCACATGTCGGGCGAGTTGTTCAAGCTGATGGCGGGCATCGACATGGTCCACGTGCCCTACAAGGGCAGCGCGCCCGCCATGACCGACCTGATCGGCGGCCAGGTGACGGTGATGTTCGACAACCTGCCTTCCTCGATGCCGCATATCAAGAGCGGCAAGGTGCGCGCCCTCGCGGTGACCAGCGCCAGGCGCTACCCTTCCCTGCCCGATGTGCCGACAGTGGCCGAGGCCGGTGTACCCGGCTATGAAGCCTATGCCTGGTTCGGTATTCTCGCGCCCAAGGGCACGCCGAAGGAGATCGTTTCCCGGCTCAATGCCGAGGTGCTGAAGATTCTCCAGTTGCCCGACGTCAAGGAGAAGCTCGACCAGCAGGGCGCGATCTACACTCCCTTCACGCCGGACGACTTCCGTGCCTTCATCAAGACAGACGTGCAGAAGTGGTCCAAGGTAGTGAAGGCCTCCGGCGCGAAAGTGGACTGAAGACGGTGCTGCCGGCCACCACATTCGAAGCGCCGCGCGCGCGCGAAGCCGCGGCTGCCTTCGACCTGCGCTCCCTGCCGCCGGATTTTTACGACAATCCCTGGCCTTACTACCATGCATTGCGCGCCCACGCGCCGGTCAAGCGCCTGCCGGACGGCTCGCTCTTTCTGACCCGCCACGCGGATCTGGTGGCGGTCTACCGCGACGCCAGGACCTTCACCTCGGACAAGAAAAAAGAGTTCAAGCCCAAGTACGGCGACTCGCTGCTCTACGAGCACCACACCACCAGCCTGGTCTTCAACGACCCGCCCCTGCATACACGGGTGCGCAAGCTGATCATGGGGGCGCTGACCCAGCGTGCCATCGCCGGCATGGAGGATGGGCTGGTCCGCCTGGTGGACGGGCTGCTGGATGAAGCGCGGGAAAAGGGGGGCATTGACCTGATCGCCGATTTCGCCTCGGCCATTCCGGTCGAGATCATCGGTAACCTGCTCGGCGTACCGCACGCGGACCGCGGACCGCTGCGCGAGTGGTCGCTGGCGATCTTGGGCGCCCTCGAACCGGTGATCTCGCCGGAGCAGTTCGAGCGAGGCAATCGCTCGGTACGCGAATTCCTCGACTATCTCGAAATACTCACGGCCGAACGGCGGCGCACTCCCGGCGACCCGGAGCACGATGTACTGACCCGCCTGATCCAGGGGGAAGCCGGCGGCGAGCGCTTGAGCCCTGCGGAGTTGATGCAGAACTGCATTTTCATCCTCAATGCGGGCCACGAGACCACCACCAACCTGATCGGCAACAGCCTGGTGGCGCTCAGCCAATGGCCGGGCGAAAAGCAGCGCTTGCTCGATCAGCCGGCCCTGATTGCCGGCGCCATCGAAGAGTTCCTGCGCTACGAGAGTTCCAACCAGCTGGGCAACCGGATGGCAGCGGTGGATACGATGGTCGGCGGCGTGGAAACGCCGGCCGGCACGCCGATCCACCTGTGCATAGGCGCGGCCAATCGCGACCCGGCGCAGTTTCCCGAACCGGATCGCCTGGACATCACGCGCGAGCCGAACCGCCACCTCGCGTTCGGCTTCGGCATCCACCAGTGCGCCGGCCTGAGCCTGGCGCGCCTGGAAGGCCGCACCGCCATCAGCCGCTTCCTGGCGCGCTTTCCACGCTATGCGCTGGCGGAACAGCCCACCCGCGGTGGACGGGTGCGCTTTCGCGGCTTTATCCGCGCGCCCTGCGTGCTGGAACCCTAAGGAAGCTTTGCAATAGGCTGCCTTAATGAGCCGAGAAGCGTGAGCCGAGGAGCGCCAGCTGGCGAGGCCATAGGCTTTCACATCAAGGGCTTGGAGAAAATTCGCCCTTGATTTCACATCAAGGGCTTGGAGAAGGAAGGTTCGAGTTCGCCCTGGAGATGGTGTAGCCGAGAGCCCTTTTGTAGAATCTCCCTGGGCCTCAGGCAGGATCGCCGGTGTCGGACGCCAGCCCGGCGCTGATAATGCCCTGCACGGCGCAGATCTCGTCGTTCTCCGAGGTATCGCCGCTGATGCCAACCGCGCCCACCACCTGGCCGGCGGCATTGCGGATCAGCACGCCGCCGGGCACCGGCACCATCTTGCCCTCGGTCATCACCTGCAGCGAATTGAAGAACATCGGCACCTTGGCGCTGCGACGCGCCAGCTCTCGATTACCGAAACCCATGCCGAGCGCACCCCATGCCTTGCCGAAGGCGATATCGAAGCGCATCAGGCTGGTCCCCTCCTCGGCCTTGTAGGCTTTCAGGCAGCCGCGCGGGTCGATCACCGCGACAGCAAGGGGATGGAATTTCATCTCGCGGCCTTTGGCAAGCGCCTGGTCGACGATGATGGAAGCGGCCTCGAGGCTGACGCTCTCCATGGTGTAGGTGGCTGACATGGTGTTCTCCTGTTGCGGTTTGGAATGGCTTGCTATTTGCGCGCCGGCGCGCGCCGGGTCTTTTTCGCGGCCTTGGCGGCCTTGACGGATTTGGCTACCTCCGGGCCGGCCCATTGTTCGAGCACCTGGCACACCGAAGCGGTATCGGCATCGGCCAGGCCCATCGCCATGGCCGCGTTGTAGAACGGGCTGGCGGCCATGAACAGGGGCGCCGGGCAATCGACCTCGCGCAGGAACTCGCTGATGATCTGCACGTCCTTTTGCCAGGTCTTCACCTTCATGGTCGCATCGCTATAGTCGCCCGCCACCATCATCGGCCCGCGCACCTGGAACATGCGCGAAGAGCCGGCGCCGTCGCCGATCACCTTGTAGACCATCGCCGGGTCCAGGCCGGCCTTCTTGCCCAGCACGAAGGCCTCGGCGGACGATACGTTGTGGATCGACACCAGCAGGTTGGCGATGAACTTCATTTTCGAGCCGGCGCCAAACGGGCCGACGTTGTAGTGCGAACGCGCAAACCCCTCGAACACCGGCACGGCGCGCTTGATCGCCGCGGCCGGGCCGCTGGCGTAGACCGACAGGTCCTTGACCCGCGCCTGCGCGCCGGTGCCGCTCAGGGGGCAATCGAGCATGGTGATGCCGGCCCTGGCCAGTACCTTGCGCGCCTCCTCCTTTACCGCTATCGGGAGCGTGCTGGTCTCGACCACGATCAGCCCGCGCGCCCCTGTCTGCGCAATCTCCTGAGCCACACCGGCCAGGGCCGCCGCGCTGGGCAAGGAAGTAATCACCAGTTGCGTCCCGGACGCGGTCGCGCCCGCGCTGCCCACGGCTTTGCCGCCCGCGCTCTTGAGCATCGCCCGCTGCGTACTCACCGGGTCGTAGCCGGTGACCTTGAAGCCCGCCTTGAGCAAATTGGCCGCCATCGCCGAGCCCATGATGCCCAGGCCCGCTACTCCCACACCCTGAATGCCGCCGGTCTTTTCCGTATTCATGCAAACGTTCGCTTATGTCTCGTATTAAACGCTTCGTGCAAAACGAAGCTTATGCATTCGATTAAACCGGGTTCACGACCGGTTACGTTGTAAAAGCAAGCGGAGCATCGTAGCATCCCCTCGCACATATCGCATCGGTCAAGCGAATCAAAACGCGCCGTTGCGCGTGATGGGCCGGATCAAAAAACGAGAGGAAGACATCCATGTCCGCAGTGAAGGTTGCAATCGTCGGTCTGGGCTGGTGGGGCCACAACATGGTCCGCTGGCTCAAGGGCAATGCCAAGCTGGAGATGGTCTGGCTGGTCGACGTGAACCCGGCTTCGGAGGCCTTCGCACGGGAGATGGGCATCCCCTTCACTACCGACCTGGCTGTTGCGCTGGCGGACTCCAAGGTGGAGGCCATGGTGCTGGCCACGCCGCACAGCCTGCACTGCGAGCAGATCCTCAAGGTGGCCGCGGCGCAAAAGCATGTGTTCTGCGAGAAGCCCCTGTGCATGAACAAGGCCGACGTGGACCGCGCGATCGCGGCGGTGAAAGCGGCCGGCGTGACGCTCGCGGTAGGCCACGAGCGCCGCTTCGAACCGCCGATCAAGGAGTTGTTCCGCATCGCGCGCTCCGGAGAGATCGGCACCTTGCTGCAGATCGAGGGCAACTTCAGCCAGGACAAATTCCTCACCATCAGCGCCGACAACTGGCGCCTGACCGAAAAGGAAGCGCCCGCGGGCCCGATGACCGCCACCGGCATTCACATGCTCGACCTGGCCGTGGGCCTGATGGGCCCGGCGGCCCGCGTGCATGCGGCGGTCAAGCAACTCGGCAGCCACCTGAAGAACGGCGACACGCTGGGCGTGATGGTGAACTTCAAATCCGGCGGCAATGCCATGATCACCGCCATCCTCGCCACGCCCTTCTACGGCCGCTACACCCTGTTCGGCTCGCTGGGCTGGGCCGAGGTGCGCGACAAGGAGCATCCCGAAACGCCCAAGGGCTGGACCCTGACGAAGAACATTCGCGGCCAGGAACCGGTGACCATCGACTATCCGCCGGTCAACCCGGTAGTCGCCAATCTGGAGGCCTTCGCGGACGCGGTGCGCGGTGTTGCGCCCTACCCGGTGCCTCACGAGCAGATGGCGGCCAACGTGGCGGCGCTGGAAGCGATCTTCAAATCAGCGGCCAGCGGCCAGATTGTCGAGGTCGCGGGCTAAGTCTCTCGCTTCGGGAGATGCAAAAAAAAGGGGCTCGCGCCCCTTTTTTGTTTACCCGCGAAGGCGCTATTTCCTGGCGGTCTTTTTGGTGGCTTTCGCAGCGCGCTCTTTCACCGCGGGCTTCTTGCCTGCGGCCGCCTTCGGTTTGGCTGCCGCCTTCTTGCGCACCGGCTTGGCGCCGGGCGGCGTCCACGCGCCGGCATCGACCACCGACTTCATCGACTCGGCGGTAAATTCGGCACGCGGCCCGTCACCGCCGATCACGAACATCAGGACCGACTGCTTGTCCTTCGGCCCCTTGGTGATGTTCTCGAAGCGGCGCGATACACCGGGCGGGAAAGAGATCACGTCCAGCGGCTTGAGATCGACATGCTCGATCTGGCCCTTGGGGTTCTCCCAGCTGGCGCGCCAGGTGCCGGTGATGGAGATGAAAGTCTCGTTGGTATCGTGGTTGTGCAGCAACGGGCCCTTGCCGGGATAGGCCTTGCAGTAGCCCATGTTGAAGCCTTCGGAAATCTTGATCGCCGCCATCCGCGACGCCTTCGCGCCCACCGGCGACTGCATGCCGTTGCCTTCACCCTTGGGCGGCTGGAAGCCGATCACGTTGAACAGGGTGCGCTCGCAGCCGGGCATCTTGCTGTCCGGCAAGCCGCCATCGAAGCCCTTGAGGGAATCGAAGCGCGCCACGCGCTTGAGCATGTCGCGGCGCGAGACGCGGATGCGCGGCAGCATTTCCTGGTATTCCATGTCTGTCTCTCCTTTGGTTGACTTCATTCCGGTCGCATTGCGCTCGATGGCGTTGCGTATGCATTCACATTAGCCACGCCGTACCACAGCGTCAATCACGCCCCGGCTATGGGCTTCATTGGTAATTTGTGCGGCATGCGAACCGGCCCCACGCATCAGGCCTTGCGCGATTTCGTGGCGGCGGACTTGCGCGCCGATGCCGCTTCGACCGGCGCGAACAGTTTGTGCCCGGCAGCGAGGATCGCATCCACCGCGCCTTCGATCATCTGCGCCGTATCCACGTGGGTACCGGTGCCATAGATGAAGCGCCGTACCCCGTAGTAGAAAATGCCGCCGTGGAGTTGCCACACCACCTCCAGCTCGGCCGGTTTGATCGAGCCGGTGGCGCGCCGGTGCGGGCCGTACTCATGGCGCAGCTCGAGGCCAATGCGCTTGAGGATCAGGCGCTCGAAGCGTGCGATGTAGCGGCGATTGAAGCCGATCCCGGCCAGGCCGGAGTACATATACAGGCGAATCCATTCCGGCGTGAACAGCACCTTCACATAGTCGGTATAGAACTCGACCAGGCGCTCGCGGAGCGGCCTGGACCGGTCCGCCAGGCGCTGCTCCCAGCCTGAATCCCAGTTACCGAGAAAGACCTCCTTGTAGACGCGATCGATCAGCGCCTTCTTGGAGGGGAAGTAACGGTACAGCAGGGGCTGGGTAATCGCCAGCCGTCTCGACAACTCGCGGGTCTGCCCGGCAAAGCCGGTCTCGGCAAAAAAGCGCACTGCGCCATCCACGATCATGCGCTCACGCTCGCGCGGTCCCAGGCGCGTGCGCGCCGGGGCGGCGGCAGGCGCCTTGGTCGGCACCAGCGGGGAAACCGGCATGGCGCGCGCATGCGGCTTGCTGCCCGCGCCAGGCGCTTTTTTCGCCTGCGGCGCGGCGGCCTTGCCTGCCTTGTTTGCCATCCGCCCCACTGCTTTTATTCTCCGGCGCAACCTCGGCTCTTGCGTGCCTGTCTCAGATGCCGAGGTAGAGCTTCTTGATCATCTCGTTGTTGGCCATGTCCTCGCGGGACTTGCCTTCGAACTCGATGTGTCCATGCACGATCACGTAGCCGCGGTCGGCGATCTTGATCGCCTGGTTGAAGTTCTGCTCGGCCATCAGCACGGTGAGATTGAACTTCTCTTTCAGCTCGCCGATCTTCTCGATGGTACGGGTCACAAGGATGGGCGCCAGGCCCACCGAGGGCTCGTCGATCAGCAGTATCTTCGGCGCGGTCATCACCGCCCGCGCCAGCGCCACCATCTGCTGCTCGCCGCCGGACATGCTGCCCGCCAGCTGGTTGCGCCGTTCGGCAAGACGCGAGAACGCCTGGTAGCAGAAGTCCAGGTTCTCGGCGATGCGCGCGCGCGCGGCATCACGAGAAGCGCCCAGCAGCAGGTTCTCCTCCACCGTCAGCTTGGGGAACAGCCGCCGGCCTTCGGGCACCAGCGCGATGCCCAGGCGCACGATCTCTTCAGGCTCCAGGCCGACCAGATTGTGCTTGACGCCATCGATTTCGGCCTCGATCTTGCCTGCAGTCGGCTTGACGATGCCCATGATGGATTTGATCAGGGTGCTCTTGCCGTTGCCGTTGGTGCCCAGCAGGGTGACGGTCTCGCCATCCCGCACCTCCAGGCCCACGTCATTGAGCACCTGCACCGAGCCGTAGCCGGCGCACAAACCGGTGACATTGATGCTATTCGCCAAGATAAGCCCTCTCCACTTCCGGATTGCGCATCACTGCCTCGGGGTCGCCGTCGGCAATCTTCCTGCCCGCCACCAGCACCGCCACGCGCTCGGAGAAGCGCATCACGGCGCGCATGATGTGCTCGATCATGATCACGGCGATGCCCTGCTCCTTCATCGCGAACAGCAGTTCGAGAATCTCGTCGACCTCGGAGTTCGACAGGCCCGCCATCGCCTCGTCCGAGATCAGCAGCTTGGGCTTGGCCGCGATGGCGCGCGCCAGTTCCAGCTTGCGCATGTCCACCTGCGTCAATCCGCCGGACATTTCATGGCCTTTGTGAGCCAGGCCGACTTTCTTGAGAATCTCCATCGCCTGTTCCAGCGCCTGTGCCGGGGTCACATGATGGGCTCCCGGGCGGGCATTGGCCGCGTAGAGGATGGGCACGCAGAGATTTTCCGCCACGCTCATGCTGGAAAACGGCTTGGGCAACTGGAAGCTGCGCGCCAGGCCGCGGCGGATGCGCTTGTGCGCCGGCTGCCGGCTGATCTCGTGTCCTTCAAAGGTGACGCTGCCTTCGTCGTTGAACAGCGTGCCGCAGATGCAGTTGACCAGCGTACTCTTGCCCGACCCGTTGGGGCCAATCAAGCCCAGGCGTTCGCCCACCTTGAGATTCAAGTCCACGCCGTCCAGCGCGGTAAAGCCGCCGAAACGCTTGACCACCCCTTTAACCACCAGGAGTTCGCTCATTTCGCGCCCCCCTTTCCTTGCTTTTTGCGTCTCCAGTTGTACCAAAGGCCCATCAGGCCTTCTGGTGCCAGAGTGACGAACAACACCAGCAGCACGCCTACGATCAACAGATTCCAGGCCGAGGAGATGGTCACCTGCACCACCTGCTGCACCGTGCCCAGCAACACCGCGCCCAGCAGCGGCCCGACCCAGGTGGTCATGCCGCCGATCAACGGCATGGCGATGCTGTTGACCGCGTAGGAGAGATTGAAGGTGGAAGCCGGCTCCAGATAGGAGACGAAGTACGGATACGTGGTACCCGCCATGCCCATCAGCGCCCCGCTGATGGTGGTCGAGAGCAGCTTCAGGCGCAGGGTCGGCACCCCGCAGCATTCGGCCGCCAGTTCGTCGTCACGGATCGCCTCAAGGCCACGGCCAATGGTGGAAGTTTCGATCGCGCGGGCGATGACAACCGCCGTCGCCGACAGCAGCACCATCACCACATACAGGAAGTGGATGTAGCGCTTGAAGCCGAACGGCACGTCGCGAGGCGCGATCACATAGGCGCCACGCGCGCCGCCGACGTAATCCCAGTTCACCACGAAGGTGAACATCACCACCGACAGGGCAAGGGTGGCGATGGAGAAAAACACGCCGCGCAGGCGCAGGGTCAGCGAGCCCATGCCCAGTCCCGTCAGGCCCGCCACCGCCGTGCCGATGACAATCTTGAGCAGCAGCGGCATGCCCGGCGAAAGCTTGTACAGCACCACGGTGCTGTACGCGCCCATCGCGAAAAACGCCGCGGTACCGAAGTTCACGTAGCCGGTATAGCCGCCCAGGATGTTCCACGCGGTGGCCAGGATGATAAACAGCAGCACCGTATAGGCGGCGGAGAAGAAGTAGTCATTCGGCACCAGCACGGCGAGCAGCGAGAACAGCACCGCCACCCCGTAGACCAGGGGAATGAATACCTTGTTGCTCATCTTGTTGTGCATGCGCGCCCCCTTAGCGTCCGAACAGCCCGGAGGGCTTGAACGCCATCGTCAGGAGCAGCAGGCCGAATGAGACGGCCGGCGCCCACGAGGGGCCAAAAAAGGTGGCGGTGAAGCTCTCCGCCAGCCCGAGGATCATGGCACCGAGCAAGGCGCCCTTGATGCTGCCCATGCCGCCCAGCACGCAGATGGCGAACACCAGGCCGATGAAGTCGCGGCCGATCGAGGGCTGCACCGGCTGGATCACGATCAGGAAAGCACCCGCGACCCCGGCGATGGCGATCGAGATGCCGAAGGCGCGTTCCTTGATCTTGACCGGATCCACGCCCATCAGGCGCAGCGCGAACTGGTCCTGTGCCACCGCCAGCACGGCGCGGCCAAAGAAGGTGCGCGAGAGAAACCAGTTCAGGCCAAAGATCATCGCCATCGATACCAGGAACGGTACGACCAGGCGCATCGGCAGGTCGACTTCGCCCAGTTGCCAGGTGGTTTCGGTGTAGCTCGACTTGACCAGGCGGTAGTCGACACCAAAAATCAGGATCAGCACCACTTCGGTGATGAACAGGATGCCGAAGAAGAACGCCAGGCTGCGCAGCGACTGCTGGCCTTTGCGTTCGAAGGCATAGTAGTAGATGCGGTACAGCACCAGCCCCAGCAGGTAGAACAGCGGGGACAGCACGATGGAAATCACGATCGGGTCCCAGCCCCACCAGGAATTGACGATGTAGGCCATGTAGGAACCGAGGATGATGAAGGCCGGGTGCGCGATGTTGGTCACATCCAGCATGCCGAAGGAAATCGACACGCCCGCCGCCATCGCGGCGTAAAAGCCGCCCAGCAGTACGCCCGCCACGATCGCGTTGAGTATCAGGGAAGAGGATATTTCCATTGCAATTTCCGCAAGGCGTCCGCAAGGCCCGGGCGGGTCAGCCCGGGTGCGCGCCCAGCAAGAGGAGTTCTACTGCACGCGGCCGCGGCAGCAATGGAAAGGCCGGCTAGCTGCCTGCCTTGCGAGGGAACCAGAACGGGAAATGCCAGCCGCGCGAAACGCGGAACGGCCGGGTCGCGACGACCGGCCTCGGGTGAGGACTCTCATGTACTGCTGTCTCCGGATTTATAGTTTGTCGCGATGCTGACATTCCCTTGCGGATGTGTCAAGAATCCTTTGCCCGGACTTATTTATCAAGCGTTAATTTAGCGCATTAACCGGTATGCGAACACCAGCCGCGGCGCTGCATGGCGCATTGCAATATCTGCGCGGCATTCGACTGCCGAACCCAGGCGCCGGGGCGGCAATGCCGGCGGCATGGCCCCTCTTACCGGCTCGCGGGTAGATGAAACGGCACCGCCGTCTCGCGCATCACCGCCTCCGGCGTTCGATAGAGTTCCGCCATCGCACGCTCTTCTTCGCTTTTGAGTTGCGCCTGCATATAGGCGCCCAGATGGCGCGCGTGGCTGACCACCGCATGGCCGTAGGGCACCCGCTGCGCGCCGTACGCGGCCAGAGCCGTATCCAGGTCGCCCGCATGGTGCTGCAACGCACACGCCAGCGCCACCGCATCCCCGGCGGCCTTGGTCACGCCCATGCCGCAATGCGGCCGCGCGACAAATGCCGCGTCGCCCGTGAGCGCGACGCGCCCGAAAGCCATGCAGTCCACGGTGAGGTCGTGGATCGGCTGGAAAAAGACCGGTTCGGCCTTACGCACCATTTCGGCGAATGCAGGCGCCAGCAGGCGTTCCGCATCCGCGCGCATCCCCGCGATCAGCTCGGGGCGGATCAGCGGCGGCGGAATGTTCATCTCGAAGCAGCGCCCGCTGCTGTCGGTCAGGAAGTCCGGCAATTCGGCCTGCTCATCCACCGGGCGGTACCAGACGAAGTTGTAGCGGCGCTGCCCGGGCGCCACCGCATCGCCCTGCCCGGCGACGGGGTAGGCAAGCATCTGCTCACGCGGCGGCAGACCGAAAGCGAAGTGCTCGAAAATCTGCCCCCAGGCGGCCGGGGAAAAATCCTTCTCGTCCACCAGCCCGCGCCAGGCGATATAACCCGCGTACTGCGGTTGCGCCTGTCCGTACAGCGCCGCGCGCACGGTGGAACGGATGCCGTCGGCGCCCACCAGCAGATCGGCTTCCCGGATCGAACCATCGCTCAGCCGCACGCGCACCCCGCCCTCGTGCTGCAGCAGTTCTTCCATGCCGGTACCGTAGTGGTAATGCGCATCCGGGAATACTTCGCGCAGCAGGCGATAGATGCGCCCCCAGGCGGTGGCAACCTGGGGCAGCGGCATGGCGCCGATCTGCTTGCCCTGCGCATCCAGCGTCAGGCGGGACTGGATCGGCACCCCCACGCTCCCTCCCGGTTCGATGCCGATACCGTGCAGGGCGGCGATCAGTTCCGGATGGGTCATGATGCCCGCGCCCCGCCCGGCCAGTTCCTCCCCGACCCGCTCGTAGACGTCGACGGTCCAGCCGAGCTTGCGCAGGTAATGCGCCGCGAACAGGCCTCCGATCGAACCGCCCACCACAATTGCACGCATGATCCAGTCTCCGGGCAAAAATCAGCACCTTTGCCGATATCTTTATTTATCTTTTGATCAATAATTTCCGGCGGCGAAAGTCATCCGGGCCGCCGCTGTCACGTCCAGCTTACGCCCAGAGCTTGCCGCGCGCCAGCGCGCAGATGGCCCGCACCGACACGATCGCGACCACCAGAACCGCCAGCGCCAGCAAGGCCAAAGCCAGAAATTGCCAGGCCGGATTGGCCACACCACCGCCCAGCGCCTGGGTGATGCGCAGGTTGCGCATGCCGCCCGCCGCCATCGAATCGAGCGGAAAGGTGAACGCCCACCACGGGGGACCGAAGGGCCATTTGTGGCAGTTGCGCGCGAACACCAGCAAGGCGGCCAGCACCGTCAGCGCGCAGTAGAACGTGGCCGTCAGGGCATATAGCGGCACTTCTCCCGACACGACCGGATAGTTGGCGTAGAGCAGGCCGCCGGGCACCAGGATGATGAAAATGGTCGGCTTGAGCGCGTCCGGCAGCGCCGGCCCGGCCACCATACGGAACACAATGAAACCGACAACGAAGGGCGCGGCGATGATGGCGGTGCCGTACATGAAGCGAGTCAATTCGAGATGATGCAGGGGCAGCCCCGAAATCGGGAACACCAGTCCCGCAAGCAGCATGATCATCCAGCCACCGTGGATTTGCGCCAGCTCGATCCCGGAGAACCAGCGCGCCAGGCCCCACACCTGCAAGGCAAGGAACAGGATCGCGCATAGCCACCACAATCCGTCCGCCACCACGGGCGCATACGGCAGCAGGCCCCCCGCCACCAGGCTGCCGGCCACCGGCAGCGCGGACACGAAGCACATGCGCAGCGGGTCAGTAATCTCGCCCCGCGCCGCCGCCCTGAAGCGCAGCCATTTGAACGCATAGCACAGCACCAGCGCGCCAAGGCTCAGGGTGCCCGCCCAAATCCAGAACTCGGCAAACCATCCGGGTACCGGCCAGAAATTCTGCGCCTCGCGCAACACCAAGCCTAGCCCTGCCAGGCCCATAGGCGCACCGAACAGGCCGGCGGGAAAACGCTCCAGCGACGGCACCCCTTACTGTGCCTTGTACCAGTTGTAGATCTGCTCGCCGGTCCAGATCACCACGTCGTTGTGCTGCTTGACGTGCGTGAGGAGGCGATCGAGCCAGCCGATGCGGTGCGGCGAACCCGAGAGGTAAGGATGCACGCTGATCGCCATCACCCGGGTGATCTCCTTGCTCTCCTTGTAGAGCTGGTCGAAGTGCGTGGTACCGCGCTTAACCATCTCGTCCTGCGACATGTGCTGTAAGGCCCCCATCGGGATGTCGTTCAATTCCACCGTATAGGGTACGGATACCACGTGGCCGGTGGTGGTGGCGATCTTCACCGGCTGGTCGTCCAGCACCCAGTCGGCCACGTATTCGATGCCCTCTTCGGCCAGCAGGTCGATGGTCTCGTAAGTCTCGGTCAGGCCCGGGCTTTCCCAGCCCACCGGCGCCTTGCCGGTGAATTCGCGGATCGCTGCTACTGTGTCGCGGATCGCGGCGCGCTGGTCTTCCAGCTTGTGCATCGGCCCCTGGAAGTAGCCGTGGCCCATGAACTCCCAGCCACTGTCTTTCGCTGCCTGCGCCACGCGTGGATAGTTCTTGCAGACGATGCCGTTGATCGCCAGCGTGGGAATTACGCCATGGCGCTGCAACACCTCATGGATGCGCCAGAAACCCACGCGCATGCCGTATTCGTGCCAGGCCCAGTTGGGCAAGTCCGGCAGCAGGGGCACGCCCATCGGCGGCGGCAGCACCGTGCGCGGCATGGGCCGCTCGATACCCCAGTCCTCGACGTTGACAATGACCCACACGGCCATGCGCGCACCGCCGGGCAGCTTCAAGGGCGGGCGATCAACGATCGCGCTATATGGAACCCGGTCCTTGGGCAGGCGCTGCGTGCTCCGCTCTGTGCTCATCTCTTGCTGCTTTCCTGTTTCGCGATTGTTGCCACGTCGATTGTTGCCACGTCGATTGTTGCCACGTCGATTGTTGCTACATCGACAATGGCTACATTGATTGGCCGATGGCCTGGTTCACCATCGGCATCACCTCCTCTGCCATCAACTCCATCGAACGGCGCGCCAGCCTGGCGTCGACCCAGTCCATGCCGCAATACAGCAGTGTACCGAAATCGCCGACGCTTTCGCGGAAAGCAAGCAACTTCTCTGCCACTTGATCCGGCGTACCGGCGATCACCAGGCGGTCGGTGATGTACTCCGTGGTGATGTCCGAATCGGGCTGCTCCTTGTTTTCCTTGAACAGGTTGGCGCGGCCGGCGCGCACCAGCTTGGTCCCGATCTGCTTGTAGTAAAAACTGTAAGGGCTGTTCGGGCCGAAGGCGTATTCCTTGGCGGTCTTTTCGTCATCGGCGACAAACACCGTCTTGGCCACGCGCCAGTTCGCCGCTTCCGGCTTGAAGCCACCCGCCTCGCAGCCTTCGACATACTTGCCCCAGTGCGACTTGACCCACTGCGGCAGGAGAAAATTGGCCGAGATCGGCGACCAGCCGCGCTTGGCGGCCTCTGAACAGCCGCGCGAGAAGGGCTCGACCACCGTCACCACGATGGGCGGATGCGGCGACTGGTAGGGCTTGACCATGAGGCCCTGGCCGATCTCCGGCAGCATGGTGCGCTCGGTGCTGATGCGCCAGTTCTTGCCCTCGATGTTGTACGGCGCGGTGCCGGACCAGATGGCGAGAATCGCATCGATGCACTCGACGAATTTCTCGTTGCGGTTCACATCCAGGTTGCCGAACACTTCCCAGTCCGACGGCAGGCCGCCCGGGCTGATGCCCATGATCATGCGGCCCTTGAGGATGTTGTCCAGCATCGCCACCTTGGTGGCAATCGCCGCCGGGTGGTTGTTGGCCAAGTTGACCGTGCCGGTGCACAGCTTGATCGTCTTCGTATCGTGCGCCAGGCTGGCCAGGAACACCACGCAATCGGTCACCGATTCGGCGATGTCGGTGACGTGCTCGCCGACGTAGGCCTCGTTAAAACCCAGCTTGTCGGCCAGCAGGATGGCCTCGCGGTCTTCGGCCAGGGTCTCCGCGTAGTTGCGGGCCGGCGGATGCAGCGGCATGGTGAAGTAACCGAGTTTCATGGGCGTCTCCTGCGAAATATTGGACAAAGCAAGAATATTGACCAAATCATGCCTCTGGCGAGGCTGCCATGCGTTGGCAACGATCAATAGCTTATCGGGCGATATAAGAAAACCGAAGGCGATAATAAACGAGCCCATCGTGAGCGCAACAACCCGGCCTCAAATAGTAGCTATTAGGCAAAGCGGCGAAAAGCACGGGGCACGGGGTTTGCCACCCGGCGCTCACGCCATGCCGCGGCGCTTCAAGGGCAGCGGGCGAAATGCTCCAGCAGCGCCACCGTCAACTCGGCGGGCTTTTCCTCTGGCGGAAAATGGGCGCAGTCGGGCATGCTCAGCATGCGGAAATCCGCCGCCAAGGGTTCAATGGCAGCGCGCATCGCCTCCCCCAGCCATAGCGCGCCACCGATCGCCAGTACCGGCAATTGCAGCTTCGCCGTGGCACTGGCCCGGTTCTGCGCGGCCGTCTCGAAAATGGCGCGGTAATAGCGCAGCGATTCCATGTACGCACCCGGGCGCGAGTACAGGCGCACGTACTCGTCGATCGCCGCGCGCGGGATCGTCTCCGGCCGGGCGGCGCGATGGCGGAAGATCCATTCCATGATCACGTGCTCGCGCCCCGCCGTCAACTCTTCGGGCAGTTCGGGCAGATAGTTGAAAAAGAAGTGCCAGGTCTTTTTCGCCTGCTCAGGGGTAAACGCGTAGGCACCCGGCGCGGAGATGCCGGGGACAGCCGCTTCGATCAAGGTCACGCTACGCAGGGTGTCGGCATAGCGCGCCGCATAGGCATAGCCGATCCAGCAACCGATGTCGTGGCCGACGAAATGAAAACGTGGCAGCTCGAGCTTGACCGCGAGTTCATGAAACAGGCTGGTGATACTCGCCATATCGTATCGTGCCGTAGGCCCGGAATTGCCCAGGGCCGGCGGTTCGACCGCGATCACGCGGTGGTTCCGCGCCAGGCGCGGCAGCACTTCCTGCCAGGCCAGCGCGGACTGTGGCCAGCCCGAAACCAGCAGCACCGGGTCGCCCTCGCCTGCCTCAACGCAATGCAGTTGCGTGTCCCCGACGGCAACCATCGATACCCGGGCATCGGAGAATTTCACGCTTGCCTAGACCTTGCCCAGGGCACGCAGAATTTTCTCCGGCGTGAACGGCTGCGCCGTCACACGGGTGCCGAACGGCGCCAGCGCGTCGTTGATCGCATTCATCACCGCCGCCGGCGCCCCGGCCGTGCCCGCCTCGCCCGCGCCTTTGGCGCCGAGTTCGGAAGTCTTGGTGGGGCTTTGCACGTGGGCGATCTCCATGTCGGGCATCTCGCCCGACATGGGCACCAGATAGTCCGCCATGTTGCCGTTTTGCATCTGTCCGTCCGCGCTGTAGATGCACTCTTCCAGCATGGCGCCGCCGATGCCTTGCACGATGCCGCCGCGCATCTGCTCGTCCACCAGCATCGGGTTGAGGATCGTGCCGCAATCTTCCACCGCCCAGTGCTTGAGCAATTTGACGAAGCCGGTATCTGGATCGACCTCAAGCAGCGAGGCCTGAATGCCATTGGTGAAGGTAAAGCCATAGGTACGAGGCGTGTAGTGCCGTGTCACCGTCAGCTCGCTCTGGAAATTCATCGGCAGAGTATCGGGGCGGAAGTAACCCACGCGTCCGATTTCGGACAGCGGCAGCTTGGTGGCACCGGTCAGTTTGTCGTAGACCTCGTTGGCGGTGACATCCAGGGTTCCCTTGTCGACACCCAGCATCGCGGCGGCGACATCCAGGACGTTCGACTTCAAGGCCTTGCCCGCCTGCAACACCGCCTCGCCGCCGATGCCGGCGCCGCGCGAAGCCCAGGTACCGCCGCCGTAGGGCGTCACCTCGGTGTCGCCGGTCACCACCTTGACCTTGTCCATGGTAACGCCGAGGGCCGTGGCCGCCACCTGCGCAAACACCGCCTCGGTCCCCTGTCCCTGCTCGGTGACGCTGACCATCACGGTTACCATACCGGTGGGCTCCAGGCGCAAGGTCGCGCCGTCCTGTGCCGAGATGCGTGCGCCGCCGACGCCATAGAATGCCGGGGACGGATTGGTCACCTCGATCATCGACGCCAGGCCGATGCCGCGATACACCCCCTTCTCGCGCAGCCGGGTCTGTTCTGCGCGTAGCGCCGGATAGTCCATCAGCGCCAGCAGCTTGTCCAGGCATTGATGGTGCGACAGCAACTCGAACTTCATGCCCGAAGCAGAGGTATACGGATAGGCGTCGTCGGGGATCAGGTTCTTGCGGCGAAACTCGGCAGGGTCCATGCCCAGCTTCGCCGCCGCCAGATCAACGATCCCTTCGGTCACCGCCACCGCGATCGGGTGGCCGACCCCCCGGTACTGGCAGGTCACGTTCTTGTTGGTGAACACGACATCGAGCTTGGCCCGGTAGTGCTTGTGCATATAGGGGCCGCCGGTCAGGTTGACCACCTGGTTGCCCTCGATGCCGCTGGTGCGCGGATAGACCGAATAAGGCCCAATCGCGGTCAGGTCGTCGATCTCGAATGCGAGAATCTCGCCGCTCTTGCTTGCGGCCAGGCGCGCGCGCACGCGGTGCTCGCGGGCGTGGATGTCGGTAAGGAAGGACTCCAGCCGGTCGGCCACGAACTTGACCGGGCGCTTGAGCATCACCGAGATAGCGGCGGCCGCCACCTCGTCCGGGTACACATGCACCTTGATGCCGTAGGAACCGCCGACATCCTTGGTTATCACCCGCACATTCGCCTCGGGAATGTTCAGGTGGCGCGAGAAGATGTCCTGCATCATGTGCGGCGCCTGGGTGGACTGGTAGACCGTCAGGGTGTGCTGCGCAGGGTTGTAGTCCGCCACGATCGAGCGGCCTTCCAGGGTGACACCGGTGTGGCGGCCGAAGTGATAGGTCTCTTCCACCACCACATCCGCGTTCTTGAACACCTCGTCGACCGTGCCTACGTCGAGTTCACGGTGAAAGCACAGGTTGTCGCCCAGGTCCGGATGGATGGCGGGTGTCGCCGGGTCCAGTGCCAGTTCCATGTCGGTTAAGACCGGCAATTCCTCCCATTCGGCTTCGACCAGTTGCAATGCATCCTCGGCCTGGGCACGGGTCTCGGCGACGATCGCCGCCACCGCTTCGCCCTGCCAGCAGGCGCGCTCGATGGCGATCGCGTGCTGGGGCGCCGATTTGATGCCTTTCAGGTGTCCGAGCACCGCGACCCAGGGCGTGCAGAATTCGGCCACCGCGCGGCCGTCGAACACCGCGATCACGCCGCGCGATTTTTTCGCCTTGGATAAATCGAGGGTGACGATGCGCGCATGCGCGTGCGGACTGCGGAAATAGACGATGTGCGCCAGGCGCGGAAAACGCAGGTCGTCGGTATAGGTGCCGCGCCCCTGCAACAGGCGCTTGGCATTGGCCCGAGGGATCGACTTGCCGATATAGCCGGTGTCGGTCTTCGTGCCTGGAGCGGAAACGGGGAGTTCGGCGCGTGCGTTCATTTGGCGGCTCCCTTGCGACGCGCTTGCAGGACTTCCTCGATGGCATCGACGATGGACTGGTAGCCGGTGCAACGGCAGTAATTGCCGCTCATGTATTCGCGGATTTCTTCGCGGCTGGCATTGGGCATTTCGCGCAGCAGATCCTGCGCGGCCATCAGCATGCCGGGCGTACAGAAACCGCACTGCAAGGCGTTGTGTTCATGGAAGGCCTTTTGCAGGTCGGCGATCTCGCCGGAATCCGACAAGCCTTCGATGGTATCGACCTGGCGCCCGTCGGCCTGCACGGCCAGCGTGAGGCAGCCGCGCACGATTTCGCCATCCACGCGAACGGTACATGCACCACAGACGCCGTGCTCGCATCCGGCATGCGCCCCGGTCAGCCCGCATTCGTCGCGCAGGTAGTCGATCAGATGGATGCGCGGCTCCACCGCGCGATTCTCGGTGACGCCGTTGACCACGATGGCGGTTTGCATTTTCACGCTCATCTCAGGCCCCTTCCACCAGGGCGGCCAGCGCGCGCCCGGTCAGCACGCGCGCCAGGTGCAGCTTGGTGGCGGCGGAGGAATACAGGTCGGCGCTGGGGTCCAACTCGCCCGCCAGCGCGCGCTGCGCGGCGCCTACCGTCTCCAGGGCATAAGCTTTTCCTTCCAGCTCGGCCATGGCGTTGCGTGCCAGCATCGGGATGCCGCCCATTCCAAGATAGGCCAGATTGACGTCGCTCAATACACCGCCAGTCACCTTGGCGTGTGCCGCAACACCGACAATCGCATAGTCACCGTGGCGCCGCGCCAACTCCATGAACACGGAACGGTAACCGGGCTTTTTCGCGGGGAATTCGCCGCGCGCCACCAGCTCGCCAGGCTTGAGCGCCGTCTCATACAGCGCTTTGAAAAACTGCCGGGCCGAAACTCGGCGCTCACCCTGGCGCGAGACCAGGATCAGATTGGCGTCAAGAGCGACCGCGCAGACAGGATATTCGGCGGCCGGATCGGCGAATGCCATGCTGCCGCCGAACGTACCGACATTGCGGATCGCGATATGCGCGATATGCGGCACCGCCTGGGCCAGCATCGGCACCTGCGCGGCGATCACGGAAGAACGCTCGATCTCGCGATGCCGGGTAAGCGCGCCCACGCTGACCACGCCATTCTCGCTGCGGATGCCGGAGAGCGCCGCCTCGCCGGCCAGACCGGTGATGTCGATCAGGATCTCCGGCTGCGACAGGCGCATGTTCAACGTAGCCATCAGGGTCTGGCCACCCGCCAGAAGCTTGGCCTCGTCGCCATGGCGCTCCAGCAGGTCAAAGGCCTCGGACAAGGTCCGCGGCTTGGCGTAATCGAATGCGGGCGCTTTCACACCTGGCCTCCTCTTTGGATGATGCCGCTTTTGCCGTTCCGCTCTCTGGCGGCGCCCCAGGATATTACTACGCGCTCGGTCTTCGGCGCGCATGGCGGGCTAGCGCCCGCCGGAGACGTCGATCACCGCGCCATGCACATAGGAAGCCGAATCGCTCGCCAGCCAGACCACCGCCTCGGCCACCTCGTCAGGCGTACCGGCACGGCCGATCGGCACCATGGGGCCCGCCTTGTCGAGCAAGGTCTGCCCGCCATGCGCATTGTGGATTTCAGTGGTGATCAGGCCGGGCCGCACGCCGACCACGCGCACCCCCTCCAGGCCTACCTCCTTGCAAAGCCCCGCCACCATACTGTCCAGCGCGCCCTTCGAGGCGGCATAGTGGGTCTCTTCCGGCAGGCCGCCATGCCGCGCCGCCGCCGAGGAGATCATGACGATCGCGCCGCCCTTGCCACCGTGCTTGGTGGACATGCGCTTCAAGGCTTCTCGCGTGCAATAGAACACGCTGAAGGTATTGGCCGCGAACACCTTTTGCAGGATCTCCTCGGTCATCTCATCGGCGCGGCACATGCGCACGATCACCCCGGCGTTGTTCACCAGGGCGTCGACGCGACCCAGCTTCTCGTCGACTTCCTTGAACAGGCGCACCACTTCCGCATCGCGGCTCACGTCGGCCTGCACCGCGACCGCCTTGCCCCCCGCGGCGGCGATATCCGCCACCACCTTGTCGGCGTCCGCCTTGCTGTTCGCGTAGTTCACGCAAACCGCGTAACCCTGCTTCGCCGCCCGTTTCGCAATGGCGGCGCCGATGCCGCGGCTGGCGCCGGTGACGATCATTACTTTGCTCATGACCTGCTCCTACTTGAGTTTGGAATACGAGGTCGGCGCCATGATCGAGTTCGAAAAATGGGTGACGATGGGACCATCGGCCTCGGACTCGGCGCGATCTTTCAGCCAGGCGGGATCGGAGGCGAAAGCGTTCCACTTCTTTTCGCGTTCGGCCAGGCTTTCCCAGGCCAGCAGGTAGGTAAGCTTGGCGTTGCTGTCGCCGATCACGTCGGTGAAAAAGCCGACCTGGCGGATGCCGTGCTTTTTCCACAGCTTCAGGGTCACCTTGGCAAAGCGCTGGTTCAGCGCCGGCAGGCGGCCGGGGGCGCAGTGATAGACGCGCATTTCGTACAGCATTGTGGTCTTCTCCGAGAGTAATCGAGATTGCGGCCGGCCAGCCCCGCTTCCGGGGCACAGCCGGCCGCCCGTGCCGATGATACGCCGACGCTATCCGGTCAGCCAGAGGCCGCCACGGCATGCGGCGCATAACCCTGCTTGCGCCCTATTTCGTGGTGATCTCGATGTCCTTGAGCAGCGGCTCGCCCTCGCGCGCCACCTCGTTCTCGATCAGCGCGCCGCAGCCCGGGCAGAAAAACTGCCGCCACACCGGGCGCTCGTCGATGTAGCGCTTGTAGTCGCCGATGTTCGGGTTGGCGCTGGCGATTTCCTGCTCGTCGAGTATGCAATGGTCCTTGTAGTTCTCGCGGGTCAGGCCCAGGTCGGTATCGCACTTGGCGCAGCAAGTGTGCACCCCGGACTTCTCGCGGCGCAGCACCAGGTTGTCGGTCGGGTGGGACAGCACTTCGCCCTTGAGCTTTTTCACCGAACCGTCCTTGCGCACCCGCGCCAGGCGGCGCCCGGCACGCAGCTTGGCGGTGGCTGCCACATCGAGCTCGCCCTTGGCCGACAGCACCACGCCGTAGATATCGAGCGCGGCCTCGACGGAAACGATGCGGTTCTCCCAATCGGCCCGGACCCGCTCGGCATCCCGCTCGAAGGGGTCGCCGAAACCACCGGCGCCGGTCCAGATCACCGCGTAGACGTCCTCCGGCTTCTGGGTGAAATTCTGCTGGCGCAGCCCCAGGACGTCGTCCTTGCCGCTCACCTCGGCGATGTCGCCCGGCATCTGCCGGCGCGCCATGCGGTCCTTGATGTCGGTGCCGCGCTTGAACTTGTAGACGTTCACCGAGGCCGGGTAGCCGCCCATCATGCCGGTGGAGGTGGGAATAGCGTTGCCGGAAGAGAGCGTGTCCTGGGTGATGTAATCGGTGCGGTGCGGAATGAAGCAGGATTCGGCGGAGACGCCGCCGCGCCATTTGCCGGCACCACCGGAGTCAACCACTTCCTTGCGATACAGGAACAGCACCGGGAAATCCTGCTCGGTATGCTCGACATTGGGCAGGCGGCAGATCGGCGTGCGCGACTGGCCGCCGGTGTTGATGCCGTCGCCGTTCGAGAACGCACCTATGGCGCCGCCGATCGGATCAACCAAGAGGTAACCGTAGTAGTCACCCCATTGGTTGGTACCGCGGAACAGCGTGCCCGGCCACTGGCTGGTGCCGCCTATGCACATGATGTCGCGGCGCATCTCAGTGTCGGCGTAGATCATCTTCGAGAGCACGTTGTATGCCGGGTAATACGAAATCTCCATCGACTGGATCGGCGCGGTCGATACCGAGGCAGGGAAGTCGGCGCAGTTAAACGTCCCGGGCGACGGGTCGAACTCGACGTGGCGCAGCGCACCGCCGACGCAGAAATACTGCTCCCAGCACATCAGTTGGTTCAGCGCGACCATGATGGCGCCGCGCCAGCCGGAGTAGGTGGCGTTCATGGCGCCGTCCTGCGCGGCGCTGCCGTCGTTCTCGAAGATCAGCTTGTTGCCTTCCTTGCGCAGGGTCAGGCACACCTTGTAGGTGCCGCGGTCGCCGGGGCGGCAGCATTCGATATAGGTACGGTCGCGCCAGATGCCGTCGGGCAGACGCTTCATCTTGGCGAGAAAGGCCTTTTCCGAATTGTCGATCACGCGGCGCATCACGCCCTTGACCACTTCCGGACCGTATTTCTTGATCAGGGCGAGGATGCGCTCCTTCGCCGTGGTGTTGCCGGCCAGCTGGGCGCGGAAGTCCAGCGCCACCGCATCCGGCTTGCGCGAGGCGCGCAGGTACATCTCTTCCAGATCGCGGCGGATCTCGTTGTTCTCGATGATCTTGATCGGCGGGATGCAAATGCCTTCATCGAACGCGTCCTTGGCCGAGGGGCAGAAGGAAGACGGCGTGGCCCCGCCGATGTCGTACTGGTGCAGGCAGTTGGTGACCCAGCAGAACAGCTCGCCCTTCCAGAACACCGGGCAGATCAGCATCACGTCCTGCTGGTGCGCGGCACCGACCCAGGGGTCGTTGGCGAGGAACATGTCGCCGTCCTTGATACCTGGGTTGTCGCTGCGGTATTCGAGGATCCACTTCACCTGCGTATCGGTCACGCCCGACATGTACTGCATGTAGGGGCCGAAGTAGAGGAACTCGCCATCCTCGGTGAGGATGGAGGGGTTCAGGTCGAGCGCGTACATCGCCACCGGCGAGCCGGACAGGCGCTGGATGGTCGCGCCGTGTTCCTCGTTGACGTGCCAGAGGGCGTGACGCACTACCTCGAAGGTGATGGGATCGATGTCCTTCACCCTCTTGTTGTGCAGCTTGAGCTTGGGCGAGATCTTGAGTTTCTTCGGCGGCACATAGCCGTGCTTCTTACCGTCGAATACCGCGTCCTTCATTTCACTGATCTTGGGCATGACGGTTTCCTTATTTAGTGCCGAACAGGATTTCAAAATTGCCGAAGGCATCGACGCGCAAGGTGCGGCCGGGATGGATCACCACCGTCGTCTGGGTGGTCTCGATCACCGCCGGGCCCTTCACCTTGTTGCCGGGCTTAAGAAACGCGCCGTCATAGATCGGCGTCTTCACCGACTTTTTCAGGTCGGCCCAGTAGATCGCGCGCGGCGCCACCTTGGCCTGCTTCGGAATCACCGCGCTCATCGTCTTGGCCTTGGAAAGCTTGGGCCGCGGCGTGGTCGCGGTGGCGCGCAGGCGCAGGGTGACCACTTCGATGCGCGCGTTGCGGTAAGAAGAGCCGGCGCCATAGAGTTGCTCGTAGCGCGCGTAGAAGCGCTCGCGCAGCTTCTCGAAGCCGGTGGTCTTGTAGCGCTTCTCGGGGAACATCACCTCCACCTCGTTGATCTGCCCCTTGTGGCGCATGTCCAGCGAGAAGGAGAAATTGCGCCGCGCTTTCGGGATGCCGTCCTTGTCCATCTGCGCGTGGGCCTTGGCCTCGAGGCCCTCCAGCACATCGTTGATGCGCTTGGCGTCCAGCGGCGTGGCCTGGATATCGACCTGCTCATAGACGTGCAGGATATCGGCCGAGGCAGCGCCGAAAGCGCACCAGGTGGAGGCGATCTGCTTGAGCGGAATCACCACCTTCTGCACGCCCAGTTCGGCCCCGAACACGCTCGCATGCATCGGCCCGGCGCCGCCAAAGGCGTAGAGCACGAAGTCGCGTGGATCAAAGCCCTTTTGCACCGTCATCTTGCGGATGATGTCGGCCATCTTGAACTCGGCGATCTTGGCGATGCCGGCCGCCGCTTCCATCAGGTCCAGGCCGAGGGTCTTGGCAATCTTGCCGATCGCCTCGGTGGCCTTCTGCTTGTCCAGCTTGATCCGGCCACCGAGGAAGTTGTCCGGGTTGATGTAGCCCAGCACCACGTCGGCATCAGTCACCACCGGGTTGATGCCACCCTTGCCGTAGCAGACCGGGCCGGGATCGGCGCCCGCGCTCTCGGGCCCGACGCGCATGGTCTTGGTGACCGGGTCGACCACAGCCATCGAGCCGCCGCCCGCGCCGATCGCCTGGATGTCAACCTTCGGCAGGAAGTATTCGTACTGCGCCACTTCCGAGACGAAGGAATAGGCCGGCAGCGCGTCGTAGATGATGCCCACATCGAAGCTGGTACCGCCCATGTCGGTAGTGATCACATTGGGCGTGCCCATGATCTTGCCCAGGTACTGCGAGCCGGTGACTCCTGACACCGGGCCGGAGTCCAGCGTCAACAGGGGCGACTCCATCGCCTTGTCGATCGACACCGAGCCGCCGCCGCACTGGGCGATCTGCAGGGGCTGGTGGTAGCCGGAGGCCTTGAGCTGCTTGTCCAGGTTGGAGAGGTAACGCGCCATCACCGGGCCGATGTAGGCGTTGAGCACCGTCGCGGTGGTGCGCTCGTACTCGCCCCACTTCGGCGCGATTTCCACCGAGCAGGAGACAAAAGCGTTCGGCGCCATCTCCTGGATCATTTGCTTGACGCGGCGCTCGTGCTTGCCGTCCTTGAAGGACCAGAGGAAGCACACCGCGAAGGCTTCGACGCCGGCATCGAGCAAGCGCTGGATGGCGGCGCGCGCCTCGTCCTCGTTGAGCGGCACCACCACTTCACCGAAGCAATCCATCCGCTCCGACACGCCCTCGACCAGGCGCTTGGGGACGATCGGGTTGGGCTTCTGGCTCTCGGGGAAGTGCACCACCTTGTTCAGGTCGTGTGAATTGACCCCGCGCGAGCCGCGCATGATGTGGATCGCGTCCTCGTGGCCCTTGGTGGTGATCAGCCCGACCTTGGCGCCCTTGCGCTGGATCAGGGCATTGGTGCCGACGGTGGTGCCGTGGGTAAGCACGCGGATCTGCGCGCAGAATTCCTCGAACGAGAGATCCAGCGACTCGGCGGCCACGCCCAGGGCGTTGATCATGCCCTGCGCGAAGTTACCCGGCGTGGAGGGGGATTTGGTGGCGGTGATCTGGCCGCGTTCATCGAGCACCACGCAATCCGTGAACGTGCCTCCGATATCGACCCCGACTAGGTATCGGCTCATATGTCTCCTTTTTCGACCCTATTGGATTCTTGTTGCCGAGCGGCATCACCCAGGGGGAACCACTACGGCGCTAGCGCGCAAGTATGCGCAAGCCACATCGTTCAAGTCCAATAGCGCCTCGGCATAGCCCCCATGCCAAGGCCGCATGGGCTGGAGGCAATCGCCTTAACCGAGAAACTCGGCGCTTTTCCAGCCGGCGGAATCCACCGTACCGCGCGTGGTATCCATCAGCATCTGCATCAGCGCCTGCGCCGGGCGCGACAGGCTGCGGCGCGGCGAAGACGCCAGTGCCCAGGTGACGAACAAGCCATCGACCCGCGTGACCGACAGCTTGCGCACGCGCAGTTGCCCCTGTATCGCGCAATACGGCAGCACGGTATAGCCGCCCCCTTCTTCCACCAGATCGAGCATCAGGGGAATCGAGTTGGTTTCCAGGTTGGGCAAAAACTCCAGGCGCGCGCGCTTGAATGCATCCTCGACGATACCCCGCAATGCATTCGGCTTGAGGGTGAGGATCAGGGGCAGTCCGGAAAGTGCATCCACCGGCACCGAGCCCGAAGCACGCAAGCGCTTGCCGCGCGCGCCGATCAGGAACAGCGCCTCACGCACCAGCGGCGTGTGCGTGAGGGCCGCGCGCGGCTCGCTGGCCGAGACAACCGCCAAATCCAGTTTGCCCGTATGCACACCCTCGTTGAGCGTCACCGACAGGCCCTCGACCAGGCGCAGCAGCACGCGCGGAAAGCGCTTGCGGTAGTCGCGCAGCAGCGGCAGCGTGATGGTGTCGTGCATCGAGGGCGGCATGCCGAAGGTGAGTTCGCCCGCCGGCTCGTCGGCCAGCAGCGAGACCTCGTGGCGCAGCCGCTGGAAATCGTCGAGCAGGCCGTTGGCGCGCTGGCGAAACATCGCGCCAGCTTCGGTCAGGAGCACCCCGCGCTCGGTGCGGGTAAACAGCTTGACGCTCAGTTCGCGCTCGAGTTGGCTGATCTGGCGCGACAGGGCCGGTTGCGCGATGTGCAGAACGGCCGCCGCCTTCGTGAAGCTTTGCAACTCCGCGATCTGCAGGAAATTGCGCAGGAGTTTCAGGTCCATCCGCTGGGCCGGCCTACGCCGGTGACATGGCAAAGCCGTTCATGGTACGCTATTTGCCTCGCTGCGATCGGGCCTCGCGCCCGCGTTTGTTTACGTGATTGTTTGCGTATCTGTTTCGCGCGCCAGCCGCTCTTTCCCTGTTTCCCTCCGCACCACCTCCGTCACCAGAAAGACCCTCATCATGGAAATGACCGGCACCCAATTGCTGCCCGTCCCCCAGCAAATCGCCTGGGATGCGCTGAATGATCCCGAAGTCCTCAAGGCCTCCATCATGGGCTGCGACCTGCTCGAGCGCACCAGCGACACCGAATTCAACGCCGGCGTCACCGCCGCCATCGGCCCGGTAAAGGCCAAGTTCAAGGCCAAGCTGACTCTCACCGACGTCGACGCGCCCAACGCCTACACCATCAAGTTCGACGGCCAGGGCGGCGCGGCCGGCTTCGGCAAGGGCGAAGCCAGCGTCAAGCTCTCGCCCGAAGGCGAAGGGACCCGCCTGGACTATAGCGCCAAGGCCAACGTCGGCGGCAAGCTGGCGCAGATCGGTTCGCGCCTGGTGGACGCGGCGGCCAAGAAGATGGCCGACGATTTCTTCGGCAAGTTCAACGCGGAGTTGGCCAAGCGCAACCCGGCAGCCATCACGGCGGCGGCCTCGGCAGCCAGCGCGGCCCCTGCCGAAGCGCACCACGCACCGGCACCTTCCGCGATGCACGCGTCCTCCGACAGCGCGGCGCCGCTGGATACCAGCGGCAACACTGGTTTCGGTGGCCAGGTCGCGATTTTTATCGGCCTGTGCGTGGTCGTCGGCATCATCGCGACCATCATCGGCAAGCTCTGACCGGATTGCATTCGCGGTTGCGTCCCACGCGCGCGCATTCGTAGCTCTACTTGCGCGCCTGCGCTGCAACATGAAATTGGCCGGCCTTGCCGGCCAATTTCATTTTCCGCACGAGCTAGAGAATCACCGCGATCCCGTCCAGCTCGCCTTCTGAATTGATCAGATCGACGCGCTTGGCTGCAATCTTCCAACCTGCCGGTGTGACCCGCAAGCGATGTTCCACCAATGCGGCAAACATGCGCTGACGCTCGCTGCGAAATTCGGTGAGCGTCAGTACCGAGGCTACCTTGGCCTCCGCTCCACCCTGTTCCAGGAGCATCACGTTGCCCACCTGGTGCACGGTACGCGCCGCCGGCATGCGCGCATGCGCGCGCGGGTGCCTGGCCTGCTTGACGCGCAGCTCCATCAGGCGGCGGTCGTCGTAGACCAGCGAAGATGTGTTGACCGGGTCCGGCTGGTTGTGCTCCAGCGGCAACCAGTAGGTCGCATCCGTGGTGTATAGGTCCAGCCAGGCATCGAACTCGTGATGGTCGAGCAGATAGGCTTCGCGGTACAGCAACTCGCGGGCGGCCTCCAGGGTGAGGGCTGCGGTCATCTCGCTCATGCCACCGCCGTCATGTACTGCTTCCAGGCCGCGAACTGGTTACGGATGTGGATCTCGCTGGTGCCAGTGACGCCGCGCGTCGTGCCTTCTTCGCCGGCAACGTCGCCGCCGTAGCCGCGCCCGAGATAGACCCAGTCCACCAGGCCGCCAGAGAGCGATTTCTGGGTACGCTCATAGACTTCGAGATCATCGGTGAGCACCGCCGAGGCCGTGCCGTTGACGATGTTGGCGAAGGCCACGGTATCGCGGAACAACTGTTCGGGCGCGCCCTTGAGCTTGTACGAATAGGTATAGACCATCGTGCGGTCCACCGCCAGCGGATGGACGATGCGCAACTGCCGGAACTGGCTCATGAACGAGCAGTTTGGATAGATGATCGAATTGAAGCGCGCCACCGACAGCACCTCTCGCGCGCGCGGCTCGCCCAGGCGCGCCACCAGTTGCTCGTAGTATTCGCGGAACACCGGGTTGTCCAGCCCAGCCACCAGGCGATCGTCGGAGTGATAGTCGCCCATGAAGCTGTGGCCGCTTTGCGTGGTCCACAGGTCCAGCTTCTCCCATACCTCGGTGGGCGCGCCGTTCTGGCGCATCTGGCGCACGGCGATGTCGGAAAAATGCGCCGAGACCTGCGCTCCGCTGTCGATCGCCTGGTCGCGCGCCGCGTGGATCGAGGAGGCATGCACGAAGGCCGGGTGCACCGTGTCGTTGTGGTTCTCCAGCATCAGCTTCCAGTTGCCGTTATAGGCGTGCTTGAACACGCCGCCGGCCACTTCCACTTCACCGCCCGGCGCGCGGTCGACGAAATCGTCGAACGATGTCTTCATATAGCCGAGAAACTCCAGCAGCCCCGGGCCCTCCTTCGCCAGCGAGGCGAAGATGAAGCCGCGATAGGTTTTCACGCGCGGCACCCGCGCCAGCCCGCGCTCGCCCATGCTGGCCGCGAAACCCGGCCCATAGCCCTCGGCGATCGGCACATAGCGCAGCGCACCGTCGGTCGCAAAACTCCAACCGTGATATGGGCAGACGAACTGCTGCGTATTGCCCTTTTCCAGGTGGCAGACCGCCGCGCCCCGGTGGGTGCAGCGGTTGAACAGCACCTGGATGCTGCCGTCGCCATGCCGCGCGACGATCACCGGCTCGCGCGCCATCCGCGTCAGGAAGTAGTCGCCGGCCGCCTTTACCTGGCTCTCGTGTCCGAGCAGCAGCCAGGCGCGGCCGAACAGCAGACGCATCTCCAGCTCGAAGATTTCAGGATCGGCGTAGAGTCGGCGGTGGACACGATCGGGTTCCACCAATGAAGCAAGTTCGGCGGGATTGGAAGCTGTCATGAGAGGGAAATACAAAAAGAGTCGCTGAAATGTCGCCGCCCCATGCGCGAAGAGCGGTCGTGTTGCGCTATTCTTGGCGCAGATGTTGCACGTGCATAAGCTTACGCCTTAGGGCATACGGAAGCATCCCGGTTTTGGAAATATCTGCTATCAGGACCCCTCTCATGCAAAATCGCCGCCAGTTCCTGCTCTCCTCCACCGCCTTCGGTGCCGCCGCGACCTTTCCCCTGGCCGCCGGCCGCGCCTTCGCGCAAACCCTGGAAGAAGTCACCTACCTGCTGCCCGCCCCTGAAGCACAGGTCGCGTTCGCGCCCTGGATGCTGGCGCGCCAGCGCGGCTACTACGCCGCCGAGGGCCTGAAGGTGAACTTCCAGCCCGGGCGCGGCGGTGTGGACGTCGCCAAGCAGCTCGGCGCGGGCAACGCCCCCGTCGGCGGCGCTTTTGGGGATACGCCCATCATCGCACGCGCCAACGGCGTGCCGGTCAAGGCAGTGGCGGTGCTGGGCGGCCGCTCGATGACGCAATTGGTGGTGCACGACGGCGCGGGCATCAACGCGCCGAAGGACTTGAAAGGCAAGACCGTCACCGCCATGAGCTATGCCGACAGCGGCTACTACGCCCTCCTTGGCATGATGGCCGGCCCGGGCCTGACCAAGAACGACGTGAGTATCCAGGCCGCCGGCCCGGCGGGCGTATGGCAACTGTTCGCCGCCAAGAAGGCCGACGGCATGACCGGCGTGCCGGAGTGGATCGCGGAGGCGCGCGGCGCCGGCGCCAAGGTGAAGATCATGCCGGCCTACGAGTACACCAAGAGCATGGCGCAGGCGATTCTGGCATCCGACGATGTGATCCAGAAAAAGCCGGAGCTGGTGAAAAAGCTGGTGCGCGCCACGCTCAAGGGCCTGGCCGACATCATGAAGGACCCGAAGGGCTGCGTGAAGGATTACGTCGCCGCGATGCCGGTGCACAAGGGCCGCGAAGCTTTCGTGGAAGAGACCTTCACCCTCTACAACACCTACGTCTACCCGGGCCAGAAGGTGCTGGGCGCGATGGACGCGGAACGCCTGGCCGAACTGCAGAAGTTCTACGTCAAGGAAGGCATCGTCGCCAAGGAAAGCCCGGTGGCCGATCTGTACACCAACGCCTTCGTCGCCTGAGCGCAACGACCAAACCAAAGCCCGGCATTGCCGGGCTGCACAAAGAAAAAGCCCGGCATTGCCGGGCTTTTTTATTCAACGCACGACTTACGCGCCGCGCGTAATCTCCGCTGCGCGCTTGACCGACTTGACGATGTTCACATAGCCGGTACAGCGACACAGGTTGCCGTGCAGGCCCTTGATGATCTCGTCTTCGCTCGGGTTGGGGTTCTGCTTGAGGATCGCCGCCGAGGTCATGATCATGCCGGGGGTACAGAAGCCGCACTGCAGGCCGTGGCACTCGGTGAATGCCTGCTGCACCGGGTGCAACTTCTCCCCTTGAGCCATGCCCTCGATGGTGACGATGTCGGCGCCCTCGGCCTGGCCGACCAGCATGGCGCAGGATTTCACCGCCTCGCCATTCAGGTGGATGGTGCAGCAGCCGCACTGGCTTGTGTCGCAGCCGACGTGGGTGCCGGTCAGGCCCAGGTTGTCGCGCAGGAAGTTGACCAGCAGGGTGCGGTCCTCGGCTTCGCCGGCGACCTTCTTGCCGTTGACGGTCATTTCAATTTTGGCCATTGCTATGTTTCCTTGATGTTCGGTTCGTTCAGCCGTGCTTGTTCGTCGATCAGATCAGAGCATCTTTTCCAGGGCACGCTTGGCCATCACGCCGATCAGGTGGGCGCGATACTCGGCGGGCGCATGCAGGTCGCTCAGGCAGGTCTCGGGATCGATCGCCAGGCCTTCCAGCGCCTTCACGCTGAAGCTCTTGGCGAGAGCCTCTTCGGCCTTAGCCCAACGGAACGCGCCGGAAGCACCGGCTCCGGTCACACCGACACGTACGCTGCCGTCCGCCAGCTGGGCGATGCACACGCCCGCCATCGCGTAGCCGGAAGCGGGATGCTCGAACTTGGAATACACCGACTTCTTGGGCACCGGCCAGAGCAGTTGCGTGATGATCTCGCCTTCTTCCAGCGCGGTGGCGAACATGCCCTGGAAGTAGTCGTCGGACTTGATCTCGCGCTTGTTGGTCTTGATCGTGGCGTTGTGCGCCAGCACGC
>Ga0307511_10000102_pt1 | contig 75242 bp, 68 predicted proteins | sample 13_EM_MG_FD_200266 | JGI IMG/M metagenome (GOLD analysis project Ga0307511, IMG submission 200266) | Populus trichocarpa ectomycorrhiza microbial communities from riparian zone in the Pacific Northwest, United States - 13_EM | ecosystem: Host-associated > Plants > Roots > Unclassified | place... | reverse complement strand
CCGCCGGGGCAATGCACCCGGCAAAGCGGGCTGCTATGCTCGCCAGCCCGCTTTTCGCAGGCCTGCTTCTCGCGGCCGTGGCCAGCCTGCCGGCGGCGGCACAGGCACCGGCGCTCAAGCCCTCCACCAGCATCGCCTCGATCCCGGCTTCGGTGCCGGCGGCGACCGCACCCACCGCGGCCTACGACGCACGCGCCACCGGCACGGCGCAACTGCTCGCCGGCATCCCGCCGACCCCGGGCGACGCGGCGATCGACCGTCTGGCCGCGCTGCCGGTGTGGAAGGCGCATGCGCAGAAAATGCAGCAGGACTGGGCGCTGGTGAAAGCCCGCCTGGGCGAGATGGAAAAGTGGCGCGACCGTGAACTGTCCATCCGCGACGCCGACAAGCGCACCCTGCTCTACCCCTTCAGCGGCCCGGATTACCTGAACGCCTCGGTGCTGTTCCCGACCCACAAGCAGTATGTCTTTTTCAGCCTGGAAAGCCCGGGCAAGCTGCCCGACGTGGCGGTGATGAACGAAAAGCAGTTCGCCAAGCTGCTGGAGAATACGCGCGGCGCGATGCGCGACATCTTCCAGCGCAACTACTTCATCACCGATTACATGAACAAGCAGTTGTCCGCCGAGTTCTTCAAGGGCACGGTGCCGGTGATGAGCATCATGATGGCGCTCAACGGCAAGCGCATCGTGCGCACCGAGAACATCGACATGTTCCCGGACCTGACCAAGCAGTACCTGGAACCGGCCAGCGACCGCCCGCGCAAGCGCTTGAGCGGCGTGCGGATCGACTTTGTCGACGCCAAGACCGGCTTCGCCCAGCAGCTCACCTATTATTCGCTGGACGCCACCGACAAGGCGCTGGAGTACTACCCGGCCTTTCTGGACCTGATCGGCCGCAACAAGCCGGCCACCGGCTTCATCAAGTCGGCCTCCTACCTGCTGCACGACCAGCAGTTCAAGAAGACGCGCGACATGATGCTGGCCACCACCGAGCAGATCGTGCAGGACGATACCGGTATCCCCTACCGCTTTTTCGCCAAGACTTCCTGGCAGGTCAAGCTGTACGGCCAGTATGAAAAGCCGATCCGCGGCCTGACCTACGGCAACCAGCCGGACCTGAAGGTGGCTTACGAGGCCCCGGGCGCCAAGCCCACGCCGATCAGCTTCCCCTTCGGCTACCACTGGAAGAACGGCAAGTCCGGGCTGATGGTCGCCACCCGGCAATGAACCCAGGCCGGCGCAGGCTGAACCTTGCGCTGGCCGCGCACTGCGCGCTGATGAGTGCCTCATCAAGCAGCAGCACCGCGTTGGCGCAAGGTGAAGCGCAGGACAAGCAGGCTGTGCCCGAGGCCGCGCGCCATAGCTTCAAGACCAGCGACGGCGTCACCCTCTCCTATCTCGAAGCACCCGCTCCCGCCAGGCCGGGCAAGCTCTGCATCGTGCTGCTGCCGGGCTGGTGCATGCCGGCGAGCATCTGGCAGGCGCAACTGCCAGCATTCGGCGCGCGCTATCGCACTTTCGCGCTGGACCCGCGCGGCCAGGGCGAATCCGAGGTACCGGCGACCGGCTACACCGCGCAGCGGCGCACCGCCGACATCAAGGAATTCATCGACAAGGTGGTCCCGAAGCGCTCGCGCGTGCTGCTGGTGGGCTGGTCGCTCGCCGCGCTGGAGTCGCTGGAGTATGTGCACCGGCACGGCGAGACCCGCCTGGCCGGGCTGGCGCTGATCGACAGCTCGGTGGGCGAGTTGCCCGCGCCGCCGGGCAACAACGACCCAAAGGCGGACAGCCCCTTCAAGCGGCGCGTGCGCAACGAGCGCGTGGCCTTTCTGGAAGAGTTCGTGCGCGCGATTTTCGCCAAGCCGCGTCCGCCGGAAGAGATCAGCGCGATGGTCGAAGGGGCGCAGCGCATGTCGGTGGACAATGCGATTGCCCTGCTCTCGATGCCCTATCCGCGCGAGCACTGGAAGGAGATCGCCCACGCGTTCACCCAGCCGCTGCTCTACGTGGTGACGCCGCAATTCGCCGCGCAGGCCGGCAACCTGCAAAAGAACCGCCCGGCGACACGCATCGAGGTATTCCGCCAGGCCGGGCACGCATTGTTCGCCGATGAGCCGGAACGCTTCAACAAGCTGCTGCTGGAATTCGCGGCGAAGCTTTAATTCGTGGCCTTGCCGTTGCGGTAAGGCCAGAACACCAGCACGCCAAGAAAGCCCGCCGCCGCGCTCATCGTGTAGGTCCACGCCGCGCCTATGCTTTCCCACAGCGCGCCGCTGACGGTGGCGCCGATGAAGCCCCCGAGGCCGAAGGTGATGCTGATGTAAAGCGCCTGGCCGCGCGCCAGGCGGCTGGGGCCGAAGTAGCGGGCCACGAGCGAGACAGCGCTGGAGTGATAGATCGCGAAGGTGAAGGCATGCAGGGTCTGCGCGAACACCAGCAGCACCCAGTAGTCCACTGCCCAGGCGATCAGCAGGAAGCGCAGCGCGCAGGCGACAAAGGTACTGAAGTAGAGCGCGGTGAGATCAAAACGTCTGGTGAGCTGCGGCAAGAACTGGAACACGCCGATCTCGATGATCACCCCCAGGCTCCACATCCAGCCTACCGTGGCCTTGCTGTACCCGTGGCGGATCAGGTAGAGGGAGTAGAAGGTATAGAGCGCCGCATGCGCGAAGGCGTTGAGCATGCCGGCGGCGAAAAAGGCTTTCACCTCGGGGCGGCGCAGCACCTGGGCCACCGAGTCGCCTGCGTTGTGCGTGGCCTCGTGCCGCGCCTCGTGCTTGCGCGGCGCCGGCATCAGCCAGGCGCTCAGCACCACGGCCGCGAGCAGGGCGGTGACCACCACCAGCACGGCCTGCTCGGGCGCATGATCGAGCAGGTAGCCCAGGCCCAGCACCGAGCAGATGAAGCCGATCGAGCCCCACAGCCGGATGCGCCCGTACTGCCCCGGGGTGTCGCGCACCAGGTCGAGCGTGATGGCCTCGACCAGGGGCATCTGGGCGCTGGTGAAAAAGTGCATCACCACGAAGGCGCAAAACAGCCAGGCGAAAGAGGAGCCGAACCACACCGCGCCGAAGCCGCCCAGCGCGATCACCGTGGCCAGGCGCAGGATCGGCACCGGCGCGCCGCTGCGGTCGGCCAGGTGGCCCCACAGCGTCGGTCCGAAGATGCGCATCACCTGCGGGATGGAGTAGAGAAAGCCGATCTGCGCGGCGGAGATGCCGATCGCTTTCAGGTACAGCGTGATGTAGGGCGAATAGGCGCCGACGTAGGCAAAGTAGGCGAAGTAGTAACCGGAGAGCGCGAGCGCGGGTTTCATGGCGCGAGGTTCACGGCGCCGCTTTCACGGCGCGGGTTTCACGTCGCGAAGTCACGGCACTTGGTCCACGGCAAGAGCTGCCGGGCGGCGCCATGCGACACCGGGGCCGGTGCAGCGCGAGGCCGGAATGCGGCCGGCGCCGGCACCCGTACCCTCACTTGGGCGCGTGGGCGGGAATGCGCGGCGTATCGGTGCTGACGTCGGCGCACTGCGCGCGCTGGCGCAGCGCGTGGTCCATCAGCACGATGGCGAGGACCGCTTCGGCGATCGGCGCGGCGCGGATGCCGACGCAGGGGTCGTGGCGGCCGTGGGTCTCCAGGGTCACCGGGGCGCCGCTCTTGTCGATCGAGTGCCGTTCGAGACGGATGCTGGAGGTGGGCTTGAGGGCGATCGAGGCGACCACGTCCTGGCCGGTGGAGATGCCGCCCAGCACGCCGCCAGCGTTGTTCGAGGTGAAGCCTTGCGGGGTCATCTCGTCGCCGTGCTCGGTGCCCTTTTGCGTGATCGACTTGAAGCCGGCGCCGATCTCGACGCCCTTGACCGCGTTGATGCCCATCAGGCCGTAGGCGATGTCGGCGTCCAGCCGGTCATAGAGCGGCTCGCCCAGGCCGAGCGGCACGTTCTCGGCCACCACGGTGATGCGTGCGCCCACCGAATCGCCGGACTTGCGCAGCGCATCCATGTACTCCTCCAGGCGCGGCACGTAAGAGAGGTCGGCAACGTAGAAGGGATTGTCGTCGCGGTTGCCCACGTCCGCCCAGCTCTTGAACGGCACTTCGACTTCGCCCAGTTGCGCGAGGTAGGCGCGGATCACCATGCCGTACTTCTCATGCAGCCACTTGCGCGCCACCGCGCCCGCCGCCACCGTTGGCGCGGTCAGACGCGCGGAGGAGCGGCCGCCGCCGCGGTAGTCGCGGATGCCGTACTTCTGCCAGTAGGCGTAGTCGGCGTGACCGGGGCGGAAGGTATTGACGATATTGCCGTAATCCTTGCTGCGCTGGTCTTCGTTGCGGATCAGGAAGGCGATCGGCGTGCCGGTGGTCTTGCCTTCGAATACGCCGGAGAGGATCTCCACCGTATCGGGTTCCTTGCGCTGGGTGACATGGCGCGAGGTGCCGGGCTTGCGGCGGTCCAGGTCGCGCTGCACGTCCTCGGCGGTGAGCGCCATGCCGGGTGGGCAGCCGTCGACCACGCAGCCGATCGCCGGGCCGTGCGATTCGCCGAAGTTGGTGACGGTAAAGAGCTTGCCTAAGGTGGAGCCGGACATGGGAGAAGGACTGCGGGGTGATCAGAAGCGTAATTTTAGCCGATCACCCGCCGCTTCACCCGCAGCTCACCTGTAGCTCAGCCCCTGCCGTCCGCCTCTTTCACCGCCTGCCCGGGCGGCAGCGGCGCGATGTAGCCGATCAAGAGCAGCATTGCGCCGACGCCGAGGAAGGAGACGATGCGCGCCACCGTGCCGGAATTGCCCAGGTCGTTGACCACGAGTTTGAGCACCACCACGCCCAGCAGCACCGCGCCCACCGTCCACGGCGTGCGCGTGCCGCGCCGCGAGGCCCAGGTCATCAGCACCAGCGCGCAACTGGTCCACAGCAGGGAGAGCACCGATTGGGTCAGCACCGAGGCGAGCTGCGCGCCGATCTCGTAAGGCACATCCGCGTAGTAGTGGATCGCCCGCAGCGCCACGCCGTTGACCCAGATGAAGGCCAGCGCGCCGAATACCGGCGGGATCATCTCGTTCGCCTCGAACTCGTCCGCCACGCTGCGCGCCCAGGCCCAGGCGGCGTACAGGATCAGCATCTGCGTCAGGTCCAGCGGATTGAGCAGCGGCAGGTGCTGCGCCGGCACCGAAGGCCCCGGCGCGGCGAAGTTGGCGTACAGCGACCACACCGCCATCACCACCAGCATCGGCCCCAGGCCGATGTCGCGGTACAGGGAAGCATGATCGCGAAACGGCCAAGCCTCGCGGCGGCTCAGGGGCAACACCAGCGCCACCAGCAGCGCGGGGATCGCGCCCCAGGCCGCGCGCTGCCATTGCAGGGCCACTTCAAGCAGGTGCAGCTGCGCATCCACCTCCCACACCAGCAGCGACGCGAACAGCCAGAACAGGGGCAGGTGCTGGGTACGGCCCAGCGGCGCGCAGTCGTCGCGCTCCTGGCGCCACAGCGCCGCCCAGGCTACCGCGAAGGCCAGGGGCCAGGCCCATGCCCCCTCCTCGGCCAGCGGGTGCAGGTGCTTCTCGTAAAGGGCCGCCGCGGTCACGGCCATGCCGACCGGCAACAGCACCGTGGCCTGGCGCAAGTCGGGCCAGCGCCCCAGGCTGCCGGCCAGTTCGAACAGCAGTGCCGAAGCGGCGGTGCAGGCCAGCGCGAGATAGACCAGGGTAGCGCCCGAGTAGAGTTCATCCAGCCAGCTTCCACCCGCGCAGCCCCAGATGATCAACGCCCACAGCAGCACCGCGCGCGACACCGGTTTGACCTCGCTCCCTTGGTCCGCATTCTCGTCAGCGTCCCGCTCGCGCAGGGTGTAGCGCATCCAGCCGGCGGCAAAACCCGCGAATCCCCACAGCAGGGCCAGCGCGTACTCGCCGTGGCGGATCAGCCAGACCGCGTCCCAGGTGGCCAGGCCCGCGACCGCCAGCCAGCCGAGCAGGTCGCGCATCTCCAGCCCGTCCTCAATCCCGTCATTCCGGTGCCGGCGCAGAATCCAGAAATGCACCGCGAACCCCAGCGGCCACGCCAGCACGCCCAGGCCCGACAAGGGGTGCCCGGCCCGCTGCGCCGCCCATAGCATGGCCGCGACGATAAATACCAGTTGCAGCGCCGCGATGCGCCGCAACGCCGGCCAGCCGGCGGGCGGCAGCCACGCGCCGGCCAACTCCGTGGCCAACAAGGTCGCGGTCGCGAACAGCAACATGGCCGGCGCGAAATCGCCGGGGGGCAACGCGTGATACAGCGCATGCAGGCCGCCGCCGAACCACCAGCCGAAGCCCCAGGCCAGCATGACGATGCCGGCCATCTCTTCATTGCCCGAGATGCGCTCGCGATAGCGGTCCATCAGCCAGGCGGTGAGCCACGCCGCCACCGCGATCAGCGCGCAGCCGAACACGAAGTCGTTGAACACCGGATTGGCGCGCTCGATCTGCAGATAGTGCGCCAGGAAATACAGCGCCGCCCCAAACTGCAGCAGCAAGCCGAAAGTCCGCGCCAGCACGCGCTGCTGGCGCAGGCCGACCCAGACGATCGCCGCGCCTTCCAGGGTCCAGAGCGCGAAGGTGGGATAGGCATCGAGCGCGAAGAAGATGGTCATGGTGGCCAGCACCGTGGCCAGCGCGACATAGGTCTCGCCCAGGAGCTGCATGTGCTCGCGCCGCCGCACCACCATGCCGAGCACGGCATAGATCACGGCCGCGACGCCGGCCGACCAGGCCAGGGCGTGATCCCCCATCCCCGCCACCAGGCGCGCCTGCATGAACGCCGCGGCCACCGGCGTACCGAACACCAGGGTGCCGTCGACAAAGCCCTTCAGTTCCGGCTTCTGGCGCGTGGCGAACAGCACCGGGATCGCCAGGTAGATCAGGAAAAACGCGATCGCGAAAGGCTCGACGCTGCCGAACAGTTCGGGCCGGTAGCTGCGCAGCCCCCAGGCAGCCGAGATCACGAAGGTGAAGCCAAAGCCCACCAGATTGAGGTCACGCCAGGCCTTGAACCAGCTCACCCCGAGAATGAACAGGTTGAGCAGCGTGTAGTACGAGAACAGCAGCACATGATTACCGCTGCCGGTGGAAGCCAGCGGCGGCGCGAGGAAGGCGCCGAACAGGCCAAGCACGGCCAGCGGCCGCGCGTCCATGCGCACCGCGGTCAGCACCGTAGCCACGCCCAGCGCCATGAACAGCGCGAAGCCGGCGGGGGCGTCGATGTAGTGGTACCACTTGAGCGCGAAGAACACGTCGAGGTACAAAAAGCCGAAGCCGCCGCCCATCAGGATCAAGGCATAGAGGCGGCGCGCCTCCAGCAGCCGGCGCCCGGCATAGAACAGGCCGCCCGCCGCGATCGCCACCCCGAGCAGGCGCGTCCACGGCGGCAGGATGGCGTGGTCGTAGGCGTACTTGAGGAGGAAGCCGACGCCGAAGAACAGGATCACCACGCCGGCCTTGGCAACCAGGTTGCCGGCGAACAGGCGCGCCAAAAAGCCTGGTGCGGCCGGCTCGGGCGCTTCCTCGACGGTAATTCGCCTGACAGCGGCGGCAACCGAAGCCTGCATCTCGGCGGCAACCCGCTCGGACGATACCGATGCCGATACAGGAGCAGGCGCGGCAGCCGGCGAAACAATGGGAGGGACAGCGGGAGAGGCAGTGGACGAAACAGCAGACGACACAGCGGGTTGCGGAGCGGCAGCGAGCGGTTCCAGCGTGAGAGGCGCCTCCTGCGACGCAGCAGCGCTGACCGGCGCGGGGCCAAGGGGCGGCAGGGACAGGCTCGCCGTATCCACCGGTATCGCAGGTGCGGCAGGGCTCGCCGGTTCGGCTCGCGCCGGGCCAGCGGGTGCTGGCGGCGCAGTTCCGACTTGAAGCATCGGGGCAGGCGCTGGTGCGCGGGTCGCCGCAACAGCCGCCTCGGCCTCGCCTACCGTCGCCTTCAGCGCCTCCGTCTCGACTTTGGGCACCGCCCCCGCATCCTCCAGCGCCTTGAGCCGGAAATGAACATCACCCAGCGCCTTGTAGATGTGCTCGATGCGGGTCTCGCTTTGCGCCGCGCGCTGCGCCACCTGGCTCTCGACGATGCTGCGCAACAGGAGGCCGGCCAGCGCGCCCACCACCGCGCCGGCAAAGGCACCGCCGAAGCTGCCGACTGCTCCGCCGATGACCACGCCCAGGACACCAAACACGAGCCACATGGCTTTATCCCTTCCTGCTCTTCTATGGCCGGATCGGCTTCATCTCAACATCACGCATGCCGGACAGCAAGGCTTCGCCCGAAGGCAGCACGCGCAACTCGCCATAGCGCGCGGCGGCGTAGCGGCCGCCCTGCCCTTCCTCGAAAAACCAGGCATTGGTGACGATGCGCACGCGGCGGTCCCGCACCCGGTAGTCGAGCAGGCGTTCATCGGTCGCCAGCAGGCCGCCGGCGTAGACCCGGTCGAACACCGCCACGCCGTTCGCATCGCGCTTGACCACCAGCTTGCCGGCACTGGGCGCGCTCTCCTCGGCGCGCGGCACCTGGGTGGCAACGCGGAAGTTGAGCGCCATGTAGTCGCCCTGCATCAGCGAGCGCGGATCGACCGGCGCCAGTTCCACCAGCAGCACCTCGCCCGAAGCCAGCAGGCTCTCGCGCGACCAGATGGTGTAGTTCACCCCGGCCAGCGCCAGCACCAGGCCCGCCAGGATGATCGCCTTGCGCACGCGTTCACTCATGGCTCTGCCCCTTCGGCCACAGCCAGGAGAGCGCGAAGCGCAAGCCGATCAGCACCGCGCCGGTGGCCAGCATCACCGCCGATTTCTCCAGCAGCGTGATCTGCATCTGGTAGTAGTAAGCCCCCAGGTACCAGGCCGCCGCCAGCAGCGCGAGGCCGACCAGGATGCGATTGCCCGCCGCCGCGCCGAGGATCAACACCAGCAAGGCCGCCAGCAGCCCCGGCGCCAGCCAGGCCACCGTGCTCACCAACAGAGCAGCCGCAACCCAGCGCGGCCAGGCACGCGACGCCTGCTGGCGTGCAAGCCAACCCACCGCCGCGGCCAGGCACAAGGCATACGCCAGAGGCGCGACCCAGCCCGGCACCGCGAATACGAAGTCCTCCCGGCCCCAGTTGAACAGCCAGCGCAAGGACAGCGGCGCCTGCCAGAACAGCAAGGCCAGCGCCAGTGCATAGCCGACCGGCTTCCAGAACGCGGCGCGCCTGGCCGCCGTCCATGCACTCTCGTTCAGCCAGATCCAGGTCACCAGCGCCGCCAGCACCGCCCCGCCCAGGGGCACCGCCTGCGCCTTGTACAAAAACCAGTAAGCGGCAATCGCCGCGAACAATGCCGAGAGATAGCGGTGCAACACGCCGTTCATCGCCACCACCAGGCCGACCTGCAACACGAACAGGAAGCCGGACAGCGCCGCCATGTCCCAATGAAACATCTCCTCCATGCCGAAGCCGAAGGCGAACTGCCCCGCCATCGAGCAGGCCAGGCCGAGCTGCTGCAAGGCATCGCTGCCGCGCGCGACCTGGTACAGCCCGAACGCGCCGGCCAGCGCAAATACCCCAAGGGTCAGCATGCCGCCGGGCGATTTGGCGACCACCGAAAACAGCGCCATCATCGAGCCGAGCAGGAACAGCCCGCCCAGCCAGGCGCCGAAGCCCGCCATCACGCGCACATACCAGGGCGTGCCGGCCGGCACGGGCGCAAGCGGCGGCACCTGCGCGTCGGCGAGCAGGCCGCGCGCCCGCAGTTCGGCGAACACATCGGCAATCGGCAAGGCGCTCATGCCGGCTGCTCCCGCGCAAGAGCAGCCGGCTCTTCCCATTTGCGATTCAATTCGCGCAGCCACCAGGTCGCCCCGATAGTGCTGCCGATCACAAAAAAGGCGATGAGCGTGAAGGCGCCGAAGGACTCGTGCTTGTCGAGGAACACCTCGCCGAACCAGCCGGTCACCACCACGATCAGCGAGATCACCCCGGAGGCCAGCGGAAACAGGTCGCGCCGCAAGGTCTGGTAGAACGCCGCGCCCACCAGGATCATCGCGCAATAGATCGCGAAGGCGGCGCCGTTGTCCTCGCGATGGCTGCTCTCAAAGATGTACATCAGCGCGGCAAACGTGCCCGCCGCCAGCGCAATCAGCACGCAATAGCGCGCCAGCCAGCGCGTGCGCAAGCCATCGATATGCGCATAAGCCCACTCGAAGGCCGCCAGCCCGGCCAGGTTCAGCAAGGCGACGGCACCGGGACGCATGCGCCCGAAGAACAGGATACGCAAGGGATCGAGCACCTGGAACAGGTAGAGCAGCAGCGTCAGGTTGATGAGGGTCCACCAGATCGCCCAGAGCGGCGCCCAGCGCCCGGCCAGGACCCACGGCAAAGCAAGCACAGCCCAGGCGAGAAACAGCTCGTAGTTGTCGGCACCAGTCTGGTAAGTCTGCCCGACCAGGGCCAGCAACCCGCCGAGTGCCAGCACCGCGAACAGCAGCGCCGCCTGCGCCCGCACCGTGGCCAGCCCGGCGAACAGCGCGTATGCCGTCGGCAACAGCACCATCGCCTCGAGCAGGCCAAACTTGGCAAAGCGCCCCAGCGCCTGCCAGTTGAAGGCGACGAAAAAGATCACCCCGACCGCCACCAGCAATGCGCCGCTGATCACCAGCAGGCGGTCGATGAAGCGGCGCCACGCGTCCGCATCGGGCGTTACCCCCGCCAGGCGCAGCGCGCTAGCATAGGCATCCGCCGACAGCACGCCTTCTTCCGCGTAGCGGGACAGCGCATCGCGCGTCTTGTCCATGCCGCCCTACTTCCAGTCCCCGCGCAACTCGGCGGTGACGCTCTGCAAGCCCTCTGGGGTGACGGTCTGCGGCGCCAGTTCCGGCGCGACCTTCAAGGCGATGCTCGACAGCACGCCGCGGCGGAACGGCTTGCTCATGGCCTTGCCGTCCTTGCGGCTGAAGAACGAGCCCCACAGGCCTTGCAGGGCCATCGGCACCACCGGCACCGGGGTACGCTCGAGGATGCGCCTGATGCCGCCCTTGAAGGGGTAGAGGTCGCCGTTGTCGGTGATGCGGCCTTCCGGGAAGATGCCGACCAGGTCGCCGTCCTTCAGCGCCTGCGCGATATCGTCGTAGGCTTTTTCCAGCAGCGCCGCGTCTTCCTTGGCTGGCGCGATAGGAATCGCACGGCTGGTGCGGAACACGAACGAGAGCACGGGAATCTTGAAAATGTTGTGGTCCATCACGAAGCGGATCGGCCGGGGCGAGGCTGCCATCACCACCAAGGCATCGACAAAGCTTACGTGGTTGCAGGTGATCACCGCCGCGCCTTCGTCCGGAATGTTCTCCAAGCCTTCCTTTTTCAGGCGATAGATGGTGTGCACCAGCAGCCAGCACAAAAAGCGCATCAGGAATTCCGGCACCAGCGAGTAGATGTACACCGCCACCACCGCGTTGAGCACCGCCGTGACCAGGAACAACTGCGGAATCGAAAAGCCGGCCTTGAGCAGCCCGGCGGCCAGCAGTGCCGAGGCGATCATGAAAAAGGCGTTGAGGATGTTGTTGGCGGCGATCACGCGGGCGCGGAAGGCCGGTTCGCAGCGCGTCTGGATCAGCGCGTATAGCGGCACCGAATAGAAGCCGCCGAACATGGCGAGCAGGAACAGGTCGGCCAGCACGCGCCAGCTCGCGCCGTGCGACAGAAAGGTGCCGACGCCGATCAGGTCGACCGGATGCATCGCGTGCGTCGCGAAATACAGGTCGACCGCGAACACCGTCATGCCGATCGAGCCGAACGGCACCAGGCCGATTTCCACCTTGTGGCCGGAAAGCTTTTCGCACAGCAGCGAGCCCATGCCGATGCCCACCGAGAACACCGCCAGCAGCAGGGTGACGACGTTCTCGTTGCCGCCCAGCACGTCCTTGGCAAAGGGCGAGAACGAAGTGAGGAAAGTCGCGCCGAAAAACCACAGCCAGGAGATCCCCATCATCGACAGGAACACCGTGCGGTTGCCTTTCGCCAGCTTGAGGTTGTTGATCGTCTCGGTAACCGGGTTCCAGTTCACCTTCAGGGCCGGATCGCTGGCCGGCGAATCGGGAATGAAGGAAGCGGCCACCCGCCCGGCAATGGCCACCACCACACAGCAGCCCGCCACATACACCGGCCCCAGGCCGTCGATGGCGGCAAGCACGCCGCCGACCATGGTGCCGATCAGGATGGAGACGAAAGTCCCCATCTCCACCAGGCCGTTGCCGCCCACCAGTTCGGTATCTTTCAGATGCTGCGGCAGGTAGGCGTATTTGACCGGGCCGAACAGCGTCGAGTGCAGGCCCATCAGGAAGGTGGCCAGGTACAGCAGCGAGACCATGTGCATCACGAAGCCGGCCGCCGCGATCACCATGATTACAATCTCAAGGTTCTTCACCAGGCGAATCAGCGCGGACTTTTCCAGCTTGTCGGCCAGTTGGCCGGCGGTGGCCGAGAACAGCACGAACGGCGCGATGAACACCGCGCTGATCAGGAAAGCCGCCGTCTTCGGGTCGTCGCCGCCGAATGCCGCGGCGTGATAGGTGATCAATACCGTGAAGGCGAACTTGAGCAGGTTGTCGTTGCCCGCCCCCAGGAACTGGGTCCAGAAGAATGGGGCGAAGCGCTTCTCGCCAAGCAGACTGAACTGCCCCTTGTTTTCAGTGTTGTTCTCGTGCTGCACGGCGCTCATTGCGGCTTCCCCGGATTTCGTATTGGCGGTCGCGCGGGCCGGCGTCTCCTCACCCGCACCACGCAGTTCAGGGTTGTAGCACAAACCCGCCCCGCGCAAACCCTCGGCGGCTTTCATGCGCCTTGCCCCGGCTTGAGGCCGGGCTGAAGATAGAGCCGTGCGAACATCTCGCGCAGGCCCAGCGTTGCCTTGGCCAGGCGCTGGTAGTCGATCTTGTCCGGCGTGTCCTGCGGCGTGTGGTAGTACTCGTAACGGAACGGTGCGGTATCGGTGACCATCACGCCAGGGTAGCCCTGGGTCCAGAAGCTCCAGTGGTCCGACCAGTCGATGCCTTCAAGCTTGCCGGGCGCGGCGATGCCTTCGGAAGGCAGGCGTCGCGTGGCACGGAAAGCACCGACGGCGGTGCGCACGTCGTCCCGCCCGTCGGTATTGCTGATGAAGCCAAGAAAATTGCCTGCTCCGGGATAAATCATGCCCAGGCCCGGCAGCGGGTAGCGCTGCGAGCCGGGCGTGTCGTAATAGGCACCCATGGTCTCCAGCGCATACATCGCCGCCACTTTCTTCTTTTGCGCGGCCAGCTCTTTCGCATAGACCAGGCTGCCCATCATCTCGGTCTGGAAATACGGCGGCTCCTCGTTGACGAAGAACACCAGGCGCACGCCCTCGAAGCCGGGCGCGGCGCGCTGGCCGGCGTAGGCGCGCGCCAGTTCGAGCAGCACCGCCACACCCGAGCCGTTGTCGTTGGCGCCCACCGTGTCCTCGGCCGAGTCGTAATGCGCGCCGATCACCACCAGGCCGCGCGCGGCACCGGCTTCGCCTTCCAGCTTCGCCTCGATATTGCTGACCGGGCGGCTTTTGCTCGGCACCGACTGGCGAGTCACCGTATAACCCATCGCCTGCAACTGCCCTTCGATATAGCGGGCCGAGGCTTCCAGCGCTTCCAGCTTGAGCCAGTTGCGCTCGCCGGCAATCGCGCCCACATGCTGGCGCAGGCGCGCGGCAAGCTGGGACTCGGCAACCACGTCGACCACCGGCGGCGCCGGCACCGCCGCGCCCGGCATGGCGATCATCCAGGCCGCGCCGCCCGCCACCGCCGCGCCCAGCACCGCCAGACCCATCGCCCATTTGCTCAAGCCGCGCATCAGCCGCCTCTGTGGTTCGTTTTATCCGAGCCTGCATCCTAACGGGGAGCACCGCCGTGGGCAAAGCCGGGCCGCGAAGTAGCGCGGCGTACTACGCCGGGTAGCAGCCCCAGGGAAAGGAGGTGGGAATCAATTGCGGGGCGGGCCGAACATCACCCAACCCCGGCGCACAAGCGACGCGCCCGATGCGACTTCGGCGCAAAGCGCCGGGCGCATTCAAATCAGTCAATCCAATCAGACCAGACGGGCTAGCCGCAAGCCAAAACCAAACCTCTACCTGCTCAGGCTGGCCAGTTCTTGATATAACCCTTGAGCATGCGGTTCTCGAAGGCCTGCTCTTCCAGCACCGCCTTGGCGACGTCGTGGAAGGAGATCACGCCCAGCACCGTCTCGCCTTCCATCACCGGCACATAGCGCTGGTGGCGCTCCAGCATCAGGCTGCGCAACTCGTCGACTTCCATGTCGGGGTTGGCGCGCGCCGGGTCGGCATCGAGCACGTCGCCGACCTTGATTTCCGACATGGTGGGAGTCGGGCCGATGCGGTGCTCCTGCTGGCGCTTGGCAAGCACCTTGATGACTTCGCGGAAGGTCAGCATGCCGGCGAGCTTGCCGCCGTCCATCACGATCACCGAGCCGATGTCATGGTCGGCCAGGGTGATGACGGCGTCCGACAGCAGCGTGGCCGGGGTCACGGTGTAGAGCGTGTTGCCCTTGATGCGCAGGATTTCCTTGACCAGCATGATGCACCTCCTCGTTGTCCGGCGGCGCGTAGTTACCGGCGCCGCCATCGTTTCGTCCCGCCGCTTCTTGCTTCGTACCCTAGTGCTCCGTACCCTGCTATTCCGCGCTCCAGACCTTGTAGCCGGTCTTGCCGGCATGCGCCTCGCGGGCCGCCGACTGGGCCCGCTCGATCAGGTCGTCCACGCTGGAAATCATCGAATCCAGGGTAGCCACGCCCAGGTGTACCTTGCAGTCATTCTGACTCGCGCTTTTCTCCAGGCGCGACGCCGCCTTTTCGGCGAATTCGGCATGCGTGTCGGTGCAGATCAGCACCAGATGATGCTCGCCGGTGCGGCACACCACGTCCTGCATGCGCGCGGTCTCGCGCAGGGTGCGCGCGGTCTTGACCGCATCGCCCTCGAACTCGACCGCGATCACCGAGAGCGCGGCGCCGCGGCGGCGCGCGGCGGCCCATTCGGTTTCCAGGCGGGTACGGAAGTAACGCGCATTCGGCAAACCGGTCTCGGCGTCGATGGCGGCGTTCTGCAGCAGGTAGCGGTAGGTCTCGGCCAACTCCGAGGCAAAGCGTACTGCCGGGGCATTGCCCGGCGCGTCCAGGTCGAGCTTGAGATCGACCGGAATCTCGCGGCCCAGCAGCTTACTCCACTCGCCGGCGTGTCGCGAGATGTCGGCGGCCAGGGCGGCCAGATCGCGCGGCGCCAGGCCCAGGCGGGCGGCGCGCTGCATGGTATCGAACAAGCCGCTGTCCGGGTAACGCGACGCCAGGTTGGCGAGCGCCTCGCCCAGGCGTACGGCCTGGCCCATCAGGTCGGCGCGATCGGCCACCAGTTGCGCGCCGGTAGGCAGGCTGGCGTGGCGATCGAGCGCGGCGGCCACCGCATGGGTCGGCCCCCAGGTCGCGGGCGCCTGGCGCCAGGCCGGCGTGACGTTGAGCCAGGCGGAGAGAAACGCTTCCTCGCTCTTGTGCAGGGGAATGCGCGTGGCCACCGCATAGGCCGCGATCGCGGAGAGGATGGCGGCGCCGGTGGCATCGGCCCCCGCATCTTCAAGCAGCAGCCCGGCGGCGACCTGCTGCAAAAAACGCAGGCCGTACAGGGGACGCAAATCGGCGACATCGGTGGCGCCGCGGCGCCCGCTCAAGCCGGGCATCGCCACGGCAGCCAGCAGGCGGGCGGCAAACTGCGAATCGGAGCCGAGCAAATTCTCCAGCTGCTCGTCGATATCGGCAGCCTTGGGGTCCAGCTCAAGTATCGCGCGGGCGACAGGCAATCCCATAATGCGTTTTTTTCCGTTATTCCAGGCTAAACCAACAATTGCACCGATTTTGGCACAAAAGCACCTTTGAACTAAAGCACTTCCGGGTATAAGACGGCAGCATGTCGCGTGCTAACATCTTCCGGTTGTCAGACCACTGGTCAGACCACTCACACGGACAAACGTTTCCATGGCCGCTCCCAAATATCCGGGCTTCGACACCCTGGCCTTGCATGCCGGTGCCGCGCCCGACCCCGAAACCGGGGCCCGCGCGACGCCGATCTACCTCACCACCTCCTTCGTGTTCCGCGATTCGGATCATGCCGCCTCGCTGTTCAACATGGAGCGCGCGGGCCACGTCTATTCGCGCATTTCCAATCCGACCACGGCGGTGCTGGAAGAGCGCATCGCGGCGCTCGAGGGCGGCGTGGCGGGCATCGCGACGGCCAGCGGCCAGGCCGCACTGCATCTTGGCCTGGCGACCATCGCCGGCGCCGGCTCTCACGTGGTCGCTTCGCGCGCCCTGTACGGCGGCTCGCACAACCTGCTCGACTACACGATGCGCCGCTTCGGCATCGATACAACCTTTGTCGATCCGCGCGACATCGATGCCTGGCGCGCGGCGATCCGCCCGAATACCAAGGTGCTGTTCGGCGAGACCCTGGGCAACCCCGGCCTGGACGTGCTCAACCTGCCGGTATTGGGCCAGCTCGCGCACGACCACAAGCTGCCCCTGTTCGTCGACTCCACTTTCACCACGCCCTATCTGCTCAAGCCACTCGACCATGGCGCGGACCTGATCTACCACTCGGCCACCAAATTCCTGTGTGGCCACGGCACCGTGATCGGCGGCCTGCTGGTCGATGGCGGCACCTTCGACTGGGAGGCGTCGGGCAAATTTCCCGAGCTGACCCAGCCCTATGACGGCTTTCACGGCATGGTGTTCTCGGAGGAATCGACCGTCGCGCCCTTCGCGCTGCGTGCGCGGCGCGAGGGCTTGCGCGACTTTGGCGCGACCATGAACCCGATGGCGGCATTCCAGATCCTGCAAGGCGTGGAAACGCTGCATCTGCGCATGCCGCGCCACGTCGAGAACGCGCGCAAGATCGTCGAGTTCCTGACCAGACATCCGGCGGTGGAATCGGTGTCCTACCCCGAGTTGCCCGAGCATCCGGACTATGAGCTGGCAAAGACCCTGTTGCCCAAGGGCGCCGGCGCGGTGTTCTCGTTTGCCATCAAGGGCGACCGCGCGGCGGGCCGGCGCTTTGTCGAGTCGCTGAAAATTTTCTCGCACCTGGCCAATGTGGGCGATGCGCGCTCACTGGTGATACACCCGGCTTCGACCACGCACTTCCGCGTCGCCACCGAGATGCTGGAAGCATCCGGCATCCGCGAAGGGACGATGCGCCTGTCGGTCGGCCTGGAAGACCCGGACGACCTGATCGAAGACCTGACCCGTGGCCTGAAGGCCGCGCAGAAGGGAGCCTGAGCCATGCGCCTTTCGGTCAACGGACAAGAGGTTTACGCCTACACCGGCGGCAAGGCCTTCAACAAGGAGCTGCCCGCCGTCGTGTTCATCCATGGCGCGCAGCACGACCACAGCGTATGGGCCCTGCAGTCGCGCTACCTGGCCCACCATGGCTACGGCGTGCTGGCGCTCGACCTGCCCGGCCACGGCAAGAGCGGCGGCGAGGCGATCGCCTCGGTGGAAGAGATTGCCGCGTGGGTCATCGCCGTGCTCGATGCCGCCGGGGTCGCCAGGGCGGCGCTGATCGGCCACAGCATGGGCTCGCTGGTCGCCCTCGAATGCGCGGGCGCGCAACCGGCGCGCGTCGGCAAGCTCGCGCTGGTGGGCACCGCCGCGCCGATGCGCGTCTCCGAGGAACTGCTCGGTGCCACGCGCGATGACGAGCCCCTCGCCCAGGACATGGTGAACATCTGGTCGCACTCGACCTACGCCGCCAAGCCTTCCAATCCCGGCCCGGGTTTCTGGACCGTCGGCTCAAACCTGCGCCTGATGCAGCGGATCAAGCCGGGCGTGATGCACATCGACTTCAAGGCCTGCAATGCCTACGCGAGGGGCCGCGAGCGCGCCGCCCAGGTGGCTTGCCCCACCCTGCTGGTGCTGGGCGAGAACGACATGATGACCCATCCGAAAGCCGCGCGCGAGTTGCAGGCCGGCATTGCCGGGCAGCGCACCGTCTTGGTGAAAGCCAGCGGGCATGCGCTGATGGCCGAGCAGCCCGATGCGGTTCTGGATGCACTCAAGGCTTTTTTGGCTGCATAAGGGGCGATGCCCCTTGATCGGCGCGGCCTTGCGGGCGTAGCATCCCTGCATGCGCCGCGAGCCGCGCTCCGCTGTTTTGGTTTTCCTGGGCGCGGCGGCCCGGCGCGGCATGAAGGCGGAGGCTGCGATGCTCAAATCCTTGCGTCATTTCGTTTTCCTCCTGCCCGCCTTGCTGTGCGCGGGCGCCTTGGCGGCGGTTCCTTCGACCAATCCCCCGGGCCGGGCCGCCGATGCCGCGCAACCGCAAGCCGACAGCCGCGCCGCGCAGACCGTGCTCGATGCGCTCGACGCGGTGGTGCGCCTGAAGATCAAGGCCCTGCCGGAGGCGCGCTCGGCGCGTACCCTGGGAATCGAGCGCGAAGGCAGCGGCGTGGTGCTGCGCGACTCCGGCCTGGTGCTGACCATCGGCTACCTGGTGCTCGAATCCGAGTCGATCGAGATCATCGACAACCGCGGCAAATCGGTGCCCGGGACCCTGGCGGGCTACGACCACGCCACCGGTTTCGGCCTGATCCGCCCCTCGATCTCCCTGGGGCTCAAGGGCATCGAACTGGGCGCCTCCGCCGACGCGGCCGAGCTGGACCGGGTGATCTTCGCCACTTTCGGCGGCAAGGAAAGCGCCAGCGTGGCCACGGTCGCCTCCAGGCGCCGCTTCGCCGGCTACTGGGAATACCTGATCGATGACGCCATTTTCACCGTGCCGCCGCGTGGCGACCATTCCGGCGCCGCGCTGATCAACCGGGAAGGCAAGCTGATCGGCATCGGCTCGCTGTTCGTGATGGACGCGGTGATACCGAACCGCCGCATGCCGGGCAATATGTTCGTGCCGGTGGACCTGCTCAAGCCGATCCTCGCGCAGCTCTCCAAAAACACCGAGACCCGGGACGCGCGCCGCCCCTGGCTGGGGCTATCGACCCAGGAGGTCGATGGCCGCCTGTTCGTGCTGCGCGTGCAGGAGGAAGGCCCGGCCGAGCGCGCGGGCCTGAAAAGCGGCGACATCATTCTGTCGATCCAGGGCGATCCGGTCAGTTCGCTGGAGGACTTCTACAAAAAGCTCTGGGGCCTGGGCCAGGCCGGCGCGGCGGTGCCGCTCAAGGTGCTGCAAGGCGCCGAGGTGAAGGACATTCGCGTGCAGTCGATCAACCGCATGGACTTCGTCAAGGCCAAGCCCAGCCTGTAGTTCAGCGCGGCCCGCGCCGCCAGCGGCGCGCCCTGTTCCACGGGCGGAGCACGCACCGCGCGTTGTAGCGCGGTCAGGCGTTCCCACTGCGTCGCCGGCACGGGGTCGAACACCAGCGCCGCCGACACCGGGCGCACCTGCCAGATGCCGGCGGCGATCTCCGCCTCGAGTTGCCCCGGCCCCCAACCGGCATAGCCGTTGAACAGCTTGAGCGCCCCCTCCGGCCCGCCGGCGTTGGCGAGGTTCTGGGTGTTCTTCAGGCCCACCGCGAAGCGCAGGCCTTCGCCCAGGTTGAGGGTATCGGCCACCACGACGCCCGCCTCGCCGACCGAGAAAGTGGCGCGCGGAATCAGCGGGCCGCCGAAATGCATCTGCCGGCTGGCCGCAGGCGCGGACGGGCGCAGGCCGCGCGGCCAAGGCGCGCCGGTCGGCCGGTTCAGGATCACGCCGATCATCTCGCCCACCGGGGTGCGGGTCACCAGCACCACGCTGCGCTCGAAATTGCTGTCCGGAATGCCGGGCGCGGCAATCAGGATCATCGCCTGCGGCGCGGGTTCCGCGCCTTCCGTCCCCTGTGCCTGCGCCAGGCCGCAAGCGGCCAGCCCCGCCAGCAGGCTGGCGCAGCAGCGCAGCAATACGCTGAAGAAGGGCCGGATCACCACAATGGCTCGATTATGGGTTAATCTATTTGTCATGAACAACAGCGAGGATGGCAACGATAGCGCGTTTCGCCGTACCCAGCGCATGCAAATCATGAGCGGCCTGACCCCTACCTATACACCTGGTGAATTTGTCTTCCTGAGCAACCCGATGCCGGGCTTTGCCGACGGCACGCGTTTCAAGGTCGTGGCTGCGCGCGGCATCGGTACCGGACAGTTCCGCTACGAGTTGCAGGCCAATGGCCAGACCATCTGGGTGCTGGAAGCCGATCTGCGCACCACGCCGCCTGACCACACCCTCGGCGCGGCGAACCCGGTCACGGACGAGACCTTTTCAGTGACCCAGCGCATGCAGACCATGACCCTGACCCAGCGCATGGCGGCGCTCGGGCTGGATACTGACGACAAGGACAGCAGCACCACCCAGCGCCTGAAAGTCCTGGACGCCGAGAAACTGGCGCAAAAGGCGCCCGAGATCAACGGCCCGGTGACCGGCGGCTCTTTCGCCATGGGCACCGGTGCCCGTTCACCCGCCACCGCGGCGCCCGCTTCTCCCGCTTCTCCCGCTTCTCCCGCGTCCCCCGCGCCCAGCCCGGACAAGCCCGGCGACAAAAAACCCTGACCGGACGCGCGCTTTCGGGCGCGCCGCGCGGCCTCGCGCGGACTACAGGCCGACCGTAGTAGCGCTCACAGCGGGCGTGGACTGCTCCCAGATTTCCTCGAAGCGGTTCAGCCAGCCGTGCGTCTCGTTCGCATCATTCAGCACCACCACTCCCTTGGGCTGCCCGAAATTCGGGCGGCGCAGGTAATGCGCGTCATCGGCGATCACCATGATGTCTTCCAGGTTGCGGATCGCATCGTTGATCTGGTGGATGAAGATCGCGTGACTGTACTCGCGCAACAGGCGGATCAGGCGCGGGCACGACTGGACGATGTACTCGGTCTCGCGCACCGCGATCAGCAGGCGGTTGGTGCGCGAGCCGTGCAGGAAATTGCCGATGCGCTCTTCCATCTCCGGGCTGTTGAAGCCCAGTTCCGAGAGGTCGGTATCGAAAATGCGCAGCTCGCGCTTGGCCAGCGCGATCACCTCGGCCGAGCCAGCGTGGAAATCGGCGCGCGTGGCGAACAGGCGGCGCGTGCCGCCGCCGGGCGTCTCGCTCGTGCCGCTGGTGGCGCCGAGGGTGATCGGCGTCTCCGTGACCGGCCGCGCGGTGACCGGCACCTTTTCGTAGGGAACAGAGAAATCGTCTTGCGGTCCGTTGCTCATGGCGTCTCCCCAATCTGAAGCCAGCCGTATTCATACCACGGGTAAAGCCGCTCCGCCAGAGGGGTGGGTACCTGGCTGGGTAGCAGGCGGCGTGCGGCGGCTAGCGTGCGCAGGCCGCTACCCACCGCGCCCGCGGGCAAGGCCTCGGCTTCGCCGTTGATGTAGACACGCCGGCCGCGATGCAGCATCCGGGTCTGCAGATCCAGACATACGCCTTCCTTCCTTACCCCGCGTGAGAACGCCGCGCGGCTTAGGGGAGATTCCGGCGTCTCGAAAAATATGTTCGCCTTCGGCTCGGTCAGGTAGAGGCCGAGAAATTCCTCGAACGCGGCATTGGTTGCCTTCGGCAACACAGCCAGGCGGCGGGCGCGGCGTACAAAAGCGTCATCCAGCAGCGACGCATCGCCGGCCGCGAACAAGCCAGGGTCGGCATACAAAGCGGAACCCTGAACCTGTTCAGCCAGGTATTCGAGAAAACCGCGCGCCAGTTCCGCCGCCGAGGGCGCGCGAAAGCCGATCGAGCAGGTCATGCACTCGCCCACCGCGACACCGTCATGCGCCACCGAAGGCGGCAGATAGAGCATGTCGCCCGGCTCGAGCAGGTATTCTTCCTCGGCCTTGAAATTCTTCAGGACCTTGAGCGGCAGTCCTGGTTTGAGCGACAGATCGCGCTGGGTGGAGATGCGCCAGCGCCGCTTGCCCTCGACTTGCAACAGAAAGACATCATACGAGTCGAAGTGGGGGCCGACGCCGCCACCATCATTGGCCCACGAGATCATCAGGTCATCCAGGCGCGCCTGCGGAATAAAGTTGAAGCGGCGCATCAGCGCGTCGGCCTCGATCGAGTGCAGGTTCACGCCCTGCACCAGCAGGCTCCACTTCGCCTCCGCCGCGCGCTTGAAGTCGCGGCGCGTGAACGGCCCGCGCTCCATGCTCCATGCGGCCCCCTGGCGCTGCACCAAGCGGCTCTCCGCCTCTTCGCGCCCCGCCAGTTCGAACAGTTCGGCGCGTGTCACTGGGGCAATCACGTCGGGCACGGCACGGCGTATCAGCAGCGGCTTCTGTTGCCAGTATTTTTTGAGGAACACGGCGGGCGTCATGCCGCCGAGAAGCTGATGCAAATCGCTTGGCAAATTCATTTTCATCAGTCTATTATAGGGACGCCGTCAAGAGCGTGAGGCCGGTGTCGAACCTGGGTGCCGCGCGCGCGAGCAATCCGTAGAGCAATACTTAATGTAATTTCGCAAGCAGTTCCGTGAACCAGCCGTCGTCCTTGGTCAGGCTCAGGAGGTCGAAACATGCTCTCCCCCGGAGTAAATGCCCCGGAATTCCGCTTGGCGGATGCGGATATGGCGCTGGTAAATTTTTCCGAGTATCGCGGCAAGCTCAATGTCGTGCTCTACTTCTACGACAAGGACAACCTCCCCGGCAGCACCATGGAGGCGATCGAATTCTCCGACCTGGAAGAAGATTTCCAGCGCTGCAACTGCGTGGTGCTCGGCGTCTCGCCGGATGACTGGATGAGCCACGCCGAATTCCGCGACCGCCACGGCCTGTCGGTGCGCCTGCTCTCCGACCCGGAGTGCGAAGTGTGCCGCAGCTATGACGTGGTCAAGCTGAACGGCGCCACGCCGAATGGCCGCCCGCACGTGCTGCGCTCCACGTTCGTGATCGACCGCAGCGGCAAGGTGCGCCATGCCTTGTACGGCGTCAGCCCAAAAGGTCATGCGGCACAGGTGCTCAGCCTGGTGAAAACCCTCAAGCATTGAGGCGCGCCCCAACCGTCAGCCTGTCAGCCTGATGGCGCATCGTTTACAATTCCGTCCGTACGCTCCTCCTCTCCTCAATCGAGCCCTCCATCGCGCCGGCTTTGCCGCTCCACCCGCCCCCCGGGATCCGCGCCTTCTTTCCGCTACTGGATTTTTTCATGCAAATCGCCCATAACTCCGTGGTCACCATTTCGTATTCGCTGTTTGACGCCCAGGGCGAACTGATCGAGCAAAGCCCTTCGCCGGTCACCTATCTGCACGGTGGCTATGACAACATCTTCCCGCTGGTCGAACAGGCCCTGCAGGGCAAGACCGAGGGCGACAGCATCAAGGTGAAACTCGAACCCGAAGATGCCTTCGGCGACTATAACGAGGAACTGCTGCGCGTCGAACCCCGCGAGCAATTCCCGGAAACCCTTGAAGTCGGCATGCAGTTCGAAGGCATCCCGGGCGAAGACGCTGATGCGGATGCCGAGATTTTCACCGTCACCGACATTGCCGACGGCAAGGTGGTGCTTGACGCCAATCATCCGCTCGCCGGCCTGTCGCTGCTGTTCGAATGCCAGGTGATCGAAGTGCGCGCCGCCAGCGAGGAAGAAGTCGAGCATGGCCATGTGCATGGGCCGGACGGGCATCACCACTAGGCGGGCAAAAGTACAAACCTGCTTTTGCCCGGGCTGCCCCGCATGAAATCGCTGGCAAAGCCAGACGATTTCATGCTTCAAAAGCCACGAAAGAGCAAAAGCAAAGACAAAGGCGGCCGAGGCCGCCTTTGTCTTTTATTGCTGGAAGGTGCCGTTGAAGCGATGCGGCTCGATCTTGTAAACCTCGGGGCTGGTGGGATCGACGCTGACCTTGACCCAGCCGAGGAAGGGGGCGCCGAAGGTCTCGATACGGGTGACGTTGGGGACGATGTCGCCGGCGGCATCCCTGAGCGGCTTGTTGAGCTGATAGGTATGGGTGTCGCCATGCACCAGCACCACCGGCCTGTGAAAGGCCTTGGCCTCGGTGGCGATCTGGGCACGGAACTCGGCGTAGCCGTCGCGCCAGCCGCGTCTGCCTTGCGCGCGGCGCGCTTCTTCGCCTTCGAAGTCCGGATTGGCCTGCAGGATGAACATCACGCCGCGCATGTTGCGCGCATTCGCCAGGGTGAAGGCCTCGGCGATCCAGGCGGTGTTGGCTTTCAGGCGCTCTTCGAACTCGCTGTTGTCCCCGCCCCTGTCATTGGGCAGCTTCCAGTTGTTGTTGCTGCCGGGAATGTTCAGGCCCACCACCAGGGTGTTCTCGAATTCCCAGCGCACGTTCTCGCGGAACGCGGCGAATTGCGGCTGCTGTTTGCTCTGGCGGGTGACGTGCATGCGACGCTGGCCCAGGCTTTCGTCACCGGCGGTGAACAGCTCGCGCAGCTTGGCCAGGCGTTCCAGCGGGTCATAGCCGCCGTTGCTTTTGCGGTGGCAATCGGTCCATTCGTTGTCGCCCGGCACCAGCACGAACGGATGGCGCGAGGCGTTGAAGTCATCGCGGCGCGCGGTCAGGCGCGCGTCGTCGCAGGGTTCGCCGCCGGATTTGATGTCGCCGTCGTGAACCACGAAAGCGATGCTGTTATCGGCACCGATCTGCTCGATGATGGCGCGCGAAGTAGCGATTTCCGGCACGCTGTAAGGCATGTCGCCGATCAGGGCGAAGCTGCCGGCATTTGCCATCCCGCTCAACGCAAGACCGCAGATCAGGCCCGTCAGCTTACGCATTGTCGATCTCCTGGCGCAATTCATAGAGCAGGTCGAGCGCGGCGCGCGGCGTCAGCTCGTCGGGCCGGATCGCGCGCATGCGTTCCACCAGCGGATGGGCGGGCGCCTCGGGCGCAGTATCGCCGCTCTTGATGACCGCATCGTTGCTGGCGAACAGGTCCAGCTGCGGGCGCGTCACGCGCGCCGCCTGCTCTTCCAGGTCGGTGAGGTGCTTGCGCGCCGCGCGGATCACCGGCGGCGGCACGCCCGCGAGCTGAGCCACCTGCAAACCGTAGCTCTGGCTCGCCGGCCCTTCACGCACCTCGTGCAGGAACACCACGCCGCCGCCGTGCTCGGCCGCGGCCAGGTGCACGTTGACCGCCTCGCTGTATTCCTGGGTCAGCTGGGTCAGCTCGAAATAATGGGTGGCGAACAGGGTGTAGCTGCGGTTGCCCTCGATCAGGCGCCGCGCGATCGCCCAGGCCAGCGCCAGGCCGTCGAAGGTGGAAGTGCCGCGCCCCACTTCATCCATCAGCACCAGGCTCTCGGCGGTGGCGCCGTTGAGGATGGCGGCGGACTCGGTCATTTCCACCATGAAGGTGGATCGCCCCTGCGCCAGGTCGTCGGCCGCGCCGATGCGGGTGAAGATGCGGTCCACCGGGCCGAAGCGTGCCGCCTGCGCGGGCACGTAGCTGCCGGCGTAAGCCAGCAGGGTGAGCAGCGCGGTCTGGCGCATGAAGGTCGATTTACCGCCCATGTTCGGGCCGGTGATCAGGAGCAGGCGGCGCTGCGGGCCAAATACGCAATCATTGGCGACGAAATCACTCACCTGCTGCGCCACCACCGGATGCTTGCCGGCGCGGATGTCGATGCCCGGCTCTTCGGTAAGCTCGGGCGCGCGCCAGTCCAGTACATAGGCGCGCTCGGCGAGAGCCGCGATGGCATCGACCTGGGCGACGGCGCGGGCGATGTTCTGCAACTCGACCACCGCCGGCTGCAGGGTACGCAGCAGTTCCTCGTAGAGCATCTTCTCGCGCGCCATCGCCTTGGCCTCGGCGGACAAGGCCTTGTCCTCGAATGCCTTCAGTTCCGGCGTGATGTAACGCTCGGCATTCTTCAGGGTCTGGCGACGCCGGTAATCGTCGGGGATTTTCTGCGTATGGCTGTTGGTGACTTCGATGTAATAGCCGTGCACCCGGTTGTACTCGACCCGCAGGTTCGGAATGCCGGTACGTTCGCGCTCGCGCGCTTCCAGCGCAACCAGGTAGTCGCCGGCATTGGTGGCGAGACCACGCAACTCGTCGAGTTCCGCGTCGCAGCCCGGCGCGATCACCCCGCCGTCCTGTACCCGCGCCGCCGGCTCGGCGTGCAGCAGGCGCTGCAGCGGCTCGAGCGCGGAACAGGGCGTGGTCAAGGTGGAGGCGCAACGCGCCAGCAGCGCATCGCCACCCGGCAAGCCGACGGCCAGTTGCGGCAATGCGACGAGCGACTCGCGCAAGCCGGACAATTCACGCGGGCGCACCGAGCCCAGCGCCACGCGCGCGGCAATCCGCTCGATGTCGGAAACCGATTTGAGCGCCGTGCGCGGCGCGTCGAAGCCCCTGCCCTGCTCGATCAGCGCGCCGATTGCCGCCTGGCGCTCCTGCGCAATGCCACGGTCGCGGCGCGGGTGATGCAGCCAGCGCGCCAGCGTGCGGCTGCCCATCGAGGTGACGCAGGTGTCGACCGTGGCAAACAAGGTCGGCGTGGGCGCGCCGCGCAGGGTCTCGGTGATCTCCAGGTTGCGCCGTGTCACCGCATCGAGCACCAGGTATTCGTCGCCCGTCTCCACCGACAGCGCCTGCACGTGAGTCAGCGCCTGCCCCTGGGTCTGCTGCGCATAGCGCATCAGCGCCCCGGCAGCACCCAGGGCGAGAGTGAGGCCGGCGCAGCCGTAGCCGTCCAGCGTCGCGATGTTCAAATGCTCAAGCAATACGCGCTCGCCGGCGCGCACATCGAAATTCCATTCGTTCTGCACGCTGCGCGCCACCCCCTCGGGCAATGGCACCAGATTGCCGTCGGGCAGCAGGACTTCAGCCGGGCGCAGGCGCTCCAGTTCGTGCGGCAGGCGCGCGGGGGCAATCTCGGCGAGCACCAGCTCGCCGCCCGCCACGTTCAGCCACGCCAGGCCGAAAGCGCGCGGCGAGCCGCTCTTGCTTTTCTCCGGCAGGATGGCCATCAGCAGCGCATCGGCCTTTTCCGGCAACAAGCCCTGGTCGGTAATGGTGCCCGGCGTGACCACGCGCATCACCTTGCGCTCGACCGGGCCCTTGGATGTGGCCGGATCGCCGATCTGCTCGCAGATCGCCACCGACTCGCCCAGCTTGACCAGCCTGGCGAGATATTGCTCCAGCGCATGCACCGGCACGCCGGCCATGCGCACCGGCGCGCCGCCCGACTGCCCGCGCGTGGTGAGCGTGATGCCGAGCAGGCGCGCCGCCTTTTCCGCGTCTTCGTAGAACACTTCGTAGAAATCGCCCATCCGGTAAAACACGAGCGTGTGCGGGTGTTCCGCCTTGATGCGCAAATACTGCTGCATCATGGGAGTGTGATGGGCGAACTCGGCGGACGCCGGTGTTTGCTTGCCTGTGCTCAACTGTCCTCTTTCCGGCCCTGGCTGTGGTATCGGGCGGGCGCCGCTGCTCCACGCCCGGCCCCGTTTGCGGCCTGTTCGATTCGTCTCGGCGATACATCGCCAACCGGGGCGAAGTTTAGCCGATCACAGGCCCGCGATCAGCACACGCCTTGCCAAGGCGCCGCCGCTTTGGTTAGCATGCAGCGCCTCCCCTCCCGGCCTTCGCCTTTATCTTCTCCATGACCCAAGCTCTTGCCTACGTGCCGCTCCGGCGCGAAAACTTCGCCACCGTCGACGGCGCACCGACCGACCTCTATACCATCGCCAACCGCGCCGGCATGCAGGTCAGCTTCACCAACCTGGGCGCGAAGATCCAGCAGATCCTGGTGCCCGATGCGCAAGGCGTATTGGGCGACGTGGCGCTGGGTTACGAGAGCATCGCGCAGGTGCAGACCGGCCAGACCAGCCTGGGCGCCTTCATCGGCCGCTACGCGGGCCGCATCGCCGGCGGACGCTTCAGCCTCGACGGCCGCGAACATGTGCTGGCGCGCAACAGCGGCAGCAACACCCTGCACGGCGGCACCAAGGGCTCGCGCCTGCGCGTATTCAGCGCGCGCCAGCTTGATCCCTCCAGTTGCGAACTGCTGCTCGACTATGCCGACGGCGAAGAGCATTTCCCCGGCAAGCTGCGCACCCGCGTAATCTACAGCGTCACCGAAGACAATGCCCTGGACATCGCCTATGAAGCGCAAAGCGATGCGCCCACCGTGGTCAACTTCACCTCGCACGGCTTCTTCAACCTCGCCGGCCAGGGGCGCATGAACGCGCGGACCCTGGACGAACACATCCTCACCATCGCCGCCCGTAACTACACGCCGATCGACGCCGACCTGATCCCCACCGGCACCGTCGCACCCGTCGCCGGCACCCCGCTCGATTTCACCCAGCCCACCCGCGTCGGCGCCCGCCTGGGCGGTACCCACCCCGAGTTCAAGGACACCCACGGCTACGACCACAACTGGGTTCTCGACAAGGCGCAGGGCACCTACGGCCCGGCCGCCACTCTCGACGAACCCCTCTCCGGCCGCCGCATGGAAGTGCTCTCCACCGAGCCCGGCCTGGTGTTCTACGGCGGCAACAACCTGGCGGGCGAGTCACCGCGCGATATCGGCAAGGGCGGTGAAGCCTACGGCCCGCGTGCCGGGCTGTGCCTGGAACCGGGCCACTTTCCGGACTCGCCCAATCAGCCATCCTTCCCCTCCACCGTGCTGCGGCCTGGCCAGACCTATCGCGGGCGCATCACTTACCGCTTCTCCGTCACGCGCTAGGGCGCTGCCACGCCAGGCCTGGGCCAGGCGCGGCATGCCTGGACAGAGCGGCGGCGCATGCGCGGTTTGGCAGGAATTGACTGTTTGTTGACTCTCGCCGCCATCGCGGGCCGCTTACGCTGTGACCTTGTCGCTGCTCCCGCTCTTCGACGCCACAGGGAAACCCGCCCATCATGTCCGCCCCCGCACTGCCTGCGAGCGGTCGCCGCAATGCCTGGATCCTGGCCTTGTGCCAGGGCCTGTTCATCTGCGCGATCTCCATCGACCTCACCTTGACGGGCCTGACCGGCTACCAGCTCGCGCCTGACAAATCGCTCGCCACCCTGCCCTTCGCGCTGATCACCGTGGCCGGTGCCATCGTCACCTGGCTGGCCTCGATGGTCCTGCAGCGCTACGGCCGGCGCGCCGGTTTCGTACTCGGCGCGCTTGCCGGTGCGGCGGGCGGCGGGATTTCGGTGTGGGCGGTATGGCATGCGAACTTCTGGATATTCTGCCTGGGCACCGCCGCGGTCGGCGTGTTCCAGGCCTTCGCGCAGTACTACCGCCTGGCCGCCGCCGACGCGGTGCCGGGGCCGCAGAAAAGCCGCGCCATCTCGGCGGTGATGACCGGCGGGGTGATCGCCGCGATCGCCGGCCCGGCCTTGGCGGCGTGGAGCCGCGACCTGTTCTCCGCCGCACTGTTTGCCGGGGCATACCTGATGGTGGCACTGCTGGGATTGGCCTCCGCTGCCATCCTGCTGTTCTTCTATCGCGACAGCGAAGCGATTGTCGCACCGGGCAGCACCACCGAGCCAGCGCCGGCGCGGCCGCTCGCCGCCATCGTCCGCCAGCCCATTTTCATCGCCGCGCTCGCCAACACCGTGGTCGGCGCGGTCTCGATGATGTTTGTGATGACCGCCGCGCCGCTCGCCGCGGTCGCCTGCGGACACAGCATCGTTGACGGCGCCAACATCATCCAGTGGCACCTGGTCGGCATGTACGCGCCATCGCTCTTCGCCGGCTGGCTGATCGCGCGCATCGGCCTGGCACGCATGCTGTTCGCCGGCATGCTGCTCAACGCCGTGGCGGCGGCGGTGGCGATGCATTCGCTCTCCCTGCCCGCTTTCTACGCGGCCCTGTTCTGCCTGGGCGTGGGGTGGAACTTCATGTTCGTCGGCGGCAGCACCCTGCTGGCGCAGTCCTACCGCCCCATGGAGCGGGCCCAGGCGCAGGGCGCGGCGGAGTTCCTGCGCTACGCCGCCACCGCCGTCGCGACCCTGGCCGCCGGCCCGGCGCTCAACCATTTCGGCTGGGCCACGCTGAATGCGGCGATGCTGCCGGTCGTGGCACTGGCGGCGGCGATGACCTTGTGGTGGGTCCTGGCCACGCGGGTCCGGGCCCCGTCGTCCGCTCATGCGGCCTGACGTTACACTCCATTCCACGTCCCCTTCCGCGTACCATTCGCGCATGGCCTCCGCTCCTGCCTCCACCATCCCTCCCGCCCGGCGCCGCATCGTCGTGCTGTGCTACCCGGGCGGCAACCTGGTCGACCTCGCCGGCCCGGTGCAGATCTTCGCGACCGCCAACCGCGCCCTCGCGCGGCCGGGCGCCAAACCGCCCTACGATGTCGTGATCGCCTCCGAGCACGGCGGGCTCGTCCCCACCAGCGCGGGCCTGCCGGTGTTCACCAGCGCGCTGGCCGAGATCGCGCCGGGGCCGATCGACACCATCGTCATCTCCGGCGGCAGCCCGGACAACCAGCCGGTGGCGGCGCCCGCCCTCGTCGCCTGGGTCAAGGCCCGCGCGCCACGCGCCCGGCGCATCTGCTCGGTGTGCAGCGGCACCTTTCTCCTCGCCGCCACCGGCCTGCTCGACGGCCTGCGCGTCACCACCCATTGGCAATGGGCACAGCGCCTGCAGGCCCTGTACCCGCTGCTACGCGTCGACCCCGACCCGATCTACATCCGCGAAGGCGCCCTGTGGACCTCGGCAGGGGTCACCGCCGGCATGGACCTGGCGCTCGCCTTGGTGGAACAGGACTTCGGCCACCGCGTCGCCATCGAGGTGGCGCGCGATATGGTGATGTTCATCAAGCGGCCCGGCAGCCAGTCGCAGTTTTCCGTGCCGCTGCTGGCGCAGGCGGTGGCACCGGCGCGTTTCGCCGAATTGCATGCCTGGATCGCCGCGCACCTGGCGCAGGACCTGCGCGTCGAGCGCCTCGCCGAACAGGCCGGCATGGCGCCGCGCAGTTTTGCGCGCGCCTACGCCGCCGAGACCGGCCGCACGCCCGCCAAGACGGTGGAGATGATGCGCTTTGAGGCCGCCTGCCGGGCTCTCGAAGAAACCACTTTGCCGCTCAAGCGCATCGCGATGAATGTCGGCTATGGGGAGGAGCAGAACCTGCGCCGTGTGTTCCTGCGGCGCCTGCGTATCAGTCCGGCGCAGTATCGCGCGCGCTTTGCCGCCCAGCCTGCCGCACGGCCCGACACGACGGTGCCCGCGAAGCCAGCCAAGCTGGTGAGAAAGGCGGGCGCCGGCACGCGTACCGCTACGCGCGCCGCCACACGTACTGCCACACGCACCCCGGCCCGCGTCGCCTAACGCCAGGCATCCTTCGGCAGTTCCAGGTACTGCGCGCGGCCGCGGCCGAACGACCAGTCGGCGCGCGTGTTCTCGCTCAGGCCGATGGTCACGTCCTCGGGACGCACGCCGGCTTCGCCCAGCAGTTGCGCGGCGCGCGCGTAGAACGCCTGCTTCTGCGCCAGTTCGCGGCCTTCGCTCAGGAACACCTGGATCAGCACGATGCCTTCGGTGCGCGGTATCTCCAGGTAATCAGGGTTGAACACCAGGTGGCCGGGCGCATGCTCGGTGATCACCTGGAAATGGTCGCGCGCCGGTACATTCATGCAGTCGACCAGGGCAAGGTGCACGGCCTTGCCGATGGCGGCCACGTCGGCCGCCGCGCGGCCGGCAATCAGATCAATACGAACGAAGGGCATGGTGTTCTCCTTGTTTGGTGGATGTCGTTACGCGCGGCCGAACCAGCCGGCGATCGCGTGAGCCGCACGGCGGATCGCCGCGTCGGCACTGATCAGCCAGCGCGCGCCGGCGTCATGCGCCCATTCGCGGCGCAGCTCCCGATGTTCGGCCAGATCCGGGTTGCCTGGTTCCGTCGTGCCGGGCGGCGCGGAGCGCCGCAGGCTGTCGCTGGCTTGCATGGTGTTCTCCTTGTGGATGGATTGACAAGGCGATTGTGGGCCTGCACAATGCATTTGTGAAACGAATAGTTTAAATACCATCCATTCTATTTATTCATCGTTTTTTATTGTTGGCTTATCGTTGGTTCATCATCAAACCGGGACGGATCTTCCATGCAAACCGCCAATCTCGACATCGACCTGCTGCGCACTTTCGTGGCCGCCGCCGACAGCGGCAGCTTCACCGCGGCCGGCGAACTGGTGGCGCGCACCCAGTCGGCGGTGAGCATCCAGATCAAGCGCCTGGAGGAAATGCTCGATACCCGCGTGTTCGAGCGCACCAGCCGCTCGCTCTCGCTCACCCAGGCCGGCATCACCCTGCTGACCTACGCGCGGCGCATGCTGGAGTTGAACGACGAGTCGGTGCGCGCCCTCACCGCGCCGCCGCTGGAAGGCGAGATGCGCGTGGGCATCAGCGAATATTTCCAGCCGCGCGAGATCGCCGCCATGCTGGCGCGCTTCGCCAAACGCCACCCGCAGGCGCACCTGGACGTGCGCATCGGCCTGTCGCGCCACCTGAAAAAGATACTGGCCGACGGCGAGGTCGAACTGGTGATCGGCCGCGTCGAGGTGGGAGAACGCGCCCCCGCCTTCTGGCGCGAGCCCCTGCACTGGGCCTGCGGCACCGAGACCGAATTCGCGCCTGGCCAGCCCGTACCCCTGGTAGTGCTGCCCAGCGACTGCGTGCTGCGCGAGCAGGCGATGGCGATGCTGAACAAGAAAAAGCGGCCCTGGCGCATCGCGCTCACCACCAACGGCATGGGCGGCCTGCTCGCCGCGCTCGAAGCGGGCCTGGGCACCTCCATCCTGCCCGCTTCCATGCTGACGCCCGGCCTGCGCATCCTCACCCGCGAAGAAGGCTACCCCGATCCCGGCGAGCAGCAGCTTGCCTTCTACGAGCGCAAGGGCGCCCCGCCGGAATTGACGCGCGCGTTCAAGGAAGTGGTCAACGAACGCTTGGCGGTGCTGAACGCGGCACGCAAATAACGCGGCAATTCCGGCAGGCAACTCTTCCTTGGCAGGGCGCCGGGCACGCCCCGGACGCCGCGCCTGCGCGGGCTGCGGCGGGATAATTGTAAAATATAATGAGTATGGTTCTCATTATCTTATATACTTGCCACAAGCAGCCGCGCACGGGGCACGGCATGCGCAAAAGAATCCGTACGACCTCAATGCCAGTCCGCCCTCCCTCCTCCCCCGAGCGCGCCGCCCGGTCCGCCGGCACACCGCTGTTTTTCGTCAGCCCCTGAGCATGGCCGCCGGCAAGCGCATCCGCCTCTGGTTCCTGGTGCACAAGTGGACCAGCCTGATCTGCACGGTGTTCATGCTGCTCCTGTGCATCACCGGCCTGCCGCTGATCTTCACCCACGAGATCGACGACCTGCTCTCGGGCGACCCGCCCTATGCCAAGCTGCCCGCGAACGCGCCGCGCGCCAACCTCGACCGCATCATCGAAGCGGCGCGCGCGCGTTACCCCGCCGAAGCGATGCGCTTCATTTTCATCGACGATGAAGAGCCGCAGGTGGTGGTCACCATGTCGCCCTCCACCGACAGCGATCCCAAGCACAACCACAGCCTGAAATTCGACGCGCGCACCGGCAAGCTCATCAGCGAAAAGCCGCCCGAGGCGCAAAGCATGACTTTCATGGGCTTGATGCTGCGATTGCATATCGACCTGTTCGCCGGCTTGGCGGGCGAACTGTTTCTCGGCTTCATGGGCCTGCTGCTGGTGATCGCCATCGTTTCCGGCGTGGTGCTGTACGGCCCTTTCATGAAAAAGCTCGACTTCGGCACCGTGCGCGAGGGCCGCTCGGCACGCCTGAAGTGGCTGGACCTGCATAACCTGCTGGGCATCGCCACCCTGGCCTGGGCCTTCGTGGTCGGGCTGACCGGCGTGATCAACGAATTGTCCACGCCGATGTTCCAGTACTGGCAATCGCAGACCCTGCCCGCCTTGCTCGCGCCCTACCGGGGCAAGCCGATGCCACCGCAAAGCGAGGCTGCCTCGGTGCAAGGCGCGTATGAAAGCGTGCGCCGCGCCATGCCGGACAGTGTGACCGTCAGCGTCGTCTATCCCACCGAAAAATTCGGCAGCCCGCAGCATTTCATTTTCTGGAACAAGGGCAATACGCCGCTGACCTCGCGCCTGTTCACCGCCGCCCTGCTGGACGCGCGCAGCGGCGCCCTGGTCGCCATCCCCGAACCGCCCTGGTATCTCAAGGCGCTGGAAGTCTCGCGCCCGCTGCACTTCGGCGACTATGCGGGCACGCCGCTGAAAATCCTCTGGGCGGTGCTCGATGTGATCACCATCATCGTGCTGGGCAGCGGCCTGTATCTCTGGATCGCACGCCGTAAGCAGACCGGCGAGCGGCTCGCGCAACTGGAACGCCGCCATGCACAACCGGCCGGTGCCGCCGCCCGTGCCCCCTGAAAGAAACGCCATGAACCCACCTTCCAGCTTTCGCAAGGTCTGGGGCGCGCCCTTGCTGCTGGCAGTGCTGACCGTGTTCGGCCTGCTCTGCGCCCTGCTCGGCACCGGTATATGGCACTGGCTGGCGTGGATTGCCATCGGCATTCCGCTCGCCGTGCTTGCCTGGTACCTGCGGCCACGCCGCGCCGACAGGGCCATGCAATAACACCGCGCCACCATGCGAAAGCATGCGGGCGGCCGGGCCGCCCGCATGCTTCAAGCCATCCGCCCGATCAGCCCGGCAGCAGCACCTTGTCGACCACGTGGATCACGCCGTTGGACTGGATCACGTCGGCGATGCCCACCTTCGCCATCCCACCTTTGCTGTCGGTGATCACGATGCTGTTGCCGCTCATGCTCACGGTCAGCATGCCGCCCGCGGCGGTCTTGAGCATGGCGCGGCCGCCGCCCGCCATGATCTGCGATTTCAGCGCGGCCGCATCGAGCTTGCCCGGCACCACGTGATAGGTCAGGATCTGCGTGAGCATGCCCTTGTTCTCCGGCTTGAGCAGGGTGTCGACGGTGCCGGCGGGCAGCGCGCCGAATGCGGCGTTGGTCGGGGCGAACACGGTGAACGGGCCGGCGCCCTTGAGGGTATCGACCAGGCCCGCGGCCTTCACCGCCGCGACCAGCGTGGTGTGGTCCTTCGAGTTGACCGCATTGTCGATGATGTCCTTGGTCGGATACATCGCCGCGCCGCCCACCATCACTTCGGCGATGGCGGGGACGGCCGCGCAGGCGATCAGCAGCGCGCTAGCAAGCATGGACAGTTTACGCATCTTCATGGTTCTACTCCTTGTCATTGAATGGCAACGCGGCACCGGCACGAAATACATGCCCCGGAAGCCACGTTGTGCCCGATATACGCGCGCGTTTTCACAAGTGGTTTTGATTTTTTTACGCACGCAATAAGCGGCGATCCGGATTCACCGCGGATCAATTCGCGCATCAATTCGCGCATCATTTCGTTTACAGTGCGGGGCATGAATGCCGCCATTGCCTCCAACACCCGCACCCGCCAGGAAATCCTCGAACGCGTCCTGCGCGGCATCGAACGCAACCGCACTCCCGGCTACCATTTCGCCGGCAACCTGCTGGCGCTTTCCTTCGACAGGCTCGACGAACAGCAGGCCATCGTCACCATGCCCGCCGGCGCGCATTGCACCGACCGCGACGGCCAAGCCAACATGGCGGCCCTGTGCATCCTCGCCGACATCGCGCTCGCCAGCGCGGTGCGCGGCGCCCTCAAGCGCGGCATGCGCCTGGCCACCGTCAACCTGCAACTGCAATTGACCGGCGCGCGCCGCGCCGGCGATCTCACCGCGCAGGCCGACTTCAACGGCTACTACCGCGAGGGCGCCGCGCAGCAAGGCTTAAGCCGCGTCAGCGTGCGCAGCAATGAGGACGAGATCTGTTTCGGCAACGGTGCCTTCATGGTGCTGGAGCCGCCGCCGGGGTTCAAGCTGCCGCCCATGCTGCCCATGCCCGAGTCCACACCAGGGCCACTGCTCAAGCCCGAAGGCCTCTCCGCCGCGGAGACACGTATCTACAGGCAGACGCAGGCCGCGCTTGACGAGATGGACAGCGGTGGCAGTTTCATCGAACACCTGTGGCGCTTTCGTACCCGCAAGAACAGCGGCGGCGCCAGCGCTTCGCTCGCCAACGGCGCGCACGTGGGTAACCGCGTCGGCCACGTGCAGGGCGGCATCCTGCTGGGCCTGGCCGAAGCGGCCGCGCGCGCGGCGCTGCCGGCGCACTGGAAGCTCAGCGCCCTAACCGCCTGCTACCTGAGTCCCGGCGAAGGCACTACCTTGTCGGCGCGCGCGAAAATCGTCCACCAGGGCAGCCGCACGGCGGTCGTGCATGGCGTGATCACCGGCGTGAACCGGCGCCGCGTGCTGGAGACAGTCGCGACCTACGCGGCCCCGGCGCGCTAGTCCCGCGCCCACGCTGCCCGGCGCGTGCGCTAATAAGAAACCCGGCGCGCGGCCGGGTTTTCGGGGCGAGTCTTCGGGTGAGGCAAGCGGCTGCGCTATTCGATCTTGCCGATCTTGCGTACCACCTCGATCAGGCGCTTGGCATCGTCGTCCCAGAATTTCTTGAACTCGGGCGCGTCCAGGTAGACGATCGGCGTTTCCAGCTTGTTCATGGTGGCCTTGAACTCCTCGTCGTTCACCACCTTGCGCATCGCTTCGCGCAGGGTCTTCATCACCGGCTCGGGCGTGCCGGCGGGGGCGAACAGGCCGGACCAGATGTTGTACTCGACGTTGTAGCCCAATTCCTTCAGCGTCGGCACGTCCGGCAGCGAGGCAATGCGCTTGCCGCCCCAGCTCGCGATCGCGCGCAGCTTGCCCGCCTTGATCTGCGCCGCCGCCACTGACGGACCGAGCAGTCCCACATCGACCTGGCCGCCGAGCAGCGCCGTCAGGGCCGGACCGCCGCCGGCGTAGGGGATGTGCTTCATCTTGATGCCCGCCGCGCTGGTGAACATCTCGGTGGCGACGTGGTAGGTGCCGTAGTTGCCCGAGGAGGAATAGTTGATCGCCTCGGGGCGCTTCTTCGCATCGTCGACCAGGTCCTTGAGCGTCTTGTACGGGCTGTCGGCGCGCACGGTGAGGATCACCGGGTCGGAGGAGAGCAGCGCGATCGGCGCGAGCTGGTCGAGCCGGAACGCGGCGGGGCGGCCGGTGATGCGGTCCGCCTCCGGGTTGGTCGAGACGCTGGCCAGGGCCATCAGCAGGGTGTAGCCGTCGGGCTTGGCGGTGGCGACCGCCGCCGCGCCGATCGAGCCGCCGGCGCCCGGCTTGTTCTGGATCACGAAAGGCTGCCCCAGCAGCTTGGAAAGGATGATGGTGGCTGGGCGGCCCGTGAGTTCAGCCACGCCGCCGGGCGGGAACGGCACGATCACCTGCACCGGGTGGGAGGGATAGGCTTCCTGTGCTTGGGCGGCGTGAAAGACGGGCGCGGCGATGGCGGCGCCGAAAACGAGGGCAGCCGCTGCCTTGAGCATGGTTCGCATGGAATTGTCTCCTGTTTCGAAATCGTTGTTCGACGGGGGCGGCTCCGGGAGGCGCCGCCCCGTCGATTGCCGTTACCGAAGCGGATTGTGCTCCAGCCGGCGCTTTTACTGTGGCAGATGCTGCTAGCGATGTTGCTGTTTGAGGCCCTACTTTTTTTATGGTGTTGCGGTACTGCTGTTGCGCACTCAGGCCACCGGATTTTCCAGCGTACCGATCGGCTCGATGGTGACGGCCACCACGTCGCCCTTTTTCATGAACCTGGGCGGCTTGAAGCCGATGCCCACGCCGGCGCAGGTGCCGGTGGCGATCAGGTCGCCGGGTTCCAGCGTCATGGTGGCCGACAGGGTTTCGATCAGGGTGGGAATGTCGAAAATCAGGTCGGAGACCATCGCGTCCTGGCGCACTTCGCCGTTCACCTTGGTGATCAGGTGCAGCTTGGCCGGGTCCGGCACTTCGTCGGCGGTGACGATGGTCGGGCCCATCGGGCAGAAGGTGTCCAGGCTCTTGCCCAGGAACCACTGCTTGTGCGCGTGCTGCAGGGTGCGCGCGGTGACGTCGTTGATGATGGTGTAGCCGTACACGTGCTTGAAGGCATCGGCCTTCTTGATGCCGCGGCCGCCACGGCCGATCACCACGGTCAACTCACCCTCGTAATCCACCGAGCCCGTGTGATCCAGAGCGGCGTTGATCGCCTCGCCTTGCGCGATCACCGAGGTGGGCGCCTTGGTGAAAATGATCGGCAGTTCGGGCACCGCATTGGCGCCGGCGCTGGCGTCGAAGCCGCTGTTGTGGAATTCCTTGGCGTGCTCGTGGTAGTTCTTGCCCACGCACATGATGTTCTTGGCCGGGCGCGGCATCGGCGCCTCGATTTTCACCTTGTCCAGCGCCAGCACGCCCATGCCGGAGGCGGCCGCGGCTTTCGCCTTGGCCACCGCGTCATCGCCGGCGCGGATGAATTCGAGCATGTCGCGCGGCAGGCCGGGAGCGGCGACTGCCAGGTCCACCAGTTTGCCGCTGGCGCGGTCCAGCACGCCGATGCGGCGGCCGTTGGAATCGGAAAAGGTGATCAGTTGCATGAAAAAAGCCGGGCGTGATTGAACCAGACCGCAAGTTAACCATCGTCACTTGCACAGTCAACCAATATCGACAATTGATCATCTTTTGTGATACATTGGTCAAAATAATTCCAGTTCAGCCTGGCCGGTCCATTGCACACGGCAAGCTGACCAATTCAAACCAATGCGTGACCGCAGCCTATCCCGCGACGGCGTCGAACGCCTGCGCCAGCACATCCTCTCCGGCATCGAAGAGGCCTCGCTCAAGCCAGGCGACCGCCTGCCGCCGGAGCGCGAGATGGTGCATCGCTTCGACGCCGCGCGCAGCGCCGTGCGCCGCATGCTGGCCGAACTGGAGATGCAGGGACGTATCGTGCGCACGGTCGGGCGCGGCACGGTGATCGCGGGAGAACGCGAAGAGCCGCCGATGGCGCCTTCGCACACCAGCCCCGCCGAGCTGATGGAGGCGCGCCTGCTGTTCGAGCCAGGGCTGGCCGACCTGGTGGTAACCCACGCCACCTCTTCCGATTTCGAGCGCATGGACGAGTGCCTCACGCGCGGCGCGCGCGCCGGCTCGGTGGCCGAGTTCGAGCAATGGGACGCGGCCCTGCACCAGGCCATCGCGCAAGCCACCCACAACAGCTTCGTGATCCGCGTGCTCGACAGCATCAACGCGGTACGCGAACAGGCCGAATGGGGCCGCCTGAAGCAGCGCAGCCTGACCCCGGAGCGCCGCGCCACTTATCAGCTGGAGCACAAGCGCCTGGTCGACGCGCTGAAAAAACGCGACGGCGAGGAAGCACGCCGGCGCCTGGCCGAGCATCTGCGCCAGGTGCGGCGCAACCTGCTCGACTACTAGGGCCGGCGGTGGCCCGGTGGCGCTAGGGAGATTCTGCAAAAGGGCTCTCGGCCGCATCATCTCCATGGCGAACCTGCTCCAAGCCCCTGTTGTGAGAGCCTACGGCCTCGCCAGCTGGCGCTCCTCGGCTCGTTAAGCAGCTTTTTGCAGAGTTTCCCTAGTCGATCTTCGCGCCCGAGTCCTTCACCAGCCGCACCCAGAATTTCGCATCCTCAGCCAGGAAGGCCGCGAACTCCTCAGGCGACTTGGAGCCCGCGGTCTCCGTACCTTCGCGCGCAAAGGCCGCCTTGACCGCCGCATCCTGCAGCGCCATGGCATTCGACTCGAACACCTTCTTGACTGCCCCCGGCGGCGTACCGGCCGGCGCGAACAGGCCGTACCAGAACGACATGTCGTAGTCCGGCAGACCCGCCTCGGCCATGCCCGGCAGTTCAGGCGCCAGCGGCGAGCGCGCGCGGGTAGTGATCGCCAGCGCCTTCAGGCGGCTGGCGCGCACCAGCGGCAGCACCGAGGGCGGCGTGCCGAAGGTGAACTGGGTGTCGCCGGCGATCACCGACTGCATCGCCGGGCTGCCGCCCTTGAAGGGCACATGCACCACGTCCACGCCGGCCACACGAGCGAACAGCACCGCCGACAGGTGCGGCGCCGAGCCGTTGCCCGAGGTTGCGTAGTTGAGCTTGCCGGGGTCCTTTTTCGCCATCGCGACCAGGTCGCGCAGCGAGTTCACGCCCAGTTGCGGATTGACCGCCACCACCAGGAAGGACGAGGACACCTTGCCGATCGGCGCCAGGTCCTTCGGGCTATAGCCCAGCTTGGGATTAAGCGCGGGGTTGACCGAGATGCTCGAAGGGCTGGCCAGCAGCAGCGTATAGCCGTCCGGCGCCGCCTTGGCAACATATTCAGCGGCCACCGAGGAACCGGCGCCGGGGCGGTTTTCCACGATCACCGGCTGGCCCAACGCGCGCCCCAGCGATTCGGAGATCGAGCGCGCCACGTAGTCGGCCGCGCCGGCCGGCGCGAAGCCGACCACCAGGCGTACCGGGTGGTTCGGATAGGCCTGCGCCTGCGCATTGGCGCCCGGCGCCACGCAGGCCAGCGCGCCCAGCAAGGCGGTCAAAGTGCGGAATGAATGCATGTCTTGTCTCCTGTTTGTGTTGTGTATTTTTACGTTCAGCAGCCGGGCATTTTGCCCCGTCTATGGACTGCGCGCGCGCCACGCGGCAATCGCTTCCAGCCGCTCCCTGATACGCAGGCCGACCGCGTGCGCGGAAAAATGCTCGGCCATGTGGCGCGCGGCGTGCGCCCCGATCCCGATGCGGAACGCCGTATCCTGCACCAGGCGGCGCATCTGGCGCGCGGCATCGGCAATGTCCGGCTCGGCCCACACCTGACCCTCGCCATACAGATACTCGTCCGCACCCACCGGTACCAGGCGGTAGCCCACCAGACAGCTGTTGTCCGGCTGCATGAACGCGAGGTTGCCGGAGTACCCGGTGGCGACCACCGGTTTGCCCAGCGCCATCGCCTCGGCCATGCCCAGCCCGAAACCTTCGGAGCGGTGCAGCGAGAGATAGCTGTCGCACACGCTGATCAGCCCGAAGCTCTCGTCGCGCGACAGCGACAACTCGAGCAGCCGCACGCGCGCATCGGCACGCGCGATTTCGCGCAACTCGGCCAGTTGTTCCGGATAGCGGTCGCCATGCAGGGTCTTGATCGCCAACATCACCCCGTCATTTCCCGGCGCGAACGCCTCCAGAAAAGCGGCGATGGAGGCACGCGGGTTCTTGCGCTGCACGTAAGAGTCGAAATCGTAGCTGAACAGGAACAGGAACCTGTCCGCCGGCAAACCGAAATCCGCGCGCGCGTAAGCGCGCTGCAGGCGCACCTCGACCGGCGGCGGAATGAACAGTACCGGACGCGGGCTGACCCGCGCCAGACAGTCGCGGATGAATGGAGAGGCCGCCCATAGCTCGTCCACCGCATGGAACGCATCCAGCCACTGCGCCGGAAAGCGCTCCAGTTCCCAATACCAGTGGCCAATGTGGTATTGGCCGGCCGCCGCCGCCTGGAGCAGCTCCGGCGGCAGCAGGTGCATGCCATTGGCGTTCAGGCAGATCAGTGCCGCCTCGCGCGGCGCCGCGCCGGGCGGACGCGGATGGAGCGCCGGCTCATCATGCGGGCGCCGAAAAGGCGCTTCGATGCTGATCGTCTCGAAATTTACGCGCGCGGCCTCGCAAGCCCGTACCAAGGCACGCGCGGATTCGCCCAGCCCGAACGAATAGCCCAAAAAACCGACAATGCTTAGCCCCGGCCGCAACTGCGCGGACCTGGGCGCCCGCTCCAGCCGTCGAAACCCGGTATACAACCCGCCGGGCGGCGCATTGATCACCGGCATCATGTGTCCGCGCACGAATTCGCGCAGGGCCAGGGGCCGGTAGCGCACGATCAGGCGCCTTGCTCCGGCGGGCAGGCACAGATAGGCCCCGTGCACCAGCGCAAAGACGCCGCGCTTGCAACGCGCGGCAACGCCGGAGGCCAGCTGCGCCATGTTCACTTGGCCGCGCCGAGCCCGCCCTTACTTCGCGCCGGCCAGCACGTTGATCAGTTGCGAGAACACCTTGGGGTTGCCAGCCGCCACTTCGCCGGTCTCCATGTAGTCCCCCTCGCCTTGCAGATTGCCGATCAGCCCGCCGGCTTCCAGCACCAGCAGGCTGCCGGCGGCGACGTCCCAGGGCGCCAGTCCCATCTCCCAGAAGCCCTCGAAGCGGCCCGCCGCCACGTAGGCCAGGTCGAGCGCGGCCGCGCCGGGACGGCGCACGCCGGTGCAGTTCATCGTCACCGCCTTGAACTGCGCCAGGTAGCGCTCGAGATTGGAGTTGTCGCGGAACGGAAAGCCGGTGCCGATCAGCGCGTCGGCCATGCGGTCGCGCGGGCTGACGCGGATGCGCTTGTCGTTGAGATACGCGCCGGCGCCACGGGTGGCGGTGAACAGCTCGTTCTTCACCGGGTCGTACACCACGCCCTGCTGCATCACGCCCTTGTGCTGCAGGCCGATCGACACCGCGTAGTGCGGCATGCCGTGGATGAAGTTGGTGGTGCCGTCGAGCGGATCGATGATCCACACGAAGTCACCCTGCGAGCCCTTCGAGGCGCCCGACTCCTCGGCGAGGATCGCGTGATTCGGGTAGGCTTCGCGCAGCACCTCGATCACCGCCGCCTCGGCGGCGCGGTCCACCTCGGTGACGAAGTCGTTGCGCCGCTTGGTCTCGATCTTGATCTGGTCGAGGTCGCGCGAGGCGCGGTTGATCAGGTTGCCGGCTTTGCGGGCGGCCTTCACCGCGGTGTTCAGCATCGGATGCATATCAGGTCCGCTCTTGTTTCGTATCGTATAAAGCCGTATTTTAGCCGACGCGCCCCCTCATCATCCTGCCGCGCCCTGCCCCGCCCCCGCCGAGGCACACCGTGGCACGCGCATTGTCCCTTCCCTCACCCTCACCCCAGGCCCGAAACTCCATTGAGCACGCCCGTCCCCGCTCCCGACTCCACCTCCGCGCCCGCATCCGTCCCGCTGGCGCGCGTGCGCATCGTCCTGTCGCAGACCAGCCACCCCGGCAACATCGGCTCGGCCGCGCGCGCCATGAAGACCATGGGCCTGTCGAAACTGGTGCTGGTCGCCCCGCGCCTGTTCCCCGCCTGGGAGGCCACCTCGCTGGCCGCCGGCGCCGACGACGTGCTCGAGCAGGCCGTGGTGGTGCAAAGTCTCGATGAAGCCCTGGCCGGCTGCGCCTATGCCGTGGCGGCCAGCGCGCGTCCGCGCGAATTGATCGCCGCGGTGATCGACGCGCGCCAAGCCGCCGCGCAACTGATCGCCGCCGCGCAAGGCAGCACCGATGGAATTTCGCATGAAGTGGCGCTGGTGTTCGGCAACGAGACCAGCGGCCTGTCGAACGAAGACGCGCGCCGCTGCAACGCCCTGGCGCACATCCCGGCCAATCCCGCCTACTCCTCGCTCAACCTGGCCGCCGCCGTGCAGGTGTTCGCCTACGAGTTGCGCATGGCGGTGGACGCGGCGATCCCCGCCCTGGTCGGCCCGCGGGACGTGCCGGCCAACCTGGACGAAATCGACGGACTGCTCAGGCATTGCGAGGGCGCGCTCACCGAAATCGGCTTTCTCAAGCCCGACAATCCCGGCCGCCTGATGGTACGGCTGCAAAAGCTGTTCGGCCGCGCGCGCCTGGAAAAAGAGGAAGTCAACATCCTGCGCGGCATCATGAACGCCGCCGTCGCGCGGCGCCGCCAGCCTTGAGCCCACTGCCCGCGCCGACCGTGCCGTCCGCGCGGCTATATACTGCGCCCCAATCGAATCTTCACCCACACACATGAACCGCACCATCACCTCCGCCTCCGCCCGTCTGATCGCACGCTGCGCCGCGCTTTGCGCCACCGCGCTGCTGACCGCCTGCAGCATGCCCAGCATGAACATCTGGCCCTTCAACGACACCAATACCGGCACCGTGCCGGTGCCCGCCAACGCCGCGCAGTACCTGTGCAATGGCGGCAACAGCTTCTGGCTGCGCAAGCTCGCCGATGGAAATATGTGGGTGATCTATCCGGATCGCCAGATCCGCCTCGACAAGCAGGGCGACGGCCAGCGTTACAGCAACGGCATCGCCACGCTCGAATTCGAAGGCACGGTCGCCAGCCTGCGCGACGGTCCGCAGATCAGCTACGGCAACTGCAGCGTCGCCGACCCGAAAAAGTAGTCGCGTCCACAGCGCCGGCGCGCCGCGGCAATCACGTGCGGCGCGCTACTCGCAAACACACCCCCACAATAAATCCGCCCCGCGAATTTCCCGCGTGGGCGCGTGTCGGATCGCGCACGCCATGCATCGCGCATATGCCATTGACACTCATAAAATTTAACCTTTCCTTCACGCGTGCGCGCGCGCCTCGCATCGGATAATCGGCTCACACCCGACGTGCCCCACACCATGTGCGGCACGAAGCGGGGAGACGACGATCAGGGAACGGCAGGCCCGACATGCACGACATCCAAACCACTGGCACCCCGGCAGATTGTGCCGCCGCTTTCCACCAGGCTGTCGTTGCCTGGGCACCGCGTCCCCTTGCCAAGGGCATGCGGAAATGAAACACCCGCCCGACGACAATCCACGCCTGGCCATTGCCCGGCGCCTGCCTGAATTGCAGGCCTCGTACCACGAAGCCTTCAACGCCGATTTCGACGTGATGACCTTCGGCGATGACGACTTCTACGCCTTCCAGGTGCTGGAAAAATCGATCCGCGACGGCTCGCCCGCCCTGCGCGCGCTTGCCACCGAACTCGAAGAACTCCTGGTGCGCATGGTCGAGACCGGCAGCACGATTGAAATCTTCGCGCCCGGCGAAGCCCCGCTGCGCCGCGCGCCGCCTGCCTCCGCGGCAAGCGGTGGTGACACTACCGTGACCGTCAGGCTGAGCCCGCAAACACCGTTCGCCGATGCCGTGCAGGCCCTGAGCGCCGCGTCCGTGGTTGTAACAGCCGCCGCGCAGGCGCCCCAGGTTGCCGCGCAGGTTCCTCACGCCACTCCGCAGGCAACCCAGGCAGCCGCAAGGCCGGCGGCGGATCAGGCCGCCATGGCGGCCTTGCTTGCGGCCACGCCCGCAGAGACAGCGGCACCGCCCATGGCCGCCCTCTCCGCCGAGGCCCTTGCCGCCGCGCAAACCGAATCCTCCGCCAAGGTTGCCGAACGCCGCGGCAAGGGTGCGCGCGGCGGCGGCCACGTGCGCCTGGGCAACCGCGAGATTGTTTCCCTGTCGCAACTGCGCGTGCAATACCGCCGCACCTTCGGCGTGTTCATCGACATTTTCGAATTCACCGGCAACGACCTGTACGCGCGCAGCCTGCTGTCGCTGTGCGTGCAGTCGCGGGACCCGGCGCTCATCGCCCTGTCGCGCGAATTCCTCAACGAAGACAGCACGCCGCGCTTCCATCGCCGCAAGGGCGTGGCCGACATCGAGTTCGCGCTGCACTGACGCGGCTTCGCGCGCGGGCCGGTGCGTCGGCCCGCTCCTGCGCATTGGCCTGGGCGTCGGCCTGCTCCCGCACGCTGGCCGGCACACCGGCCAACTCATGCATATTGACCGGGCGCGGCCTGCCCTCGCCCTCATCGATCAAGTAGGTCCTCTCCGACACGCGCCCGGCGCGGGCATCCGCATTGCTGGTTGCACATGCAGTTCCAACCATCAAGGAGAAAGACCATGCGCAAACCGCACCCTAGCAAAACTTACCTGCTGGGCCTCGCCCTGGCCAGCGCCTTGTTCGCCAGCACCGCGGGCCAGGCCCAGCAAGCGCCCGCCAAGTCGGACAGCGTGCACGCCAACGACTGGGCCTGGATGGAAAAAGCCGCGCGCGCCGGCGCCTTCGAAGTGCAGGCCGGCCAGCTCGCCTCCACCAAGGCCACCAATCCCAAGGTACGTGAATTCGCCGACAAGATGGTCGCCGACCACACCAAGGCAAACGATGAGCTCAAGGCCATTGCCAGCAGCAAGGGCATCACCCTGCCCGACCAGCCCGACAGCACGCACAAGAAGGAAATGGGCAAACTGCAAAAACTCACCGCCGGCAGCCGCTTCGACGAAGAGTACGTGACCCGCTCCGGCGTGATCGACCACCAGGACGCGGTCAAGCACTTCAAGAAAGGCGCCAAGGACGTCCGCGACGCCGACGTCAAGGCCTTTGCGCAAAAGACCTTGCCCGCTGTCGAAGAGCACCTGAGCCTGGCGAAAAAGCTCAACGGCTAGGCCGCGGTCACGCCGGCGCGAACCCCGGCTGGCCCGTCGGTAAATACGGCGCCGGCCGCGGCCAACCGTGCCGGTAAAACCGGCCCGGCGGTTGCAAGGATTGCAGGCGTCCGGCGTGAGCTGCGCGTCTCTTTCCTTCCCTGCGTTTCGCGAATCGCCTGGCGGCTTCCCGGCGCGTGCCTGCGCGTCCGGGCTTGCGCGGCGCGCGAAAAGGCGTATGTTGGGTACAAGGGCGGACTTGGCGATGCTGCCTCGCCAGTACGATTGAGGCACGCAATCGGGGCCATGCAGCAATACCGTTTGCAGGCCTTGCGACATTGAGCACCGGGGTTTGCCGGGCGCGATAACAAACGTCTTCGCAATTTCGTTCAAGACCTATGGTTTTGTCAGGTTGCGCCGTGGCGGAGCCGAAAAAATGCCATGGTTACGGATCAAGGGCGCCAGGACAAATGTTGTGGCACGCAGCTCGGAATGCCCGCGATTCACCGTGGTTTCGTGACATGTTTCGCGAAAAAAGTCAGGTTTTGTTAGGTTGCCGCACCGCAGCGGTGCAGCAGGCTTTTCCGCCCTGAACCGCGTGGTAGCGCGAGGTAAAATCGGGCATCGTTTCCAATCACAGGTTGATCGACATGAATGCCCCCACCGAATCCTCCCTGATTGCCCAGATCGAAGTGCGCGCCGCGCAGCTGGAGCAGAAAGTGATCGCCTGGCGCCGCGATTTCCATGCGCATCCGGAACTGGGCAACCGCGAGGTGCGCACCTCGAAAATCATCGCCGAGCATTTGCGCGCGCTCAAGCTGGACGAGGTCAGGGTCGGCGTGGCGCATACCGGGGTGGTGGGCACGCTCAAGGGCGGCAAGCCGGGACCCTGCGTGGCGCTGCGCGCCGACATGGATGGGCTGCCGGTGACGGAAATGGCGGATGTGCCCTTCGCCTCGAAAACACGCACCGATTGGATGGGCCAGGAAGTCGGCACCATGCACGCCTGCGGGCATGACTGCCATGTCTCCATCCTGATGGGCGTGGCCGAACTGTTCGCCGGGCTGCGCGAGCACATCAGCGGCACCATCAAGTTCATTTTCCAGCCTGCCGAGGAAGGCCTGCCGGAAGGCGAGAACGGCGGCGCCAAGATGATGATCGAGGAGCACGCGCTGGCGAACCCGAAGGCGGACGCGATCTTCGGCCTGCACGTGATTTCGCACCTGCCGGTCGGCGTGGTCGGCTACCGCCCCGGCGCGATGATGGCTTCGACCGACAATTTCACCATCAAGGTAAAGGGCCGGCAGACCCATGGCGCGATGCCCTGGCTGGGCGCCGACCCGATCGTCGCCTCCGCCCAGATCATCATGGGCATGCAGACGCTCGTCTCAAGGCAGCTGGACATCATGCACGAGCCGGCGGTGGTAACCGTGGGCGCGATCAACGGCGGCAACCGCGAGAACATCATTCCCGACGAGGTGACGATGCGCGGCACCTACCGCACCTTTGACGAGGAGCAGCGCGAGTTCCTGCGCGAGCGCATCGCCGATACCGCCACCAACATCGCCTGCGCCTGCCAGACCACGGCCGATGTGCGCATCGTCAAGGGCTACCCGGTGACGGTGAACGACACTAAGCTGACCTTGTGGAGCTTGCCGACGCTGTCGCGCGTGGCCGGTGACCAGGGCGTGATGCACGTTCCCAAGACCGGCGGCGGCGAGGACTTCTCGTATTTCCAGAAGGAGATTCCCGGCGCCTTCTATTTCATCGGCATCACCCCGCGCGGCCAGGACCCGGCAAAAGCGCCGGCGAACCATTCGCCGTACTTCTATGTGGATGAGGCGGGATTGCTGCTGGGGCTGCGGACGCTGGCGCACCTGGTGGTGGATTATCAGGCGAAGCCGCCGCATTGATGCGCATGTGGAAACCATGGAAGCGCAAGACCGCGCCCGGGCCGGCGCCCCTGGACTATGACGCCCTGGTTCACCTCGACGCCGAGGACCTGGCCGAGGAAGGCATCGGTACGGCATATGCCGAACTGCTGCCACGCCTGCGCGAGTACCTGAGCCAGCCGGCCGGCGTGGTGGAGGTGACGGACCCGGACCTGCCCGCCTACAAGGTGCGCTGCGCGGGCACCGAGTACCTGATCTACGCGGGCGAGGTGCCGGGCAGCGAAGACGACAGCTGGGGCAACGCAACCTGGGCGCTGTTCGACCTGGTCAACCGGCAACTGGAAAACGCGCCCGTGCGCCTTTACGCGATCAACGGCGGCAACGATCTGGGCGGGATGCTTCTCACTCCCGGGCAAGCCGAAGGCGCGCGCGCTTCCTTGCCCCGCAAGGCGGATTGGCCCTACCTGCCGGAGCGCGAAGGGCCCTGGTTCGGCATGCCGCACGATCCGGACTGAAGGCGAATACCGGTTTGGACATGCTGGTCAATATCGATGTGCCGGACCTGGAGCGGGCGACCCGGTTCTACGAACAGGCGCTCGGGCTGCGGGTCAGGCGCAGGCTGTTTGAGAATACGGTGGCCGAGATGGAAGGCGCGCCCTTGCCCATCTATCTGCTCGCGAAGGACGCGGGCTCGGCGGCGTTGCCGCGGAGCGGCGCGGTGCGCGATTACGCGCGCCATTGGACGCCTGTGCATCTGGACTTCGTCGTCGACAAACTGGAGCCCGCGGTCAAGCGCGCGCTGGCGGCGGGCGCGAAGCTGGAGACCGGGCCGACGGAGTTTGTGTGGGGCAAGCAGGCCACTTTCAGCGATCCCTTTGGACATGGGATTTGTCTGGTGCAGTGGCTGGGTCGGGGGTATGGCGAAGTGGAATGATTGAATGGAATCCTCGGCAGGGCCGCGGGTGGATTCGGCCTACGCGGTCTTCGGCAACACGCTTTCGCGCAATGCGCGAAAGCGCTCCCCCTCCTTGACCAGCCAAGCTTCGACCAAGGCGCTCTGCGGGGAGTGATCGTAGGTCGAGACGAAGGAATAGGCCGCATTGGAAGGCACGCAAATGCCGAACAGGTCGATCAGCCGCCCGGCCTGGATATCGTCGAGCACCAGTGCCGAGCGGCCCATCGCAATGCCCTGTCCGGCCAGGGCCGCGCTGATCGCCAGTTGCGAGAGGTTGAAATGCTGGCCCTCGCGCAGGTCGGGCAGGGTCACGCCGACGTGTTCGAGCCAGCGCCGCCATTCGGCGAACTCGTCGGCGCCGTCCCAGGGGCTGGCGTCGTGCAGCAGCATGGCAGCGCGCAAATCCCCGGGGGCACGGATCTCGGGATGGGCGGCGACGAAGGCCGGGCTGGCCACCGGGAGCAGCCATTCGTCGAGAAACTGTGTCATCTTGAGGTCGCTGTATCCGCCCGGATCGAAGCGCACGGCGGCTTCGACGCCGTCGCGCACCATGCGGGTGCGGTCGAGGGCGTGGAACTCGCCATAGACGCGCAACCCGACCTCCGGATGCTGCCGGAAAAAGTCGCTCAAGCGCGGGGTGAGCCAGCGCATCGCGAAGGAAGGCGAGCAGCTCAGGGTGATCGGCCCGCGCAGGTCGCGCTTGCGCAGTTGCCCAAGCGTGATCTCGATGGCCTCGAACGATTCGCGCAGCACCATGCCCAGCCATTTTCCCTCCGGGGTGAGAACCAGGGCACGGGGCGAGCGCAGAAACAGCGGCCGCTTGAGCCACTCCTCCAGTTGCTTGACCTGTTGGCTGACCGCCCCCTGGGTGATGCAGAGCTCTTCCGCGGCCCGGGTGAAACTACTGTGGCGGGCCGCCGCATCGAAGCACCGCAACCACGCAAGAAGGGAGGAGGAAAGGTGTTGCATCATTAGTAAAACTAATTCATCGAGTTGTAATATTGATTTGCCAAGCAGGCGTGCAGGGCCAACAATGATTCTATCCCCGATTCTTCGGAATGTCTGTCTGACACGGATATCTGAAACGCAAGATGCGGCTGGGGAACAGGGAATGACCGGGGCGGCGCCCGCGCAGGCACATGGCCGGTTGGCAATTTCATTAGTTTGATTGATCCAAAGCATGGATTTGACCAAACCGCTGATTGGTCATGAACCGGCTTCACGTCAGACCCAAGGCGCATCGCGCCGGGAGCAGATTCCGTGAGTGTGGCAAACGCTTCGTTGATGGCGGAACTGTCCGCCGGATATCCCTGCCTGTGGCGCAACACCAGCCTGGCGCGCGCCGTGCCGCCCACCGTCGATACCGGGGGCAGCCGGATCGGCCTGGCGAACGTGCAATCCGCTCAGACCCGTTTCCAGCGTTTCGCGCCGCTGCTGGCCGATCTGTTCCCGGAACTTGCGGCCGGCGAGGGGCTGATCGAATCGCCCTTGCTCCCCGCCCCGGCCCTGCAACAGGCGCTGGAGATCCCGGTGCGTCACGGCGCCCTGTGGATCAAGGCCGACCATGACCTGCCGGTCGCGGGCTCGATCAAGGCGCGCGGCGGCATCCACGAAGTGCTGGAGTACGCTGAAAAGCTGGCGCTCCGACACGAACTCGTCCAGGCCGGCGGCGACTATCGCGCCCTGGGCAAGCCGGCCGCGCGCGCGCTGTTCGGCCGCTACCGCATCTCGGTGGGCTCGACCGGAAACCTGGGCTTGAGCATCGGCATCATCGCGGCGGCGCTCGGCTTTCGCGCCACCGTGCACATGTCCGCCGACGCCAAGGAATGGAAAAAAGCGCGCCTGCGCGCGCACGGCGTGGAAGTGGTCGAGCACGGTGGCGACTATGCCGACGCGGTGGCCGCCGGGCGCGTACAGGCCAAACAGGACCCCTACGGCTATTTCATCGACGACGAGCGCTCGCTGTCGCTGCTGCTCGGCTACAGCAGCGCCGCCCTGCACCTGCGCGAACAGCTCAGTGAGCAGGCCATACAGGTCGATGCCGAACATCCCCTGTTCGTCTATCTGCCCTGCGGCGTGGGCGGAGCGCCGAGCGGCATCGCCTTCGGGCTCAAGCAGATATTCGGCCCCCACGTGCACTGCTTTTTCGCCGAGCCGACCCAGTCGCCCTGCTTCATGTTGCAGATGATGCTGGGCGCCGCGGGTGGCAATCCTTCCGTATATGACATCGGCCTGAGCAACCGCACCGAGGCCGACGGCCTGGCCGTGCCGCGCGCGTCCCTGCTGGCGGCCTGGGTGATGCGCACACTGCTGTCGGGCGCGTTCACCGTCGGGGACGATACCCTGTTCCGCCATCTATACCTGGCGGGCAGCACGCAGAATCTGCGCATCGAACCGTCGGCGGCCGCCGGTTTCAGCGGGCCGCCGATGCTGCACGGCACGCCGCAGGGCCGCGCCTATTTGCAGGAACATGGACTGGAGCCGCGCATGCCGCAAGCGACGCACCTGGTCTGGACCACCGGCGGCCTGTTCGTGCCGGACGACGAATATCAGCGTTTTTTCAACAGGGGGAAAGCATGTTCCGCGTCTCGATAGTCCGGGGATTCAAACAGGGCGCAGCGATGCGATCGAAGGCTCTGAAATTGGCCGCCATGGCGATGCTCCTGGGCCTGGCCGGGCACGGCACCGGCGCCAGCGCGCAAGCCTATCCGGCGCGGCCGATCCAGCTGGTGATCCCCTTCCCGCCAGGCGGGGCCACCGACGTGATCGGCCGCCTGCTCGGCAAGAAGATGAGCGAGCAGCTCGGCCAGCCGGTGGTGATCGACAACCGCGCCGGCGCGGGCACCGTGATCGGCGCCGCCTTCGTCGCCAAGTCCGCGCCGGACGGCTACACGCTCCTGATCAGTTCCGGCACCACCTTCACGGTCAACCCCGCAATCCATCCCAAGCTCCCCTACGATTCGGTGAAGAGTTTCGAGCCGATCGGTCTGGCCGCCCGCAGCGGGCTGATCCTGCTGGCCAATCGCGACGTGCCGGTAAGCAACATGAAACAGCTGGTGGCCCTGGTGCAGGGCGCGCCCGGCAAGTATTCCTACGGCTCGTTCGGCACCGGCACCACCTCCCATTTCGCCGGCGAGCAGATCCTGCGCGCGGCCGGCCTGAAAATGCTTCACGTACCCTACAAGGGCAGCTCTCCGGCCATGATGGACCTGATCGGCGGGCAGATCCCGTTCACCGTCGATACCGTATCGGCGGCCATTCCACAGCTCAAGAGCGGCAAGATCAAGGCCATCGCCGTCACCACCGCCAAGCGCTCGACCCTGCTGCCCGGCGTGCCGACCATGGCCGAGAGCGGCTATGCCGAGATCGATATCGACACCTGGATCGCCGTGGTGGCGCCGCGCGGGCTGCCGCCCGAGGCCAAGGCGCGCCTGGAAAAGACCCTGGCCGACGCCATGGCCGACGCGGAGACGCGCGGCAAGCTGGTCGCCAACGGCTTCGAGCCGGCGTACGGCAGCGCCGCGCAGGCCGCGGCGCTGATCGAGCAGGAACTGCCGCGCATGCGCGCCATCGCGCAGCGCGCCAACATCCAGGCGGACTGACCGCCCGCCCCGCCATTCATTTCCCGGCGCCGCCGTCGCCGCGCCTCATTGAAAGAATCCAAGAATGAAACCATCGGAGACTAACGACAAGCTGGTCAGCAAATCCGCGGTGGAACTGCGGCGCCTGATCGGCGGCAAGGAGATTTCGCCGGTCGAATTGCTGGAAGCCTGCATCGAACGCATCGAGGCAGTCAATCCCTTCGTCAACGCCGTCACCGCCACCTGCTACGAGCGCGCGCGCGACGAAGCCAAGGCGGCGGAGCGCGCGGTGCTGCACGGCGAGGCCCTCGGCCTGCTGCACGGCCTGCCACTGGGAGTGAAGGACCTGGAGGCCACGGCCGGCCTGCTCACCACCTACGGTTCGCCGCTGTTCCGCGACAACGTGCCGGCGGCGGACAACGTGCTGGTGGCGCGCCTGCGCGCCGCCGGGGCGATCGTGGTCGGCAAGACCAACATCCCCGAGATGGGCGCCGGGGCCAACTCGCGCAACGTCGTATGGGGCGCCACCGGCAACCCGTTCAACCCGAACCTGAACGCCGGCGGCTCCTCCGGCGGCTCGGCGGCCGCCCTGGCCTGCGACATGCTGCCGGTGTGCACCGGGTCCGATACCGGCGGCTCGCTGCGCATCCCCGCCGCCAAGTGCGGGGTGGTCGGCTTCCGGCCCTCGCCCGGCCTGGTGCCCAGTTCGCGCAAGCCGCTCGGCTGGACGCCGATTTCGGTGGTCGGGCCGATGGGGCGCAACGTCGCCGACGCCTGCCTGCAACTGGCGGCCACCGCCGGCGTCTCGGCCGGCGATCCGCTCACCTATCCGGTCGACCCCTTGAGTTTCCTCACGCCGGTCGCCGCCGATCTCGGCTCGCTGCGGGTGGGCTGGACCGAGGACTTCGGCCTGTGCGCGGTCGACGAGCGCATCCGCGAGGTGTTCCGCGCCAAGATCGCGGCGATTGGCCACCTGTTCAGGAACTGCACCGAGCTGAAGTTCGACCTGGGCGAGGCACACCGCTGTTTCGACGTGCTGCGCGCCGAGAGTTTCGTGGCCGGCCTGCAGGAGGCCTACCAGCGCGATCCGTCCGCCCTCGGGCCGAACACCCGCGCCAACTATGAGATGGGCGCGGCCATGACCCTGCAGGACTGCGCCTGGGCGCAGGCCGAGCAGACCCGCATCCTCGGGCGCTTCCAGGCCGCCTTCGCCGATTGCGACCTGATCCTGGCGCCGACCACGCCGGTGTCGCCCTTCCCGTGGACCACCATGCACGCGCAGGCCATCAACGGCGTGCCGCAGCAGAACTACTACCGCTGGCTCGCCCTCACCTACGTCACCACGCTGACCACCCATCCGGCGGCCAGCCTGCCCTGCGGCCTGGACCACGCGGGCATGCCCTTCGGCCTGCAGGTGGTGGGCCGCTTCCGCGCCGACCGCGAACTGCTGGGCGTGGTGCACGCCATGGAGCAGGCGTTCGCCGCGAACCCTGACTTGCGCCGGCCGCGGCCGGATCTGGGCAAGCTCCAGGCCGCTGTTCCCGGATTGAAATCGATCGTCACGGCGCCGCCGCTGGCGCCGGGCGCGCAAGGCGGCCCGATGCCAGCCTCGGCGGTTTGAACCAGGGGACCCGCGCATGAGCGATACCCAAACCCACGAATTCGCCGTCATCGGCGCCGGCATTGCCGGCGCTTCGCTGGCCTACCGTCTGGCCGTGCATGCCCAGGTGCTGCTGCTGGAACGCGAGTCGCAGCCCGGCTACCATTCGACCGGGCGCTCGGCCGCGATGTTCATGGAGACCTACGGCACGCCCGCCATCCGTGCCCTGACGCGGGCCAGCCGCGCCTTCTATGAGCGTCCGCCCGCCGGCTTTTGCGACACGCCGATCCTGGCGCCGCGCGGCGTGCTCTATGTGGCGGGCCCCGAACAGGCGCAGCTGCTGGAGACCGCCTACACCGCCACCCGAGCGCAATCGCCGAATGTCGAGCGCATCGGCCGCGACGCCATGCTGGCTGCCGTGCCCTGCCTGCGGCCCGAGGCGGTGCATGCCGGCATGCGCGAGCCGGATGCGCAGGACATCGACGTGCATGCCCTGCACCAGGGCTATCTGCGCGGCCTGCGCAAGCGTGGCGGGGAGATACGCAACGACACCGAAGTGCTGGCGGCAACGCGCCACGATGGCATCTGGGAGATCGCCCTGTGCGGCGGCGCGGTCGTGCGCGCGCGCAACATCGTCAACGCGGCGGGCGCCTGGGCCGACGTGATCGCGCAGGCGGCTGGCGTACGCCCGGTCGGACTTACGCCCCGCCGCCGCACCGCATTCACCTTCGCTGCGCCCGCCGGCATGCAGATCGCCGACTGGCCAGCCGTGGTGGGCGTGGACGAGAGCTACTACTTCAAGCCCGACGCCGGGCAATTGCTCGGCTCGCCCGCCAATGCCGATCCGGTGCTGCCGCACGACGTGGCGCCGGAGGAAATCGACGTCGCCACCGGCATTTACCACATTGAGCAAGCCACGACCATGACCATCCGGCGGCCGCAGCATGCCTGGGCTGGCCTGCGCTCCTTCGTGCCGGACGGCGACCTTGTGGTGGGCTGGGACGACCGGCAGGAAGGCTTTTTCTGGCTGGCGGCCCAGGGCGGTTACGGCATCCAGTCCGCGGCTGGCGTCGCTGCCCTGGCGCTCGGACTGCTGCTGGACCGGCCGCTGGACGAAGAACTGGCCGCGCAGGGCGTGGTGCCGGAGGCGCTGCGCCCCGGACGCCTGCGCTAGACGGACAGGGGCCGACAGCCTCTCAAGTCCTGCCCCGCGCCAGATCCACGCCCTTGTTGGCCAGCATGTCGGCGCGCTCGTTGCCAGGGTCGCCGGCGTGGCCCTTGACCCAGCGCCAGTCGACCTTGTGGCGCTTGGCGGCTTCGTCCAGCGCCTTCCAGAGGTCTTCGTTTTTCACCGGCTTCTTGTCGGCGGTTTTCCAGCCCTTGGCTTTCCAGGAGTGGATCCAGGTGGTGATGCCCTGGCGGACGTAGTTGGAGTCGGTGTAGAGGATCACCTGGCAGGTGCGCTTGAGCGCGTTGAGGGCCTCGATCACGGCCATCAGTTCCATGCGGTTGTTGGTGGTATGGGCTTCGCCGCCGCACAGTTCCTTCTCGTTGTCGCCGCTCTTGAGGAATACGCCCCAGCCGCCGGGGCCGGGGTTGCCCTTGCAGGCGCCGTCGGTATAGATGACGACGGGGTCGGTGGAGGCGGCGGGGGTGCTGCTGTCGGTCATTCAGGGTCTTTCGGATTGCGCAGGGTGTGATGGACGGGTTGCGGGGCGTGGGTGACGGTGCCGTGGTTGCCGCGGTTGGCGCCATTGGTGGAGGGTGCCAGGGCCTCGGCCTTGTGGCGCTCCTTGCGCCAGGCGGGCGTGATGATGCGCATGCCGCGCACGCGCTTCTTGGCCTGCATCAGGTAGACGGCACCGGCCACCGGCCACCAGCGGTCGCCGGCGTGTTCGAGAAAGCCGAGGCGGCCCAGCCACTTTTCGGAGGTGTAGGGCGGGCGGTAGCAGCCGAAGCGGCCGCCGCGCATTTCGAAGTTGAGCAGCTTGAGCCAGTCCTTCATGCGCAGCACGCTGACGAATTCGCCGCTCCAGGGGGCGTGCGGCGGGGCGGCGAACAGTTTCTTGACGCCCCACAGGCTGACCGGGTTGAAGCACAGGATCACCACCTGCCCTTCCGGGCGCAGCACGCGCTCGACTTCGCGCAGGATCTGGTGCGGCTCGCTGGAGAATTCGAGCAGGTGCGGCAGGACCACCAAGTCGAGGGATTCGTTCTCGAACGGCAGTTCGTGGGCGTCGGCGACCACGTCGGGGGTACCGCGCAGGCTGGCGGTGAGCCGGCTGGTGACGCGGCTGGCGCGCAGGAAATCGATGCCGGGCAGGCCGACCTGAACGGCGTAGTAACCGAAGATGTCGGCCACCACCTGGTCGACCCGCGCCATTTCCCAGTTCAGGACGTAAGCGCCTTGCGGGGTGGCGAACCAGTCTTCCAGGTTCAGGCTGCCGGGAGCGGGGACGATGGGCGGGACCGGGCCCGGCGCGCCGGTAGCCGGACCGGCGCGGGACGGGCGGGCGATGGATTCCGTGGCCTGGACCGGGGGTGGCGGCTCGGCCGGCTCGGGGCTGTCCGGGTCGCGCGCCTCGGGGCCGGCAGTCTGGGCAGCGATACAGCTGCCCGGGCCGAGAGCATCCAGGCCGGCCGGGCTGCCGGGCCGGCCGGCGACCGGAGCGGGCGGCTCGAGCACAGCAGCAGCCGTCCCGGAACCGGAAGCGCCGGAGCCGAGGGCGCCGGGCGGGCCGCCCGGGTTTAGGGTATCTTTGACGTTTTGCTCGATCATTCCATGATGATTCAGGTCGTTCCCATCCCGGCGTTCAAGGACAACTACCTCTGGCTGATCCATGACGGTCGCCACGCGGCGGTGGTCGACCCGGGCGATGCCGCTCCGGTAATCGATTATCTCACGCGCCATGGCCTGTCCCTGGCGACCATTCTGGTGACCCATCACCATGCCGACCACATCGGCGGGCTGTCCGAATTGATCGAGACCTACCCCGGGGTGCCGGTGTACGGGCCGGCGAACGAGGAGATCGGCCTCTTGACCGAGCGCCTGATGGAGGGCGACCGCATCACCGTCCCCCATCTGGGCCTGTCCTTCGACATCCTCGACATTCCAGGACATACCGCCGGGCACATCGCCTACTTGGGCGACGGGCGCCTGTTCTGCGGCGACACCCTGTTCGCAGGCGGCTGCGGGCGGGTGTTCGAGGGGACGATGGCGCAGATGCGGAACTCGCTTGCCAAGCTCAAGTCCCTTCCCGGCGACACTTTGGTATATTGCGCCCATGAGTACACCCTGTCGAACCTGAAGTTCGCCCGGGCGGTAGAACCAGATAACGCGCTCCTGGCAGAGCGTGAAAAGCAGGACCAGGCCACCCGGGCGGCGCAGAGGCCGACGGTGCCTTCAAATCTGGGGTTGGAGAGGGATACCAATCCGTTTTTGCGTTGGGATGCGCCGCAGGTGATCGCTGCGGCACGGCAGCGTTTGGGGAAAGGCGCACCGGATTCCGACGAAGTCTTCACCGCGATCCGCGAATGGAAGAATTCCTTTTAAGAATCAGCTGTTTGCGTTAATAAACTGCTTGACCACATTAGCAGTGGTCATATAATATTAATTATTGCTTTGAGGGAGGGGAGCCCATGCACGGTTCATCCGGCGTGTTCAAGCTTCTTGTTTGCACCGTTGTTCCCTTCTGCCTGGCAGCTTGCGCCGGCAGCCGTCCCGCCCCAAAGAACGAAGCCGCCTTGTCCGCCCAGCAATTGGTGGCAGTGGAGGTGGAGCAGGCCCCGGTCGAAAACATCGACCTGACCGCCAAAGCACCCGCCGACCTGTGGCAGCGCATGCGCAACGGCTTTGCCATGCCGGATCTCAATACCCCCAGCGCCCAGGAAAAGACCGCCTGGTACGCGGCGCGGCCCGAGTACCTGAAACGCAGCTTCGAGCGCGCCCGTCCCTTCCTCTTTGCCATTGTCGAGGAGATCGAGAAGCGTGGCATGCCCACCGAACTGGCGCTGCTGCCGCTGGTCGAGTCGGCCTACAACCCGAGGGCGGTGTCGCCCGCGCAGGCGGCCGGCATGTGGCAGTTCATCCCGGCCACCGGCAAGCGCTACAACCTGAAGCAGGACTGGTGGCGCGACGAGCGCCGCGACGTGATGGCCTCGACCAACGCGGCACTGGATTATCTGCAGACACTGTACAACCAGTTCGGCGACTGGCACCTGGCGCTGGCAGCGTATAACTGGGGCGAAGGCGCGGTACAGCGCGCGATCGACCGCGCCAAGGCCAAGGGCGAGCCGACCGACTACGCCAGCCTGAAAATGCCGGCCGAGACCGCCGGCTATGTGCCCAAGCTGCAGGCGATCAAGAACATCGTGATGAACCCGGCACTGCAGAGCGCCGCCCTGCCGGATGTGCCCAACGAGACGTATCTTGCAACCGTCGCCAGGAACCGCGACATGGATGTATCGGTGGCCGCCGCCCTGGCGGAGATGCCGGTGGAAGAGTTCACCGCGCTCAACCCCGCGCACAACCGCCCGGTGATTCCAGGAGGGATCAACGCGGTGATCGTGCTGCCGGCCGACAAAGTGGCGACTTTCAAGCAGAACCTGGAGGCGCGCGACAAGCCGCTCTCAAGCTGGCAGGCCTACCTGGTAAAGGCGGGCGAGAAGCTGGAAGCGATCGCTGCCAAGTTCGGCATCGACCTGGCCGCCCTGCGTACCGCCAACGGCATCGGCCCGCGCCAGCGCGTCATCTCGGGCCACCTGCTGGTGCCGCGCGGCAAGGATACAGCGCTGACCGAGCTGCCGGCCGAGATCAGCGAACCGGCGCTCGAGAACGAGGCGCGCGTGGTGCGCAGCACTTACGTGACCCACAAGGGCGACACCCTGGCGGGGATCGCGAACAAGCACAAGGTGTCGGTCGCGGACGTGAAGCGCTGGAACCCCGCGCTGGGCAATACCGTGACCGCCGGCCAGAAGCTGAGCGTGGAGACCCTGGTGGTGGACCGCACCCCGGCAACCAAGGGTAATGCGCGTGGCAATACCAAGTACGCCAAGGCCAAGGTCGCCCCCAAGCACGGCAAGAAGGTCGTGAAGGTAGCGCGGCGCTGATTGCCGCGCCGGCCCGGCCGGGAGGCCGGGCTGCATCGGGCCTACTGCGCCGGATTTACTCCGTCGGGCCCCTTACTTCGGACCCTGCTGTATGAAGCCGCGGATCAGCGCATTGACGCGCTCGGGCTGTTCATGCGTCACCCAGTGGCTGCCCTCCTCGATGCGCTCGATGCGCAAGTCGGGAACGTAGTCCTCCAGCCCTTCGAGCAGGCGCGGCAGCAGGGCCTCGTCGCGCATGCCCCAGATCACCAGCGTGGGGCGTTTCTCCGTCACCAGCTCGCGCGGAATGGTCACCGCCTTGGCGCCGGGCTCGGTGTCGGTGGCGGGAAACAGAGGCGAGGCGCGGTAATAGTTGAGCGCACCGGTGATTCCCCTGCGCCAGCACTCCTTGTAGCGCGCCTGCAGTTCGGGCGTGAACCACCGCATGTCCTGGCCGATGCCGCCGATGAGCTTGATCAGGCGCGCGTAGTCGTTCTCGGATAGCAGGCCTTCGGCGCGCGGGCTGCGCAGCAGGTTCATGTAGGCGCTGGCGGCAATCTGTTCCGGGTCGCCGGCCAGGTCGCGCTGGAACAGCGCCGGGTGCGGCGAGTTGATGATCACCAGGCGCTCGACCAATTGGGGATGCAGCGCCGCGAAGTTCCATGCCACCGCCCCGCCCCAGTCATGCGCCACCAGCACGCACTTGGCGTGGCCGAGATGCGCGATCAGCTGGCGCAGGTCCTCGACCAGGTGTTTGGCGCGGTACTTCTCGACTTCCGGCGGCTGGTCGGAGAGATTGAAACCGCGCAGGTCGGGCGCGACGGCATGATGGTCGCGGCCAAACTCCCCAAGCTGCGTCTCCCAGGCGGCCCAGAATTCGGGGAAGCCGTGGATGAACAGGATCAAGGGCCGCGCCGCGCCGCCGCTTTTCGCGTAGTGCAGGCGCGTGCCATTGGGCAGGCGCGCATCGTGATGTGTGATCGCCATCTTGCGGCTCGGCTCGCGGTTACGTGATGGCTAGGCCGCGCAGTTGCTTGCGCAGCTTCTCGCCCACATCGGGCCGCGCGGCAAAGGGGTCGGGCGGGTTCTGCTGGTTCACGATCGCCTCCATGCGCGAGGCCACGTTGCCCAGCGCGTGCGGGTGCGAGTAGATATAGAAGCGGTCGTCGGTGATCGCATCGAACACCTTCTGCCCGACCTCGGCGGCCGTCACTTTGCCGGAGGTCACCGCCTTGTCGCTCATCGCCTGCGCGATCATCTGCGAGGCCGTGGGCTTGCTCTCCTGCGCCAGCTCGGCGGGCCGGTTGCGCTCGGAGCGGTGGATGCCGGTGGGAACGAAATACGGGCAGAGCACCGAGCACGAAATCTGGTCGGTGACCAGGCGCAGGTCCTGGTACATGGTCTCGGTGAGCGCCACCACCGCGTGCTTGGAGACGTTGTAGATGCCCATGTTCGGCGCGGTGAGCAGGCCAGCCATCGAGGCGGTGTTGACCACGTGGCCCTCGTAGGCCGGGTCCTTCTTCGCGGCTTCCAGCATCATCGGCGTGAAGGCGCGCACACCGTGCACCACGCCCCACAGGTTCACGCCGATCACCCATTCCCAGTCGGAGAGATCATGCTCCCAGATCAGGCCGCCGTGACCGACACCGGCGTTGTTGAACACCAGGCTGGGCACGCCGAAAGTGTCGACTGCCGCCTTGGCAAGCGCGTCCACCGAGGCCGCCTTCGACACATCCGTCTTCATCGCCAGCACCTGCGCCCCGCTGGCGCGCAGTTCATCGGCCGTCTTGTCGAGCGCCCCCTGCTCCACGTCGGCCAACACCAGTTTCATGCCCAGGCGCGCGCCGATCAGCGCGAATTCGCGCCCGAAGCCGCCGGCCCCGCCGGTGATCACCGCCACCTTGTCCTTGAAGTTCTTCAACGTGCCGCTCCTGTAAATGTCTTAGGAAACACTGAATAAGCCCCGAAAACCGCGAGAAGCGAATCTGGCTTCTCTCTGAAATCGGGGGTTGTTAAGGGGGCGTAGCCCACTTAATCAGTATTTACCTTACTCAAGAAAATCCGGCTGCTCGCGCTCGGCGCGGGCATACAGCAACTGGAACTGGAACCAGCCCGCGTAGGCGCCGCCGACCACCCCATAAGCCTGCTTGCAAGCCTCCTCGGGGATCGTGCGGAGCAGCTGCCCGTGCGCTGCCGCCTCGGCGAGCAACTGCACCTGGCAGGAGCGCTCCATGCTGACGTACCACCAGGCCGCTTCATCGACCGTCTTGCCGACGGTGAGCAGGCCATGGTTGCGCAGGATCGCGGCCTTGTTGCCGCCCAGCGCGGTGGCAATGCGCTTGCCTTCGTCCAGCTCCAGCGCCACGCCGCCGTAGTCGTCGTAGAGCGTGTGGTCGTTGTAGAAGGCGCAGACGTCCTGGCTGATCATCGCCAGCGGCTTGCCGAGCGCGGAAAAGGCACGGCCGTGCACGCCGTGGGTGTGCGCGGCGGCGCTCGCATCGGGGCGCGCCTCATGTACCTTGGAATGGATCGCGAAGGCGGCACGGTTCACCGGATGGCGGCCCTCGACCACGTTGCCCCCATGATCGACGCGGATCAGGTTGGACACCTTCACCTGGCTGAAATGCACGCCAAACGGATTGAGCCAGAAGGTCTCGGGAAACTCCGGATCGCGCACGGTGATGTGCCCCGCCGCCCCTTCGTCCAGCCCGAAGCGCGAGAAGATGCGAAAGGCCGCGGCCAGGCGCTGCTTGCGGTGCAGCCGCTCGTCGGCCAGGTTGTCGAACCTGGGCGGCGACGGCAGGTTGGTGTAGGCCTTCGCCGCCTCGTGCGAAATCCCGTTGGCGCTCAGCGCGACTGTCTCGGATGCGTTCATGTTTGTCTCCGGTGAGCCGGCTGCTTCTGGGGCAGCCATCACTACAGTGTGCGCCCGCGCGCGGCAAATTGCCACGCGCGGGATAACTTTACGTCAGCTTGACCAGTTGCTTGCCGAAGTTCTCGCCCTTGAGCAGGCCCATGAAGGCCTGGGGCGCGTTCTCCAGCCCTTGCGCGATGCTCTCGCGGTATTTCATCTGCCCGCTTGCCACCAGGCCGCCCAGTTCGGTGAGCGCCTCCGGCCATTCGTTCAGGTGGTCGGAAACGATGAAGCCCTGCACCTTGAGGCGGTTGGTGAGAATCGAGCGCACGTTATTCAGCGACATGCCCTGGCCGTTGTAGCCGGAGATCAGGCCGCAGATGGCGATGCGCCCGAACGCGTTCATGCGCGCCAGCGTCGTATCGAAGATCACCCCGCCGACATTCTCGAACACGCCGTCCACACCCTTCGGCGCGGCATCAAGCAGCGCCTGCGTGATGTCGCCCGCCTTGTAGTCGATGCAGGCATCAAAGCCCAGCTCGTCCTTCACGTAGGCGCACTTGGCCGCGCCACCCGCAATGCCGACCACCCGCGCGCCCTTCGCCTTGACCAGTTGCCCGACCACCGAGCCCACCGCGCCGGAAGCCGCGGTCACCACCACGGTCTCGCCGGGCTTCGGCTCGATGATCTTGTTGACCCCATGCCAAGCCGTGACACCAGGCATGCCCACGCAACCCAGGTAAGCCGAGAGCGGAATCTTGTCGGTCACCTTACGCAAAGGCGAGCCATATTGGCCGCCGCCATCCGAGATGCCGTACTCCTGCCAGCCGAACGCGCCGGCGACCAGGTCGCCCTTGGCGTACTTCGGGTTCTTCGAATCCAGCACCACGCCCGCGGTACCGCCCACCATCACGGCATTGAGCGGCTGCACGGCGGCGTAGGACTTCACGTCGTCCATGCGCCCGCGCATATAAGGATCGAGCGAAAGCCACAGGTTCTGCACCAGCACCTGGCCTTCGGCCAGGGCCGGCATCTCAATTTCGACCAGTGCGAAGCAGTCCGGCGTGACCGTGCCCTGCGGGCGTTTGACGAGATGGATCTGGCGGTTTTTCATGCGCATCCTTTCAGGCGTCGCCCACCGGCGTCTTGCCCTTATTCAACAGGTTCTTGAAGACAAACGTGCCCATCGAGCGCGCCACCAGCGAGTTGTCCGAGGCATTGCGGATCTCGCCTTCGCAGCGCCACAAGGTGCGCGACTGCGCAACCACGCGGCCGGTAGCGATCTGCCTGCCCTTGCCGGGATGGATAAAGCTGGTCGACATGTCCACCGTCACCCCGGAGAGATTGGTCGGGTCGTGCGCGCGGCCGGACACCGCCATGCATACGTCGAGGAGCGTCATGATCACCCCGCCGTGCACTCCGCCCCACGAATTGTAATGCTCGGGGCGCGGGTCCAGGGACAGCACCGCCAGGCCCGGCTCCATGCTCTCGATCACCACCCCCAGGTGGCTGAGAAAAGGGACGTGCAGCAGAAGCTTGGGGTCGTAGGTGACAGCGGGAGCGGTCACGGAAGAAGGATCGGTACTCACGGTTTGCCTGATCCCAATCTCAAACCACGATCGCGCCGCCATCGACCGTCAGGCACTGCCCGGTGATGTGGCCGCCGGCATCCGATGCAAACAGCACCGCCGCGCCCTTCAGGTCCTCGTCGTTGCCCAGCTTGCCCAGGGGCGTGTTCTCGATGAAAAACTGTTCGTGGTTGGCGAGGGTCGCGCGGGTCATCTTGGTAGAGAAGAAGCCCGGGCAGATCGCGTTCACGGTGATGTTGTACTTGCCCCATTCGGCGGCCAGCGCGCGGGTGAAGTTGACCACGCCACCCTTGGTGGTGTTGTAGGCCAGCGTGCCTTCCATTTGCAGCGGATTGGCGCCCAGGCCGGCGACCGAGGCAATATTGACGATGCGCCCCTGCTTGCGCGGGATCATCGAAGCGCGGCCGACTGCCTGCGCGAGCAGGAAGGCGCCGGTGAGGTTCACGCTGACCAGCTTGTTCCAGGCCTCCAGCGGATGGTCTTCGGCGGGCGCGCCCCAGGTGGCGCCGGCGTTGTTGACCAGGATGTCGATCTGGCCGTAGGCCTTCATCATCGCCTCGACGGTCGGGGCGATCGACTCGGGCTTGCCGATATCGGCGGTGATCGTCAGCACGGTATGGCCGAGCTTTTCCAGGTGAACCTTGGCTTCGGCCAGCTCATCGGACTTGCGTGCGGTGATCGCCAGTTTGGCCCCCATCTCGCCCAGCGCCTCGGCGATCTGCAGGCCCAGGCCGCGCGAGCCGCCGGTGATGAGGGCGGTGCGCCCGGTCAGGTCCATCAGTTTCTTGATGCTCATTGCTTACATCCCTTTATCGAAGCCATCGGTTTGCTTTTTCCTGGCCGTTACCTTGCAAAATCGACTGGCTTCGCCAGCAATTTTAAACGTTCAACCCGACAAAAGTAGGTTTGTACTTTTGTCGGAATAATATCTAGAACCAGGCGTCTTTCATGTCGAGCGTGGTCGTGTCGAGCGATTGCAGCAACTCGCACCATTGCACGGTCTTGGGAAGTTCGTAGCGGAAAAAGAAGCCGGCGGCCTGCAGCTTGCCGCGATAAAACGCCTCCTCGCCTTTGCCATCGGCCAGCGCCTTCGCGGCGACCACCGCCTGCTTGAGCCAGATCCACGCGATCACCACATGGCCGAACATCTCCAGGTAGACCGAAGCATTGGCGAGGGTCTTGTCCAGGTTGCCGGCGGCATAGAGCTTGTCGGTGGTCAGCCCGGCGCGCGCGGCGGCTTCGCCCAGGGCCCGAGCGAACATCACGGTGTCGCGCGACGAGGCGGCTTCCTTGCAGATCTTTTCGATCTCGCGACCCAGCAGCTTGAACGCCGCCCCACCCTGCTGCACCACCTTGCGGCCCAGCAAGTCCAGGCCCTGGATGCCGTGCGTGCCTTCGTGGATCGGATTGAGGCGGTTGTCACGGTAATACTGCTCGACCGGATAGTCGCGCGTGTAGCCATAGCCGCCGTGGATCTGGATCGCCAGGCTGTTCGCCTCCAGGCACCATTGCGAGGGCCACGACTTGGCGATCGGCGTGAGCAGGTCCAGCAGCAGGCCAGCCTCGCTGCGTACACCCTCCTCCGGCGCCGTCTTCTGGTCATCGACCAGGCGCGCACAGTAGAGGTTGAGCGTCAGCGCGCCTTCGACATAGGCTTTTTGCGCCAGCAGCATGCGGCGGATATCGGCATGCTCGATCAGCGGCACCTGGGGGTCAGCGGGGTTCTTGTTCGCAGGATGCCGACCTTGTGGACGATGGCGCGCGTAGTCGAGCGATTGCAGGTAGCCGGCGTAGCCCAGCATCACCGCTCCCAGGCCCACGCCGATGCGCGCCTCGTTCATCATGTGGAACATGCAGGCGAGGCCGCGATTGGCCTCGCCCACCAGGTAGGCCACCGCGCCGGCTTCACCGCCGGGGCGGAACTTGCCTTCGCCGAAGTTGAGCAGGGTATTGGTGGTGCCGCGATAACCCATCTTGTGGTTCAGCCCCGCCAGCACCACGTCGTTGCGCTCGCCCGGGCTGCCGTCGGCCTTGACCAGGCGCTTCGGGCAGACGAACAGCGAGATGCCCTTCACGCCAGGCGGACTGCCGGGAATCTTCGCCAGCACCAGATGGACAATGTTTTCCGTCAGGTCGTGCTCGCCGCCGGAGATCCACATCTTGTTGCCGAACAGGCGGTAGCTGCCGTCAGGCCGCGACTCGGCGCGGGTGCGGATGTCGGAGAGCGAAGACCCGGCCTGCGGCTCGGACAGGCACATGGTGCCGAACCAGCGCCCGGCCAGCATCGGACGCACATAGGTGTCGATCTGCTCCGGCGTGCCGTGCTCCAGCAGCAGGTTGGCGTTGCCGATGGTGAGGAAGGGATACGCGGCGGTACCGACGTTGGCCGCCTTGAAATAGGCGAAGCAGGCCTTGGCGATGGTGAGCGGCAATTGCATGCCGCCGTATTCGTAGTCGTGCTCGGCGGCCATCAGGACGACATCGACAAAGGCCTTGAGGGCCGTGCCGACTTCGGGAATCAGCGTGACCTTGTCACCGTCGAAGGTCGGCTCGTTTTCGTCGCTCTTGCGGTTGTGCGGAGCGAAAAAATCGGTCGCCACGCTCTCCGAGAGATCGAGCGCCGCCTCAAACGTATCGCGGCTGTGGTCGGCGAACCGCGGACGCGCGGTCAGCGCCTGCGCATCCAGCAGTTCGTAGAGTACAAAATCAAGGTCGCGGCGGCTGAGCAGCTTGGAGGTCATCGAAGTCTCACCGCCGCGCCCCCGCTACTTCTTGGCGGATTCGGACAGCTTCTGGGTGATCATGAATTCGCGCGAGGTCGACACCTTGGCACCGCAACGGATCAGCAGGCCAACGCGCACCACCGGCTCTTCCAGCGGGCTGGTGGTGGAGATGCGGATCACCGCGCCCTTGCCGGTGCGATCGATCACCATGTTGTACGAGGTGACGGCCGGCACGTTCTTGAACTTCGAATTGGGCGTGTCTTCCAGGCGCACGCAGCCCTGGCTGATGTCCTCACCCGCGGCCAGGGTGACCGGAATGGTCGCATTCAGGCGCTGGCCCAGGCCGGATTTGACGTCGATGTCGCCAATGGTCAGCGCCTGCGCGCCGCCCGCCAGCAAGGTGGTGGCCACGAGGGCCGCAATCTGGATCTTCTTGATCATCGTTCTCTCCCTGATTCCCGGATGGTGGTAAACCCCTGGGCCTGCCTTATGCAAGCAACATGGCCTAGTTTACCCCATCCCGGCAATCAAGGAAATCCTGTCGCCTCAATGGCTTGCGAGACAAATATCAGACGACTTCGAACAAACCCGCCGCGCCCATGCCGCCGCCGATACACATGGTCACCACCACGTGCTTGACGCCGCGGCGCTTGCCCTCGATCAGCGCGTGGCCGACCAGGCGGGCGCCGGTGACGCCGTAGGGGTGGCCGACCGCGATCGAGCCGCCGTTCACGTTCAGGCGGTCATCCGGAATGCCCAGCTTGTCGCGGCAGTAGATCACCTGCACGGCAAAGGCTTCGTTCAGCTCCCACAGGCCGATATCGGCCACCTTCAGGCCCGCCTGCCTGAGCAGCTTCGGAATGGCGAATACCGGGCCGATGCCCATTTCGTCCGGCTCGCAGCCGGCGACCACGAAACCGCGGTAGATGCCCAGCGGCTGCAAGCCGCGCTGCTCGGCCAGCTTGCCGCTCATGACCACGGCGGCCGAGGCACCGTCGGAGAACTGGCTGGCGTTGCCCGCCGCGATCACCCCGCCCTCGATGGCCGGCTTGATCTTGGACACGCCTTCGTAGGTAGTATCGCCGCGGATGCCTTCATCGACGCTGGCGGTGATCTCCTCCACCCAGGACTTGCCGGTCTCCTTGTCGGCCATCTGCTTTTGCACCTTGATCGGCACGATCTCGTCATTGAACCTGCCTTCGGCGCGGCCCTTGAAGGCGCGCAGCTGGCTTTGCACGCCGTACTGGTCCTGCACCTCGCGCGCGATGTTGTAGCGCTTGGCGACCGTCTCGGCGGTACGCAGCATCGGCCAGTAGATCTCGGGCTTGTGCTCGTTCAGCCACGGATCGAAAGAGTGCTTCATCTCGTTCTGCACCATCGAGATCGACTCGACGCCGCCCGCCACCATGATGTCGGCCTCGCCGGCCTGGATGCGCTGCGCGGCCAGGGCGATGGTCTGCAGACCCGAGGAGCAGAAGCGGTTCACCGTCATGCCGGAGACTTCGACCGGGCAGCCGGCGCGTAGCGCCACCTGGCGCGCGATGTTCTGGCCGGTGGCGCCCTCCGGGTTGGCACAGCCCATCAGCACGTCATAGACCTCGCCGGGGGCGACCTTGGCGCGCTCCATCGCATGCTGCACGGCGTGGCCGCCCAGGGTGGCGCCGTGGGTCATGTTGAAGTAGCCGCGCCAGGACTTACCCAGCGGGGTGCGTGCGGTGGAAACGATGACGGCGTCGGTCATGATGGCTTGCTCCTGATATTCGTGTCGTTGATTGCGTTGATTGACAGGCGTCTATCGCACCCTAGTTGAATTTCTTGCCTTCGGCGGCGAGTTTGGCGAGCAGCGGCGCCGGCTTCCAGAAGCTCGGGTCACCGTACTGGCTTTGCGCATACTTGTTCATCGCCGCCACCACATTCGAGAGGCCCACGGTATCGGCATGGAACATCGGCCCGCCGCGATAGGTCGGCAGGCCGTAACCGGTCATGTAGACCATGTCGATATCGACCGCGCGCATCGCGATGCCTTCTTCCAGGATATGCGCGCCTTCGTTGACCAGGGCGTAGAGGCAGCGCTCGACGATCTCCTGATCGGAAATCGCCCGGCGCGGCGTGCCGACTTCCTTCGAGTAGCTGACGATGATGTCCTCGACCAGCGGGTCGGGATGCGCGGTGCGGTCGCCCGGCAGGTACTTGTAGAAGCCGGCGCCGGTCTTCTGGCCGAAGCGGCCCAGTTCGCAGATCTTGTCGGCGATCCTGGCGTATTTCACGTCCGGCATTTCCAGGTAGCGGCGCTTGCGGATATACCAGCCCACATCGTTGCCCGCCATGTCGCTCATGCGGAACGGCCCCATCGCCATGCCCCATTTTTCCAGCGCGGCATCGACCTGCTGCGGCAGCGCGCCTTCCTCCAGCAGGAACATCGCCTGGCGGATGTACTGCTCGAGCATGCGGTTGCCGATGAAGCCGTCGCACACGCCGGAGACCACGCCGACCTTCTTGATGGTCTTGGCGAGCTTCATGGTGGTGGCGAGCACGTCCTTGCCGGTCTGCCTGCCGCGCACGATCTCCAGCAGGCGCATCACGTTGGCGGGCGAGAAGAAGTGCGTGCCGATCACGTCTTGAGGCCGCTTGGTGAAGGCGGCGATCTTGTCGACATCCAGGGTTGACGTGTTGGAAGCGAGGATGGCGCCGGGCTTCATCACCTCGTCCAGCTTCTTGAACACCGTCTCTTTCACCGAGAGATCCTCGAACACTGCCTCGATCACGATGTCGGCGCCGCCGATGTCGGCGTAGTTGAGCGTGGACTGGATCAGGCCCATGCGCTTTTCCACGTCGTCCATGGACATGCGGCCCTTCTTGGCGGTGCCTTCGTAGTTCTTGCGCACCACGGAGAGGCCCTTGTCCAGCGCCTCCTGCTTCATCTCCAGCACCATGACCGGAATCCCGGCATTGGCGAAGTTCATCGCGATGCCGCCGCCCATGGTGCCGGCGCCGATCACGGCCGCGCTCTTGATCTCGCGCAGCGGCGTGGTGTCAGGCACATCGGGAATCTTGGCGACCGTGCGCTCGCCGAAAAAGTAGTGGCGCATCGCCTTCGATTCGCTGGTCTGCACCAGTTCCATGAAGCGGGCGCGCTCGAACTTGAGGCCCTCGTCCATCGGCAGGTTGACGGCCGCTTCAACGGCAGCCACGCACTGCAGCGGCGCGGGAAAGCCGCGCGATTCCTTCGCCACCTTGGCACGCGCACCTTCGAAGAACGCGGCGGCGTTGTCCACCTTCACGGTCAGGTCGCGGGCACGCTTGTACGGCGCCCCCTTGGCGGCAACCTTCTCGGCGAAGGCGCAGGCGGCTTCCAGCAGGTCGCCGGTGGTGATTTCATCGAACAGGGTGCCGGGAGCGAACTTTTCCGATTTGACCGGATTGCCGGAGACGATCATCTCCAGCCCCTTTTCGGCGCCGATCAGGCGCGGCAGGCGCTGGGTACCACCGGCGCCGGGCAGGATGCCGAGCTTGACTTCGGGCAGCGCGATCTGCGCGCCGGGCGAGCCGACGCGGTAGTGGCAGCCCAGCGCCAGTTCCAGGCCGCCGCCCATGGCAACGCCGTGCACGGCCGCGATCACCGGCTTGGGGCTGGCTTCCAGGGTGGCGATGACTTCGCCCAGCGCGGGCGAGGCAATCGCCGCCGGGGTGTTGAATTCCTTGATCTCGGCACCGCTGGAGAAGACCTTGCCGCCGCCGGTGATGACGATCGCCGCGACCGCCGCGTCGGCATTGGCCGCGTCCACCGCCGCCTTCACCGCCGTGCGATTGGCGTGCGACATGGTGTTCATCGGCGGGTTGTTCATGGTGATCACGGCAACCTTGCCGCGCACTGTGTAATCGCTCATTTCGTCTCCTGCACGCAGGGCCGGCGGCCGCTCGCGTAGTTCTATCGCGTAGTTCTTAAATTGCCGGGCGCGCAGGATTGCTTTTACCTCAGCGTCCGCGCCGCACCGCAACAATTGATCCTAAGGGGTTCCGCAGGCCTAATCTACTCGGATTTCCTTATGCGCTCCGTGCGGCCGCGGATTGCCTAAACCTCCAGCCACTCCTTGCGCACCGCCTCGTTGGCCTTGAGGTCGGCGGTGCAGCCTTCGAAGACGATCTGGCCGTGGCCCATGACGTAGAGCCGGTCGGAGATGTCGAGAGCGATCGAGAGCTTCTGCTCGACCAGCAGGACCGAGATGCCGCGGTTCTTCAACTCGCGCAGGTACTGCCCCACCAGCTCGACAATCTTCGGGGCCAGGCCCTCGGTGGGCTCGTCGATCATGATCAGATCGGGGTCGCCCATCAGGCTGCGGCACAGCGTGAGCATCTGCTGCTCGCCGCCCGACATCACGCCGGCCTGGGTGTGCTGGCGCTCCCGCAGGCGCGGGAACAGGCGGTACATCTCCTCCATGGTCCACTTGCCGGGTTTGGAGCCCTTCATGCCCAGCACCAGGTTCTGCTCCACGGTCAGGGTCGGGAAAATGTCGCGGTTCTCCGGCACATAGCCCAGCCCGAGGTGGGCGATCTCGAAAGTCTTGCGGCCGAGGATCTCCTCGCCCTTGAAGCGTACCGAGCCTTGCGCCGCCACCTGGCCCATCACGGCCTTGATGGTGGTCGAGCGCCCCACCCCGTTGCGCCCGAGCAGGCTGACGATCTCGCCCTTGCCGACGTTGATGGTCACGCCGTGCAGGATGTGGCTCTTGCCGTAGTAGGCATGCAGGTCGCGGACTTCAAGCATCGCCATCTCCCTCGCTATCTCCCTCGCCATGTCCACGGCTGACGGAAGTGCCGAGGTAGGCCTCCTGCACCGCCTGGTTGGCGCGGATGTTCCGCGGGGTGTCGGTGGCGATCACCTCGCCGTAGACCAGCACCGATATGCGGTCGGCCAGGCCGAACACCACGCTCATGTCGTGCTCCACCATCACCAGGGTCTTGCCCACTGTCACCTTGCGGATCAGGTCGACCGCGTGGTCCGACTCGGAGCGGCTCATGCCGGCGGTGGGTTCATCAAGCAGGATCACGTCGGCACCGCCGGCGATGGTGATGCCGATTTCGAGAGCGCGCTGCTCGGCGTAGGTGAGCAGCGCGGCCTTCAGGTCGCGCCGGCTTTTCATGCCGATCAGCTCGATGATCTCGTCGGCGCGTTCGCGCGCGTCCTTGAGTTTCGAGAGCGTGTGCCAGAACGAGTACTTGTAGCCCAGCGGCCAGAGCACGGCGCAGCGGATGTTCTCGAACACCGTGAGGTTGTGGAAAATGTTGGTGATCTGGAACGAGCGCGACAGGCCCTTGCGGTTGATCTCGAAGGGTTTGAGGCCCGTGACGTCCTCTCCCTTCAGGTGGATCGCGCCGGAACTCAAACCAAAACGCCCGCTGACCAGGTTGAACAGCGTGGACTTGCCGGCGCCGTTCGGGCCGATGATGGCGTGGCGCTCGCCGCGCGGGATCGACAGGTTGACGCCGCGGATGATCGCGGTCTTGCCGAACGACTTGCGCACGTCGGCCAGTTCCAGCGCAGTGGACGCGCTCATGACAGGCCCCCGCTCGCGATCTCGCCCATCACCTTGTCCCATTGCGCCCTGACCTTGCGACGCGCCACGGCAAGCAGCGCGAAACCCGCCACCGCCAGCACGGCCACGCCGATCCAGGGCGGCGCGCTCAGCACATTGAGCTGGGTACCGAGAAATTTCATTTCCGGGCCGCCGGAGGCCGATTCGAGCGAGTGGTAGTACAGCATTTCCACCGCCGGAATCAGCGCGGCAAGCAGCACCAGCCCGGCCGCCAGCGCGATGCCGTACGAGGGCAGCATTTCCTTCAGGCGCCGGGCGCGCAGCAGCGGCATCTGCATCATGATCAGCCCGGCGATGCCGCCCGGGCAGTACATCACCATCAGCACGAAAAACAGGCCGAGGTAGAACAGCCAGGCGTTGGTGATGGTGGCCAGGACCACGATGAACAGGCCGAACAGCACCGCGCCTATCATCGGCCCGAAAAAGAAGCCGACACCGCCGATGAAGGTGAACAGCAGCACGGTGCCGGAGCGGATCGCACTGACGTTCTCGGCGCTGACGATCTCGAAATTGATCGACGCCAGGCCGCCCGACACGCCGGCGAAAAAGCCCGACAGGATCAGTACCAGGTAGCGTACCCGCTGCGTTTCGTAGCCGATGAATTCGGCGCGCTCGGGGTTGTCGCGCACCGCGTTGGCGATGCGGCCCAGCGGCGTCTGGGTATAGGCGTACATCGCCGCGGTGCAGAGGAACAGCCAGGCTGCCACCAGGTAATACACCTGGATTTGCGGACCGTAGGTGATGACGCCCAGCAGCGGCTTGCCGGCGACGCGATTGGTGGAAATGCCGCCTTCGCCGCCGAAAAAATCCGGGAACATCAGAGCCATCGCCGCCACCAGTTCACCGATGCCAAGGGTGATCATCGCGAAAGGCGTACCTGATTTTTTCGTCGTCACGTAGCCGAACAGCACCCCGAAAAACGCGCCCGCCACCCCGCCGACCAGCGGCAGCAAGGTGACCGGAAACGGCAGGCCGTTCTTGCCGATCAGGTTGAGGGTGTGAATGGCGATATACGCGCCCAGGCCCGAATACACCGCGTGCCCGAAAGAGAGCATGCCGGCCTGCCCCAGCAGCATGTTGAAGGAGAGCGAGAAGATCATGATGGTGCCGATCTGGCACAGCAGGGTCAGCGCGAAGCCCTGGTGGAACAGGTGCGGCATGATGATGAGCAGCAGCGCGAAGCCGCCCCAGATGATCCAGCGCGCCAGGTTGATGGGCTGAAAGCGGATCGCAGCCATCATCCCTCCCGCGTGCCCATCAGGCCGCGCGGCCTGAAGATCAGGATCAGCACCAGGAACAGGTAGGGCATGATCGGCGCCACCTGCGCGATGGTCAGTTTCCACACCACGTAGAGCGGCGTTTGCGGCGTGATCGCCACGCCGACCAGTGCGGCGAGGTTGACGAAGGAATAGTCCAGCGCCACCGCGAAGGTCTGGATGATGCCGATCAGCAGCGAAGCGACGAAGGCCCCCGCCAGCGAGCCCATGCCGCCCACCACCGCGACCACGAACACGATGGACCCCACCGCCGCCGCCATCCCCGGCTCGGTCACAAAGGCATTGCCGCCGATCACGCCCGCCAGGCCAGCCAGCGCGCAGCCGCCGCCGAACACCAGCATGAACACGCGCGGCACGTTATGGCCCAGCGCCTCCACCGTATCCGGATGCGTCAGCGAGGCCTGGATCACCATGCCGATGCGGGTGCGCTTGAGCAGCAGGTAGATCGCCAGCAGCATCAGGAGCGCCACCCCCATCATGAAACCCCGGTAGGCCGGGAAGGTGGTGCCGTAGAGCGTGAACAGCGGATGGTCGAGCGCGGCGGGCACCTTGTAGTCCACCGAGGAGCGGCCCCACACCAGGTGCACGAATTCCTCGACCAGGTAGGCCAGGCCGAAGGTGAGCAGCAGTTCGGGCACGTGGCCGAACTTGTGCACCCGGCGCAGCATGAAGCGCTCCACCAGCGCGCCGATCACGCCGACCGCCAGCGGCGCGATCAGCAGCGCCCACCAAAAGCCGACCTTCAGGCTGGTCTGGTAGGCGAAATAGGCACCCAGCATGTAGAAGCTGGCGTGCGCGAAATTGAGCACGCCCATCATGGAAAAGATCAGCGTCAGGCCCGAGGACAGCATGAACAGCAGCAATCCGTAGGAGACGCCGTTGAGCATCGAGATGAGGAAGAATTCCAAGGCGCGCGGGCTCTCTTTGGCGAGGGGTGGGGCCGCGGACACAAAAAGAGGGGCGCCTCTCGCGCCCCTCCCGTGGCCGGCCGGACCTATTTTACGGAAACCATGATTAAGCCCCAAAAGCCGTGCGATGTGACAACAGCCTCGCTCTGGAATCGGGGGTTCTCAAGGGGGCGAAGCCCACTTGATCAGTATTTCCTTACGGCTTCGGCGGGCGCTGCATCTGGCAAGAGGTCGGGCGCGCCATCACGAAGGACTCGTAACGCGCGTCGGTCTTGAAGCCCAGGCCGGAGTTCTCCAGCTCGTACTTGATCTCCTTGTCGCCGCCCTTGCCGGCGAACTTGTTGATGGTGGAGATGTACATCGGATTGATCAGTTGGTGGTCGGAGGCGCGCATTTCGACCTCGCCGGTGTCGCCCATGAACTTGGTGCCTTCCAGGGCGTAGGCCACCTTGAGCGGGTCGGCGGACTTGGCGCGCTTGATGGCGTCGGCGAACATGTACATCATGGTGTTGACGCGCAGGTAGTAGAAGTCCAGGCCGTACTTCTTGTGGAAGTCGTTGGCGAATTTCTCGGTCTTGTTCGGCACGATGTTCGCGTGCCACTCGGTGATCTGCTTGACCTTGCCGGCGGCGGAGTCGCCCATCGCGGTGGGCGAACCCAGGCCGCCCGCGTAGTAGGTGTAGAAGTCGGCGGTCAGGCCCGCGTCCTTGGCGGCCTTGATCAGGAGGGCCATGTCGTTGCCCCAGTTGCCGGTGATCACCGTGTCGGCGCCGGCCGCTTTCATCTTGGCCACGTAGGGCGCGAAGTCCTTCACCTGGCCGAAGGGGTGCAGGTCGTCGCCGACGATCTTGATGTCGGGGCGCTTGCGTGCCAGGAGTTCCTTGGCGACTTTCGAGACCTGCTGGCCGTGCGCGTAATTCTGGTTGATCAGGTAGACATTCTTGACCGCCGGCTTGCCCTTCAGGTACTCGGTGATCGCCTCCATCTTCATGTCGGTGTTGGCATCAAAACGGAAGTGCCAGAAGCTGCACTTGCCGTTGGTGAGGTCGGGGTCGACGGCGGCATAGTTGAAATAGACGATCGA
>Ga0307511_10000101_pt1 | contig 75293 bp, 121 predicted proteins | sample 13_EM_MG_FD_200266 | JGI IMG/M metagenome (GOLD analysis project Ga0307511, IMG submission 200266) | Populus trichocarpa ectomycorrhiza microbial communities from riparian zone in the Pacific Northwest, United States - 13_EM | ecosystem: Host-associated > Plants > Roots > Unclassified | place... | reverse complement strand
CACTATAGCAAGAGATTTTAGGGGTAATGCGTAGCAGAAAAGCCTACTACAAGCACGTTCGTATGCTCTCAGCTGATGAGTAAACCATAAGGTAACACTTATTAGCTAGCTATACCGTTAGCGACCCGTGCCATCTATATTCTCGGCATGGGATTTTATCTTACGAGCATCACTGCTAATCTCCGTGGCAATGTCTCAGTTAAGACATTAAACGGTCGTAAATACTTAGTCGCCCCTCTGGCACTAATCACTCCCGGTGTGTTGGCCGGAAGCCGAGGCGCTCTCTACTACCCCTCGGATGAGGTCTCTCGTGACCCGATGGCATGGAACTCGATGCCGTTGGTGGTCGAGCATCCGGTCGAGAATGGGCAACCTTGCTCTGCGAGGCTCCCCCATATCTTGGAGCGACAAGGGATTGGGCATGTGTTTAATGCTCGCATTACCAACAAGGGTAAGTTAGCAGCAGAGGGCTGGTTTGACGTTGAGAAGACCAAGGCTGTCTATCCGTGGATTTATAACCAACTCAAAAATAACAAGAGCATTGAATTGAGCACTGGCTTGTTCACCGATAACGAGCCCTTCCAAGGGGTGTTCAACGGTCGCAACTTCGACTTCATTGCTCGTAACTACCGTCCAGATCATGTGGCAATCCTCCCCACGGCTAAGGGAGCTTGTTCGATCAATGACGGTTGTGGGGTACTTGTGAACGAATTGGATTTGGTGCTTGGCTCTGATGACCACTTGACTGCCAACGATTGGACGAAGTGGAACGAAGAACATAAAGGGCAAGGTGACGACAACGATTCTCATGCCAAGCTCAAAAGCTATCACGAAGATCGAATAGCCAAGCATCGGGAATTAGCTACCTCTGCCCCTAGTCGATCTAAACGAGCCAAACACCAAGCCCATGCTGAGAAGCATCAGAGCTTTCTACATACGCTTGGTAAGGCTGCTGGTTATGGGTTACTAGGAGGTGCCGCTGGTGCTGCCGGCGGTGCTGCAACTTATGGTCTACCGGGCGCAATTCTAGGTGGAGCTTCCGGTCTAGGCGGTGGTGTGGGCTATGCCTTACGTAAGACTGAAACAGGGCAAGGGGAAGTTAAAGAACGTAAACCCAAAGATCATCGATCGCTTCTTCACAAAGCTGCTAGTCATGGGCTAGGCGCTGTTGGTGATGCCAGTATGCACTTAGCTCGTCGCCTTTCTGGTAATGAGCAATCTAACAACATGCTTGGGATGGGGGCTGCTTCACATAGTCCAACTGCCCCAAGGTCATTGAGCATTATTACTTCCAAGAAACCCAAATCGCTTAAGCCTAAGAGGTTTGGCACTAAGAAACCAGGGGCTCGTAAAAGTAACCCTGTAATGGTTGGTAATACGAATATCCCTCTTGACAGTATTCTTTAATGGAGAAGAAACCATGCCTAAGTTGAATGTAAATCAACGCAAGCAATTGATCGACCAGCTGGTTGTCAACTGTGATTGCGAATCATTGCAGATGTTTACTGCCAATGACCGAGAATTGTTGGAGAACACGGCTGATGATGGTCTGTTGCGATTGAACCAATCCTTCCAAGTTGCCAAGCGCAATGAGTTGGTAGTCAACCAACTTGGCCAGGGATTGAACGTGGGTGGCACAACCTTGTCTTTCGCTCTGAATGCCGAGGGTGAGCTAATGGCCCAACCCAAGAAGAAAGATGAGGGCGAAGATGAGGAAGGCGATGGGGAAATCTCCGAAGCTGGCGGCGAACATTCGGATGGATCCGGTGGCGATGATGTAGACGGTAAGAAGGGCATGGCGGATGGGGCTGGGATTCCACTTTCGGGTGGGGATTTCAACCAAAGCAGCAAGTACACTGGCAATGTTCGTAAAGTTGCCAAGCCTCCAACCGCTAATCAGTGGTTGGCGACTGCTCCCCCGGAGATTCGCTCGGTAGTCCAAAACGCCATGCGGGTGGAAACCAAGCAGAAGCAAGATTTGGTCAAACGAATCACTGCCAATGCTCGCAATCGCTTCAAGCCAGAAGCGTTGATGCGCAAGGGTCTGGATGAACTCACAGCCCTTGCCGACTTGGCTGGTCCGGTTCACAACGAGTATGAATTCGAGGAATTCACCGAGGCTAGCGAGCCTACGGCGAACTACTTGGGGGCTGCGGCTGGTCTTTCGGCCAATAGCCAAGGCAAGGGAGAAAGCGACAGCGATATGCTGATCCCGGTAACTGTCAATTGGGCAGAGGAAAGTCCTAGCTTCAAAAAGAAGAAGGCTTAATAATTTCCTCTCAACTCTTCATATAACCTTAGGAGATTTTCATGTCACGAGCAAAGATCATTGTAAGTAGCCCGGCCAGGGGCATCTACTTTGAAGGAACGCTGGCTTCTGGCCAGACTCCCAAGCCTGGTACTTGTATCTCGGAGAAATCCGATGGTACTTGGGAAGCTTGGAATGGGGCAGCGGATGGTGAGCAAGACCTCGTAGCCGTACTGTTGGAGGATTCACTCCAAGGCAACGGTGTCGGTACGGCTTACGCGGATGGTGCCCACTTCTTCGCCTATATCCCAGCGACGGGTGAGCTACTCCAGATGTTGTTGCAAAACCAGAGTGGCACGGGCGATGCGTTCGCCATTACTGCTAAGCTCATCATCGACGATGGGACTGGTAAGCTGATCGCCACGACGGGTTCCCCGGAAATGGAGCCTTTCAAGGTTAAAGAAACGACTGCGGCACTTTCGGCAGATACGTTAGTGCTCTGTCAATATACGGGCCACTAAACCTACTCGCCTTCCTTTTACATATCGGAGACTATTCGATGCCAATGGACATGATTGTAGACGGACGCGGGTACGGCGAAGTAGCCAGTGCTCTCGTCGCCAATGGGGGTCATCAGAACTTTGATCCCGGTTTGATGCGTCCTTACCTGGATGCACGAGCCCGACGCTGTGTGACGATTAACACCCGTCGCATGTCAGATGACAACAAACCTATCTATCGCAAGATTATGACGGGTAATCGCGGTGATTTCGTCACCAATGCCACCACCTTGCGCAAGAACGAGTGGATTTTGTTGGATCAAGCGGTGATCCACGAAGCTCGTAAACGCTTGCGTGCTTGGAGCGACTTGTCAGCAGCTGCTTCTTACGGTGGCTTCAACGGCTACGGGAAGATGATCCTTGAACATGAAATGATGAGCGACCCTGGGGAAGCTCTCGTAGACATGGACGGGGTAGCCGATGACCGTGATGACGCTCCGCAATTCCAGCTCCAGGGATTGCCCCTGCCCGTTACGCATTGCGGTTTCTCGTTCAGCAAGCGTCGTCTGGACGTGAGTCGCAATAGTGGCACGCCTCTGGATATGACCTTGCCCGAAGCTGCTGCTCGACGTGTGGCGGAATCGGTGGAGAAGACTTTGGTGGGTGTCCAGACTGGGCTAACCTACGGTGCCTCGACTTTATATGAGAGTACTTCCAAGGTTTATGGCTACACCAACTTCCCGCAACGGTTGACCAAGACCAACTTGGCTACACCGACCGGCTCCAACGCTGCTACCACGGTAGCTAACGTCTTAGCCATGCGAGATCAGTTGACTGCCCAGAACTTCTTTGGTCCTTTCATGTTGTATCACAGCAACGATTGGGACCAGTACATGGATAACGATTACATCTTGACGGGTGGAAACGTAGCCACGCAAACGCTACGGGAACGCCTGCAATCTATCGAAGGTATTCAGGATGTACGTCGTCTGGACTTCTTGTCGGCTGCCACCAACCCGTTCACGCTCATCATGGTGCAAATGACCAGTGACGTGGCTCGGGCTGTCAACGGCATGGATATCACCACGATTCAGTGGGAAACCAAGGGTGGTCTAATGCTGCACTTCAAAGTCATGTGCATCATGGTTCCTCAACTGCGTCACGACTTCTCAGATCGCTGCGGAATTTTGCACGCAACCACCAGCTGATAAGACTTGCAATCAACTTCCTCTGGGCAACCAGAGGGAGCTATTCCAAGTCTTTCCCCAATTCCAAGGAGCTACACCATGCCAGAGCCAATTGTTCCCCCTGTTACTCGTAAGCTGTACCGTTACCAGTTGATGGTGGGGTTGCATGAAGACGAGAATGGTTTGCATTCTGCTAAAGACCCCAAGACCAACATTATCACCACGCATCTAGAACTTGATAAGAAGTTCGGTCGGGAAAAGTTCCGTCGCTTGCATACCGATGAGGTAGCTGCTCCTGTGGCTTCCTCAACGAGCGACAACAACGGGGACCGAGAAGCCCTGGAAGGCATGACGATCAAGGAATTGCAGAAGTATGCTTCGGGCGAGGAAATCAACCTCGGTGATGCCAAGACCAAGGACGAGATCATCGACACGATCATCCAAGCGCAAGTCTCTGTCTAAGGTGCTATTTTGTCCCAACGAATTAGCAAGGCTGACCTAGAAGCCATTATCGAGGTCCAGTCACGATACAATCTCGTGGGATTCATGGCGTCAGCCACGGCTCTTACGGATTGGTTGGTGAGTGTAGATACGGAGAGCAAGTTAAATACAAGTCTGTTAAAGCAGATCGAAACTTTCCTGGCTGCTCATTTCTACTCCCACGAAGATCAAAGGTATCAAGCCAAGTCCACCGGGCGAGCCAATGCCCAATTCCAAGGACAAACAGCAATGGTGCTAGCCTCCACGCAATACGGCCAAACCGCCATGTTGTTGGATGTTACGAACCAACTTGCCAAGCGGTCTAAGGAAGCGGAAACAGGGGTGCGTGGCGTGGCCAAGATGCACTGGTTAGGGAACGATACGGATTCTACCAGACCTGTGCCACTTGTATGAGCATCGAAACCGACTTACCGCAAAAGGCTGTGGTTTGGGAGTTTACAGGCAACTATGATGGAAATGGCAACCCTACCGTCAGTACCACACCAATCGAGGTTTGTGCCCGTTGGGAGCGAACTAAGAGCCAGCAAGATGGTCCTGATGGCCAACCCATTTCCATTGTGGCCATCGTTGATGTTGACCGATACGTTGCCCCTAACAGTAGGATACGACAGGGTTGTTTGGCAAACCTACCAACACCTTTGGACAACCTACGTGAGGTAGTCAGTGTCGATGAAGTTCCCGATATCAAGGCGATTGAAACTCAGTACAGTCTCAATGTTCGGGTTTGGAATTCTAACTAAGGAGCTAGTTATGAAGTCTCTCAAAGTGCTGGTCTGTGTGGTAGTTATGTTCTCCTGCTTGGAAGCGCACGCCATGTTCGGACGGCGAGCCTTCCGCCACATGGGGCCAAGAGGCACGAACAAGGTTGTTTACAAGCACGCCACTTGCTCTGGTCCTGGTTGCCATCGTTAGTACCCATGCTAGGAGCTAGTTATGGAATCGTGGCATTGGATTTTGGCAATCGGGTTGACCTTTGTAGCCTACGTGGCGTCATTCTTTTTTGCTGGCCCAGCCGCTGGATCAGCCGCCTTCAATTTCACTCGTAACGATGCTTGGCGAGTGTTACGTGGTGGCTTGGTTGTAGCAGCTAGTGCAGCGGTAACAGCAGCTTTGCAATACCTGGATACATTACCTTCTAGCCCAATTGCCCTGGTAATCATCCCCTTCATTTCCATCGTATTAAACACCATTCAAAAGTGGTTGACTGACACTCGCACCAACCAATAGCCCAAGGAGCATGTATGTTGTTCGCCGTAGATTATTTTCAGATCGGGATGGGAATAGCAGTAATAGTTATTCTTGGTGGTTGGGCGTTTATTCATTACGCTCTACCAGCCTTACGTTCTGTCAAGTTGCCCTCCCTGCCACACGTAATTCACAAGACAGAAGAAGCCTTACCAGCCGATTCGGTAGCCCATCGGGTTATGTTGTGGGAGGACTTGTACAACCTCTGTAAAGAGGATGGTTGCAGCCAAGCTTGCGAGCTGCTCTTGGATGTATTCCCATTACTGCCCTGTGATCGCCCCCTAGAAGCGAGTCCAAAAGCAGAAGCTTTGGCAAAGTTCGCCGAGAGCATACAACCTTGTGCCACAACTCCTGCACAGGAGGCTAAGTAATGGGCTCTTTGAAAGTTCCATTTCCAATTGTCGTTGCAGTAGCCCTTTGTGCAGGGATTATTGTAGAGCCTGCCGTCAAGAGCTACTTTGTAACCACGGTCAACGTACCTGCTCCAATCAGTGTGCCAGGTAATCATGCCTTGCTGATTGAGGAAACAGATGACCGTGGGAGTTGGACCCCGGAACAACGTGAGATTATGCTCTCGAATGCCCCTGGCAGTCCTCGTGATTTCCTTACCCAACACACGACCAAAGAGCCTAATGGCCAACCAGGGTTCATACTGTTAGACCAACAAGATGATGTCAAGTTGATGCCACCTTGGGTTCAGGAAGGTCTACAGAAGTTCAAAGACCATCAACCACCAGCTAAGTTGCCCTGGGCTATCTTCAGTAATGGTAAGACGGGCTATGAGGGGCAAGTGCTGGATAAGGTTACTTTCAATAAAGAAGCACAACGAGTCTTCGGGGGTGCCAAATGAGCTTGTTCGCTGGTGAGAAGGTTTATGATGACTCGAATTTCAAAGAGTTGGTAGGGGATGGTACGAGCGTAATTGCTAACGGGGAGCGAAGGTTGCTTTCCCGGATGGCTCCCCCCAAAGGGCACAATCCGGGTGGTTACTCAGCCGTGTGGGAAACTGCCTTTAAGAAGATTCCCCGCACTGAGTGGGATGCTCGGATCGAGGAGCAAATCAAGCTCAAGACGCGGATTAGCGACTATCAGCGTTATGCCCCGATGGATCAGGATGGATTACCAACCTGTTGGACGCAAGGGCCTTGTGGGGCGTTCATGGCTACCAGAGCTATTATGAACTTGCCTCATATCGACCTTTCCGGGTGTTCGTTGGCTGTCCCTATCAGCGGTGGGCATAGTGGTGGGTATGAAGGTGTGGCTCTCAAGTACCTTGTCGAGCATGGGGCTGTTTCCACGAAGTACTGGGGCAACAACGATACTAGTAAAGCCCTGATGAAGAATGAGAACTGTATCAAGGACCGTTTGAACCACAAGGCATTGGAAGTCTATCAGTGCAAAGACGACTTTGATGTGTGGGCCACGGCTTGCTTGCTCAGCCAAGCCGGTGCTTTTGCCTACGATTGGATGAGTCATGTAATGATGACATGTGACCTGGTTAAGATCGAAGGTAATTCCTATGGGTTAAGAATTCGCAACAGCTGGGGAAATTGGGGTGCCAAGAACGAAGCTGGATTCTTCGGCTATGCCGTCTATCGAGAAGGCAAGGGTACGCCTGATAGTGGTTTTGCACTTCGCCAAGTCACAGCCTCCCCGGTGTAACCATGAAACTGCATAACCTCTTATTGATGGTGCTAATCCTGCTCGTGGTGGGCTTCATCTTTAACCAGATGAACCAACCTGATGAGGTGGTGTTTGTGACACCTGTTGTGGCTCCTACACCCACGACGGATGTGGTTGTGTTGCCTACAGGAGATGTTCCCAAAGGCGCAATTGGGGCCGGAATCGCCTTGAGTGTGCTCCAAGCCTTGGGACTGAATAAAGAGGAAGCTCAAATTGAGATTCCCAAATCTCAACACATTCAAAAAGCTGCCAATGCTGCTATCGCTAGGTTCGTAGAAGTAATGAACGAAAAACCCGCTTCTTCTACCCCGGCAAAGAGTGTGGAAGTCTCGGTTCCCCCAGAGATTAGTCAGGTAGTGGGTGTTGCACCTGAGTTAGAAACCAAAGCTTCCCCACCCCCAGAAAAACAACTGAGTGCTGGTGAGACTGCTTACAACTCGGCTTTCCACGCTTGTGCTAAGAATGGGCATGGGTTGCTCGTCTTGGTAGGCGCAAGCTGGTGCCCACCTTGTCAGACAACTAAGGCTAACTTGCATGAGCTAGAGACTGCTGGTCAATTAGCAGACGTTGAGTTTGTCTATTTGGATGTAGATGAGTGTCGGGAGTTTGCCGAGAAGAACTTTCTCAAAGGACAACAAGTACCATTGCTCTGCTACTACAAACAGGGCCAAGGTGGCGTCTTCCACAATGGATTGCAGAGCAAAGCTGAGTTGACGGAACTCTTACACCCTACCGCAGTGATTGAACCCGAGAAGCCTGCCAGTACCAATTACAACAACTATGGTCGCCGTTCGTGGCGATATTGATGGTTATAAGCGTAAAACGAGAAGACACTAGGAGATATAGCATGGTCGATCCAGATTTTCCTCCCCTTAATGACCAGAAGATTGTCGAAAGCAGCCATCTTGGAAACATTGCTTATCGAACTCATCAGTTGGTTGATCTAGATAAGTTCCCACTGAGAGAAACATTCAACGCTCTCTCCCCAGTTCCAGAACAGATTATTGACTTAAAGGATGGTCGGGAATTGATGGTTCAAGAATGGAACCCAAGCGGCACAATAGACAATGCTGCTGGTCAATGTCCTGTAAGGATTAGAGGATACATCCGATTCAAGGAGAAACAAGATGGCTGATCCCATTCCAACTCCCGCCCCGGTTCCGGTAGTTCCCCAACCCACCCTAGATTCGATTTGGGTGCGTCTGGAGGCCCGCTTAGAGGCTTTGAAGGTCCCTATCTCCAAAGTCGAGCGAATGGCTATCGGAGCGGCTTGGAGGCTTATGCAAATCGCTATAGGCGAAGTAGTAGCCCTCTTGCAAGCCGAATTTGGGGACTTATCCAAGCCCGAGAAGAAAGCGGCGGCAATGACCATGCTGAGCAAGTTCTTCGATGTGGTTGTAGGGGTTATCCAAATTCCAGTGATTCCCCAAATGTTGGAGAACTGGATTGCCAGGTATATGAAAGCCCTGCTCATGTCCTTTGCTTCAGGGGCCATTGACGCGATGGTAACAACCTTCTGGAGTCAGGGTGTGTTTGTGAAGGAGGAACCTAAGGTATGAACGACGCTGAAGAGAAATCCCAGATTGTCAGTGAAGTTTATCGGATGGCCTCTTGGAGTGGCGACCCCAAAGACACGAGCCGTTTGCGCAAGCATCGAAAAGCGATTGAACTGGCAACTGAGACGGGTATCGATAAGTGGTTGCCGGATTATGAAGGCATGGAACCAGAAGTCGTCAAATGCCACTTGGCCGAGCGGATCAAGCCCATTGTATTGCAGAGGATGAAGGAACGTAAGCAAGACTATGGGTTCATCATGGTCATTACGATGGGGATGTTGTTTACCTGGATTCTCCAAGCGATCGTGGTTACAGCAGTAGCCGCTTTAGTTAATTGGTGGATTACTCGCAAATTAGAGAACGGCCAAAAGCTCTCCCGTCTGTGTGAATCCCATCGAATAGCAGAACAATGATTATCAAACAAACCACCAATTACGATACCTATGAGCAATGGCTCAGACTGTATACCAACCGAGAGAAGTACAAGATTCTCAACTTGTCCCATACTACGATTGGTTGGTTCTTTCCCACGACTTGGTATTACCTCAAAGTAGAAAGTTTACCCAAGCCTAAAGGTAGGCTGGAATTTCGTATCGGTCCTGTTTCTTCTCGTATCTAAGGAGTAAGTGCTATGTCCCTTGCATTGACCGCAACTCAGAAGGTTGGTATTGCTGTAAACCCCGTAGACGCTGCTGGCAATCCTGCCAAAGTGGATGGCGTACCAACTTGGGTTAGCTCGGATGAGAGTGTGATTACGTTGGAAGTAGCTACTGATGGTCTGGCTGCATCTGCTGTAACGACGGGTAAGCTCGGTGTGGCCCAAGTCCAAGTTAGTGCTGATGCTGACGTGGGGGCTGGGGTGGAAGCCATCGGTGGAGTGTTGGATATTGAAGTCCTCGGTGGCAAGGCCGTGGCTTTGAATGTGACGGCAGGCGTTCCAGAAGAGAAGTAAATTTCTCTTCCTTATTACTAGGCGAATGAGGCACCAAGAGTATGTCACATGACTGCGCACGATTGGATCGCTCTCGTTGGCCTTTCCTCGGCAATGGTATCGGCTGTGTTCGGGGCTTGTTGGCATCTCTCAGCAAAACTGACTCGTATGGAAACTCGAATCGGTATGTTGTGGGATAACAACAGCTCTGACCACAAGCTGATTTGGAATGAACTACGAACTCACCGAAAACAACTCTCAGATCATCACGAAGAATTGATTCGACTCAGGGCCAAATTGGAGAATAGCGACTAATGGTAGACACAATTGATGAACCACATGGCAAGCCTAAAGGTTTAGCTATCGTTGGTACTGTTTTAGTGTGCTTAGGTATCGGTTGGATCATGCACTGGGGTAAGCAAGCAATTGTAGACCAACCTAAGTCTGCTATCCAAATCTCACACATCGAAATTAAAGACAGTGATTGGATTGAGTATGGTGGTGAAACCAGCCTAATGAATACACCAGTCTTTTGGGAACCGACTGATAATATGAGAGTTGTCCGCGAGGGCCATGAATTCAGGTGGCTGGTGAATCCCAAGGGTGAACTACTTTACAAGCAGATTAAATAACCCAATTCTCAAGGAGCTAGAACTATGAGAAGAAACTTTGGCAAGAAGCTGCTGGGCGAGTATCTCGAAGAGCGCAGGGTGTTATCTGCTGCGGTAGGGGACGCTAGTGTCTTGGAAGGCAATTCAGGTACACAATTGATGGTGTTTCCCATTACGCTCAGCGCTCCCGCTGCTTCTAACACGAAGATCAATTGGCATACTACGGGTGGGACGGCCAATTGGCAAAATGACTATCTAGGCAACTTAGGATCGGTCACGATTCCCCAAGGTAAAACACAAGCTCTGGTTACGATTGGTGTCAAAGGAGATATGGTTGTTGAACAAGATGAGCAGTTCTACTTGGATATTTCTGCTGCTCGGGGAATCCTCATCACTGATAGTCGCGGTGCCGGCACAATTAAAAATGATGACGGGGTGGTTGTTGACCCACCTCCAGTAGACAACCCGATTATTTCCGTGGGAAATGCAACTGCTGTTGAGGGTGGCAATACGACCACAGGTTCTTCCAGCACGGCTTTGCATACGAGCGGAAATAAGATTCTGGATAGTCAGAATCGAGTCATTGACCTGAATGCAATTGCTATCTATGGAGCTGAAACACCTAGCGGAATGCCATCGAACATTAACCAGAAGATGGATCAAGCCAAATCTCAAGGGTTCAACACGATCCGCTTGCCTTACTCTTCCCAATTCCTGACCAGCTCAGCCAACATGACCAAGTTGGATAATGCCATCAATTACGCAGGTCAAATTGGGATGCGGGTGATTCTTGACCATCATCGCTCCAATAATGGGGAATCCGCCCAAGAATCAGGGTTGTGGTACGACGGTTCTTACACCGAGCAGGGTTGGGTCAATGATTGGTCAATGTTAGCAGCAAGGTACAAAAACTCACCTGCCGTAATCGGGGCTGACTTGCATAACGAACCTCATGGCCAAGCCTCCTGGTCGAGTTGGAAGACCGCTGCTCAAAAGGCCGGTAATGCTGTACTAGCCCAAGCCCCAAATTGGCTGATCATTGTAGAAGGGGTAGGGTCAGTCCAAGATAGCTGGTGGGGCGGTGACCTAACCCAAGCTGGGAATAATCCAATTGTGCTCAACATCGCTAATCGACTTGTTTATAGTCCCCATGATTACGGGCCGGACGAGTTTGCCATTGGTCCCTTCAATTCGTCGGCGTTCCCCAACAACATGCCTGCCTATTGGGACAAGATGTGGGGCTACTTGGAAAAGCAGAACATCGCACCGATTTGGGTTGGTGAATTCGGCACGCTCAATACCTCGGGCAAGTCCGGTCAATGGCTCAACGCGCTCGTGAGCTACATGGACACCAACGACGTCGATTGGTCCTGGTGGCCGCTTGATAACAATACGCAGATTTCCAGCTCAACCAAGAATCTGCTAAGTCCTGTTCCATTGCCTGCCCTAAGTGGAGGTAGCTCAGGAACCACCCCAGCCGGTCAACTAGCCTTTGCGATTACCCTCTCGGCCCCTTCCACACAACAAGTGGTTGTGCATTATGCCACGGCTAACGGAACAGCTACGGGTGGAGATTATGTAGCAACCAGTGGGGACGTAACTTTTGCTGCTGGGCAAACTAGCAAGACGGTAAATGTCTTGGCTATTGGTGACACGACGAACGAAACCAATGAAACATTTACCCTTGTTCTCACCAACCCCGTCAATGGGCAGTTAGGGAATGCAATCGGTAATGGAACTATCACCAACGACGATTAAGAAAGCTGGTGTCAGATGGCTAAGTCAATTGGAATGATTCTGCTTTGCTTGTACTTGATCCTGGTAGGTATCCTTGCCGTAACCAACATTACCGTAGCCTTTGCTGGGGTAATCGTCGGTTGCTTGGCGATTGCTGCTGGGGTGTTTTTGTTGTTAGGAAAATAGACAACAGATAGAGACGAGTAAAGCATGACAGAAACTGACAATCAATCAGGGGAAACGACCCTTGAGCCAGAGATTACTCATAGGGAACCTATTTGTGATTTAGGGCAGGTAGAGGCGATCTATCTCAAGATCGTGGAAGCTTCGCCGGATGCTAAGATTGTCATCAATGAAGATGGCAGAGTAATTGTCTTTAATGTACAAGCTGAACTAATGTTTGGTTACGATCGACAGGAAGTGTTGGGACAAGAGATTGAGATGTTGATTCCTAATCAGCTTCGAGAAAAACATATTGACCATCGAACAGGGTTCTTTAATGCCCCTGGAACTCGGGAGATGGGAACCGGGCAAGTCCTAGAAGGGCTCCATCGGAATGGGACCAACTTTCAAATCCAAATCAAATTAGCACCAATGGTTATTCCTAAAACAGGGGTGCATGTGTTAGCAGTTGTAAGGCGGGTAAAGAATTGACGTTGACTGGAGAACAAATTGCAATTGTTTGTACGATCTTGGGAACATTTATCTCCGTTGGTGGGATGCTCACCTTTGTTATAGCCAAGTTTAGTCGGATGGAGGTGCGGGTAGAGACGATGTGGGACTTCCTGATGCGGAGGGCAGTTTCCGAAGCGATCCAAAAGGGAATTGCAACCCTGAACTCGCCCGTAGAAATTTCAAACGATGCCAAATTATGGATGAAGGAATTATCGAATGAGTTACGCAGGTTTTACCAAAGGATCGGTAGGCAACTATCAGATCGAGAACTCGCTTTGGAAATCGAGAGGCGATATGGGGATCAAATCCTTAAGCAAGTTTGTATCCCAAATGGGTTGTTTCAAGGTGTATGTTTGCTGATTGCGGTAGCAGTAGCCAAAGAAGAACCTGTTGATTTGGAGAGTCTTGTTGCTGAGGTTAATAAAACAACCGCGTTTGAAGGTAAGAAATAGGCGGGAGCTTCGGTGGGTTCCGCCTCGTTGGGGGCCACTGGCTTCTATCAAGGGGCCAGTGGTTTTAATAAGGAATAAGTAATGGGTGTTGGTAACTATCCTCCGGTAACAAGTGTTGCTGGCAAGACCGATGACGTAACTCTCAACAAGGGTGACGTAGGTCTAGGAAATGTAGACAATGTGGCGGATTCTTCCAAACCCGTCAGTACTGCCCAAGCTACAGCTGACGCCCTAGTGGCCTCCAATGCTTCCACGGCACTTGCAACCCATACTGGTAACACCTCGAATCCACACAGCGTTACTAAGACACAAGTGGGATTAGGCAGCGCCGATAATACTTCGGATGTTGGAAAGCCTGTCAGTACAGCCCAACAAACCGCCCTTGATCTCAAAGCCAACCTAGCCTCTCCTACGTTTACCGGAACTCCAGCAGCCCCGACTCTTACATCCTCGGATAGTTCCACCAAGTTAGCCACGACTGCCTTTGTTCATACGTACGCCGATAGTCTAGTGGTGGGATTGCTCGATGATCGTGGTAGCTACGATGCTTCGGTGAATACATTTCCAGCATCCGGTGGGAGCGGGACAAGTGGAGCAATCCTCAAAGGTGATTTGTGGTTTATCAGCGTTGCTGGAACATTGGGAGGAGTTGGCGTTACTATCGGCAGTTCAATTCGAGCTATCGCTGATACACCAGGACAAACGGCTGGTAATTGGGCACTTATTCCTGCTACCTACAGCTATGTTCCAGAGAATGTTGCCAACAAGGCAACCTCATTCGTTACGCTCAACAACACGCTCTACCCTAGCGTCCAAGCGGTCAGTGCTTATGTTGCGGCAGGATTCCAGCCGTTAGACGCTGAACTCTCAGCACTCGGCGGACTAACTTCAGCAGCAAATAAACTCCCTTATTTCACGGGAAGTGGAACTGCTGCTTTAGCGGACTTTTCGGCTTTTGGTCGCACGCTAGTTGACGATGCCGACGCAGCAGCAGCGCGCACAACCCTTGCCGCTTATCCCTCGGCTACATGTGTGGTCGTTCACAAAGACGGCACCTCTACCGCCTACGACGCAGCTGCGGATACAGACACAGCAAGGGGGACAGTGTTAATTTCGGCTAAGAATGCTGCCGCATCCGGCGACATAATTTACCTGAATTCCATCGCTGAAGTTGTGGACTCCAACCTAGCGAAGAATGGTATCGACTGGTGGCTGTCATCAAATGCCGAGATTAAGCGAACTGGCACTAGCCTTACCACAGCATTATTTGATGATGCCGGCAGCGCAATCTCGTTCAAGATTGGCGGATTTGGAAAACTAAGCAATGAGGGAAGTGCATCTGGCCTTTTGAATCACGGCGGTCAAGTTTTCAGAATCGAGAATTCAAGCACGGTAATCAGGTGCAATTGCCGCAGCATGTACTCCGCGAATTCAGGCGCCATCTTCCAAAAAGAAGGTGATACGATCTTCGAATGTCAAGAGATACTGACGAACTTATCAACTGGTGATTGGGGGGTTTATTGGGAACGTGGCCCCATGTTTATTTCATGCCAGCGGATTATCGTCCGTGGAATTGGTTTATATGCGGTTGGAACATCCAGTAGTGAAAGTGGCTTTATCTGGGTAAACGCCGACGAGGTCAGCTCTGCAAATGGAGATGCGGTTAGTGTTGGTGGTACCGGTGTCTGCCGTGCTTGGATTGAAGCAAAATATATTGTCGGCGGATCAGAGGGAACGGGAATTAGTATTTACGGAACTTCTGGCGCAACTAAAGCCTATTTGAAGGCTGATAAGGTCGAGTCGATTGCGTCAAGCGGCCCTGTGGTTCAGATCAGAAACCAATTTGGGAGCAACAACCTGGAGGCATGGCTGACGATTCAGAAGATTACAGGGAATACTGAAGACTCTCCCCTTTTGCTGCTTGGCGGCGGATCTCCAACAACGCATCTTGACATTGATCACTTCGAGGATTTGGGCGGAGCGATGCCAGTTGTTTCTTGTTCTAGCGGAACGCATTTTCTCACGACGCTCAGCTTGTCCGCACTAACGAACGATGCCGTTTCGGTATCAGGCGGAACACTGAATCTCATGTCTGGGGCGATTTCAACACCGCTCGGAAAAAACGACTTAGTGCAGAGTGGAGGTTCGTTGAATGTCAGTGCTGTTGTAAAGTACGATCCCGCAAAAACCAGTGGCACGATCACTAAATCGCCAATCTTCGGCACCACTCCAAGCACCTTTGGCTTAGCACGCCTCGCTGACTCCGATGCAGCTGCGCAAAAAACTGCTCTCAGTCTTGTTGGGGTTATTACCGGTAACGGAACATTAGCCACCGGTGGATTTACACTGACAGTTGGAGCTACGGCAAGTATCAGCGGCACCAACACCGGCGATCAAACCGGCATTGTAGGAATTACAGGCACCTTAGCTCAATTTAATACTGCTTGTACGGACGCTGACTTCCTTTCAGTAGCTAGTGCTGCTTCTACCTATCAGCCATTAGACAGTGATCTTACAACGCTTGCCGGCCTGACAGCCACTACCGATAACTTCATAGTCTCCGTTTCTAGCGCTTGGGCGAGTCGCACGCCTGCTCAGGTAAGAACTACTTTGGGGCTAGTTATTGGGACGAATGTTCAGGCATATGATGCTGATCTAGATTTATGGGCTGCTACTACACCCCCTTCCAGCTACGCCGTTGGTGATTTAATCTATGCCAGTGCGGCTAATACACTTGCCAAGCTTGCTGATGTTGCCGTGGGTTCTTACCTTCGCAGCGGTGGCGTAACGACTGCCCCACTCTGGAGCACACTCAAGTTACCGAATTCAGCGACAGCTACCTACATCCCATACGCTACCTCAACAAACACTTGGGGCGAGTCAGCCAGTTTTTACTACTCTAGCAATGTCCTCCATGTTGACGGTACAGGTGGCGGTCTACAGGTCAATGTTAGAAATGCCAACAATCCAACTGGCAGTGGTGAGCAAGCTGGGATGGATTTTGGGTTTAGTGACTCACGCCGGGTTACCTTTGCCTGTGCTTCCAATAGTGGCATTGGTACTCAGTGGAATGGGAGAGCTTACTTTTTCTCGATTGGGTCTCCTAACGGCTTGGCATTTCTTACCAACGCTAGTACAGAGAACATAACATTTGCGCCTAATTCAACTGACCGAATGACTGTGCAGGCGTCTACGGGGAATGTTGGGATTGGAACCACTGGCCCAAACGCCGTCGCGCTTCTGCAATTAGATTCGACTACCAAGGGATTTTTACCACCACGAGTAACAACCACGCAAAAAAATGCTATCAGTACCCCACCAGAAGGTTTAGTGGTTTACGACAGTACTCTTCATAAGCTTTGCGTATTTACTGGAACTGTTTGGGAAAGCGTAACGAGCCTCTAATATGTTGACCACGATTATTACCGCCCCTTCTGGCAAGGACTTGTACGAAACCAGGGAACGCCCTTCGGATGGCTACCTTTGGAACGACACTACCAATACGGGCGGTCCTGGTTGGCAGGTTGCTCCAGACGAAGCTGATACTAAGATTACCTTAACTGCCGGAACCGGAATCTATGCAGGAAAGTATCTAGGCGTTAATACTGGCAATCATGGGGATGTAGCTGATGGAGTTACGAGTTATATCCACGACAACGGAGCTAGTGGGATTGTCCGGTTGACCCTACGTTCCAAGCGACTCGTAGCGGGAGCAGAGATTAGTGATGGAGTGCTAAGCTCCAATGGATTAGATAACTTGTCAGGAGATGTTCCTGACGGAGTAGCAACTACCGTTCTCGGAAAGCTGATGCAAGTTTGGGGAGCCTTCTTCTATCGGCATAAGAAAGATGCCACGACGATCAAAACTTATCGAGCCGATGGAACCACGGTTAATACCACACAAACTTATACCTCGGTGACTGGCGTGGATGATGTAGGAGCCGCTAGTTGATTTCCTTAGTTTCGATTACTGATTGGTTGAACTACCCATTCGTGTTGGGTGCGACTACGACGCTACCAACAAGATCTTGTCTTAATGCTAGTGACAGTTTAGTAACGATAGCTTCAACCTCCAATCGTCTAGCCTATGCCTGCTCTACAGAAGATCGAGTTGTAACCCAATTAACCCCTAGCGACGAAGCGTGTTGACCATGAGTTGTACTGCTAGCTCATTTAATTCCTATCCGATGGGATCACTTGTCACAGTTACTGGCGTGTTTACCAACCCTAAAAATAATGACGCCAAAATAGACCCAGACATAGTACATATCACTTACGAAGACCCAGAAGGTACAGAAACCACGAAAACTTACGGGGATGATGTAGAGGTTGTGAAGGACGCTACCGGGGAGTACCATTTTAACATTGATGGGAGCTTAGTGGGTATCTATTACTATCGCTGGTGGAGCACGGGGACTGGCCAAGCTGCCGTGGAAAATCAGTTTAATGTAGAACAAGCGAGGGCAGCATGAACCTAGAAGGCAGCAGAGGACTGATTACCCAACTCTCGGCACTAGAGCAAAAGGCCCTAATCGAAGCTAATGCCTCAGTAGTCGTGGGATTTACACAAAATTATGGAATTTTCGTCCATGAGAACCTTGATGCTAAACACGCCCCCGGTAAGCAAGCCAAGTTCCTAGAAGCTCCCGCGAGGTACTTACAAGCCGATTTAGGGAAGATAGCTAGCTCCGTTACCAAGCAAACGGGGAGCATCCTCCAAGGATTGCTCGTAGCGGGCCTCCGCTTGCTCCGAGAAGCCCAATCGATCGTTCCGGTAGATACTTCCGCCCTCCGTGCTAGCGGCTTCGTAGCGACGGAGGGGAACGCTACAGCGGCAGCCGAAAAAGCCTACGGAATCTCCCAACAAATTAAAGCCTTGCACAAGAAACGTAAATGAGCCACTTCCTACGCCACCCCCCGTCCAAGATCATTCGCCAATTGTTGGTGGACTATGATCTTTGCACTGACCCGGACGATGGCGTAGGCCCGTGGCCATGTTATGTGGGGTTCTTAGCAGACAAGCCTGATAGTGCCTTGGCAATTTACGATACGCAAGGCCCGATTCAAGGTAGAACACACACCGATGGGGAGGTTCAAGGCCCTTTTGGATTACAAGTCAAAGTTCGCTCGGATGATAACGGGGATGGGTATCTCAAAGCCAAGAACGTCCTCCGTTGCTTTGACGAGTTTGTACTCAGGGATACAGTAGTAATTGGAACGACTTCTTATCTTGTCCAAGCCATTACGAGAACCAGCGATGTGATTTCGATGGGCGCAGAAGCTCCCACGAGTCGGAGAAGACTGTTCTCAGCAAATGCAGTAGCGACAATTACTTTGTTAGTAGATGGTGAAACTGGAACCGGCACATAACCTTTTTAGGAGATTTTTATGCCTCTTTCGACGACAGCTCGTTCGACCCCAGGTGGTATCAAACTCAAGGATGGCTACTCGACCAAGATTGCTTCGGCCATGGACCCGGATGTGTCCTTTTGGGAAAAGACGGTGCAGCCCCCAGGGTTGGATGGCGGGGAAATGATTCCCCAGACAACCATGTTCAATACAACCTGGAGAACTTTTGAGCCTCGCGCTTTGGTGACTGCTACGGATATGCAAGTGGTGGTAGCCTATGATCCAGCGGTACTAACGCAAATTTTGGCGTTGTTGAACGTCCCACACTCTTGGACGATCCATTACCCGGACGGTTCGACAGAGAACTGGTACTTGGCTCTGCGTCAATTCCAACGGGCTCCGCTCGTGGAAGGTACGCAACCGGAAGCCACGATTACTATGTCCCCGACGAACCAAGACCCAACTTCCGGTGTGGAAACAGGTCCAGCTGGAACTTACGCCCCTGGAACTTAATCTCCGTCTATTCTCTTCCCCCGATAGCCGTTACGTGCAGGTTCGCTTGCCTACATGGGCGGCTTAGGGGCTATTTATTCCTTTAGGAGCTAGTTCTATGTTCGACTTCGATAAAGACCTGCAACCAAGGTCCATGCCGGTCAAGTACAAGAGTGTGCAATACACCTTGGACGAGGCTGGGGAATCAGCAGCAGTGGAGTGGCGAAATGGTAACATGGCTGCTTCAACTTATGTGGATGGTAAGTATGCTGGGATGAGAAATTTAGCCGGGGTGGAACCTCAGCTAGTCTCGCGTTGCCTACGAATCACGGAAACCAACGCTGCAGTTCCTTTGGGGGTAATTTGTAATTGGCCAGCTCGGTTAGTCAATCAACTCTACCAGTGGGTTCTCGATAACTCGGACATGAACGAGAAAAACGAACCACTACTTAGGGATGGTAAGTCAGCGTTAGAAGAAGCCCTGCTACGAGAAGAGTGTCCGATTGGGTTAGTGGAATTCCGGACTTACCTGCGAACTCTGACTGATCCTCGGTTCAAAGAACTCAATGACATGTTGAGCGATGAGGACTTAATAAAAAACGTGCCAGGGGATACTACGACTACTACTACCTTGCCACCAAGCTGAACAAGCACTTACATGAAGTGTTTGGCTGGCCGGGGCCAATAACCCATCGTCAGTATGTCGGTTGGCAACATTGGTTAGAACACTGGTATCCCAAAGAAACTGCTCCCAAGCCTCCTAGTGCAGAGCATATTAAGAACCTGACTGCAATCTCCAAGGCCAGTTGGCAACAACGCTTAGGTAAACCAAATGTCAAATGAGTTGGAACTGCAGAAGTTGATCGTGCGTTTGCAGGGTGATAATTCCAATTATCGCCAGATGCTGCAAGACTCTCGTAGGCAGACGGAGGAAGCTGAGCGGCAGGTTGATAAATCCACGGAGTCGATGCGTAACTCATGGAAGAGTACCGGGGATGCCGTCGAGACAGCCACGAGAGTAGCCGTAGGAAGCTACGGAGCTTATCGGATTGCTATCAGTGGCGTAATTCCCAAGGCAATTGACTTAACTGCTAGAACGATCGGTATTGGAGCAGGAGCATTTACTGCTGCTGGTGGCTTGCTCAAGATGGGGTCAGCACTTGGCCAAATTGGGTTGGGTATTGGGGCTGCCTATGTGACCTACAAGGGGTTAGGGCTGATCGTAGATACTACCACCTCAATGATGGGGAAGCTCATCACGGAGTTTGATCGAAGTTCTGCCAAAACGATTGCCCTGGCTAAAGACACCGAAACCCTCACCCAAAAGTATCGGGAGCAAATCAAGGTACTGGGAGATGTAGCAGAAGAACAAGAGATTTACAACCAGAAGCGGAAGATAGACGCCAACTCCCAAGAAATGTCACAGATGAGTGGTTGGAGTGCTCGCTATGAACAAGTTAAGCGCAACATCAGGGAGATTCGCGGTGAGTGGGATGCTTTCATGGGTGATAAGCATCGAAATTCAACTGAGACTGAAGACGAATTTCAGGTCAGGAAGAACCAAGCTGACAGGGAGAACAAGCGAGCTTGGCGTATTCCTGGAACTGCTCCTAAAAATTCTAGTGTTGCTACCCGCCCAGAAAAAGATTTACTAAGCCGCGAGACGTTTAATAGCATCTTTGGTGGTCCAACCTTTTTTCAAGAGTTGGACAAGCAACGCCAGCCATTCAATCCACTTATTGATCGGAAGAGTGATGTTAGATCATCAGGAGCTAAAGATGAGGCGGCTATTGCAAGAGAACGGATGCAAGCCGAGTTGCAACGAGCAGAACAAGCCCGCAAGAACATCCAACTACTCGATGAAGAGTTAGGAACACAGCGAAAGATTAGGGAAGAAGAGGCTCAACAAACTCTCCAAAAGCAGACTAGTATTGATGAAGCGGCTAAAATTCTCCGCGAAAAAGCCGCTAGACAGGATTTGGAGGATGTTGAAAAATCGGAACTTCAAGTTTTTGAAGCTGCCCAACGCTCCTACGATCGTGCCCACAACAAGAAGATGGAGCAGCTGCAATTGGAACTCTCGATGCAAGGGAGAACCAATGACGAGCTAGAACGAGCTAGGCGTATTCAAGGTGGTGATCGACCAAGCACAGTTGATTCCGAGATGGCGATTGAGAAACAGATCAAGAACCTTCAAGAATACTCTGCTGCTGAAAAGCAAGCTGGTGCCGATGCTGTAGCTAGAGCTACCCAACTCCGTGAAGCAGCTGAGAGGTATGAAGAAGAAACAACTGCTATCCAAAGCTCGATTCACCAAATCCAAGAGCGGGAGAAGCTGATTCAACAAGGCTTGACTAGTGAGCAAGCCATGACGATAATTCTCGAACGTGAGAAGCTGGCTTTGGAAGGATTAACTGCTGAGCAGATTAAGAATCTCCAAGCTAGAAGAATGGCTCAACAGCAGTTAATTAACAACCAAGAGGAGAATCGAAGAGCCGCCGAAGAAGATAAAGCAGAGGAGGAGCAAAAAGAAGCCAACATTGGGGCTTATATCAAGCAACTTCAAGAAGAGGCTGGTGCTCTTAATAGGGTTGCTGAAGCTAGGGCGGCTGCTATGAAATTACCGGCCGGGCCAGAACGTGATAAAGCCCTCGATAGGCTAGGAGAGGCTAATGATGACCATGCCCATGGTATGGATGATGCTGGTCCAGTAGACAAAGCTACAGTCAAGGCGTTAAAAGACAGCAACAGGGCTCTTAAGGAACATGAAGACGCTTTACGTAGAGGCAGACAACTGACTGATGAGATGGCTACTCCGCAAGAAAAGTACAACAAGAAGCTGAAGGAACTTAATGAGTTGCTAAAAGAGAACGGAGCAGAGTTTCAACAAACGTATGACCGAGCCAAGAAAGTTCTCGACAAGGAACTTAAGGACAGTCAAACAAAGGTTAGTATCCAAGTTGAATTTGACCCTATCGCACTCCACGCTGGTAGTGAAGCGTATTACCGTTGGCTAGGGCAAGTGGTTCAACAACAACAAAACATCGTCGGTAAAAATCCGATCAAGCCTTCGCTATCTGGAATGGCTCGCAAGAACACTACCCAAGATAAGCGAGCTAGGTTTGCACAGAATAGAAATGAAGACAAGCTTAAAGTAGCTATCCATACGATGCAAAGAAAGGGGCAAATTCCTTCGATTAAGGAAATGTTAGCCCGGGATAAGGCCAACAAAAGGTTTGATAAAACTATCTTTGACTTTGACAGAAAAACAGACGTAGAAGCAAAGACCCCAGGCCCGCCTCGTAGCCCGAATAATCCCCCTAATATAGAAGCTTCTAACAACAAAGAGTTGCTAACTGAGATGAAAGCCTTCTTAGCCCAAATTGCTGAATCTACTCGGCAACAAGCCAGCAAAGATGGCGTTGTTCTCGAAACCTTGGGGAGCACTAACTAATGTCAGCAGCAGTTGAGGGTGGCCCTGTTTCTTGGGGCATGTCAACGGATGGTATCGGGCATCGCACCTACAAGGTTCGTTGGCAGGTAGGAACCACCAATAAGTTAGATGGACCATTCGCCGTATTTAACGCAGCTGGGCTCCCCTTGGTTGGCTCTGCTTGGTCAGGGATTGCCAACGATGTAGACCTGTGGGCCTTCTGTTCGCCTAAGATGAACGTCTCATCTAAGATCAACGATGGTGATCCTTGCAAGAAATGGTGGGTGGATCAGGAATTCACCACACTCCCCTTCCGTCGTTGCCAAGACACTCAAATTGAAGACCCGCTCTCCGAACCGCAAAGCATCAGTGGTAGCTTCGTCAAGTACACAGCCCTAGTCGGAGTAGATTACAACAACAAGCGGATTAAGAGTAGCAGCCATGAAACTATTCTTGTTGAGAAGGATGCTAACCGCCCCACAGTCATCATCGGGCAGAATGTCTTGAACCTTGGCTTGGATGTGTTCAGCGGGATGATCGACCATGTGAACGACTCTGGCTTGTGGGGACTAGGTGCAAGGTGTGTAAAACTCAGCAATGTGGTGTATGAACGTAAACTGTACGGCATTTGCACGTACTACTACACCCGCCGGTTTGACTTTGATATCCGTTACAACACGTTCGATGATGCTGATATTCCTGACCGTGGATTCAATGTCTTACGCGGAGATTGGGGCAAGGCACTCCTGGGCCAAGACCCACATGTCTGGTATCCGATTGCTACCGATGCCACCAACCCCAACAATTTCGAGGTGTTCAAGGACGAAAAGGGAGCAAGGTTTCCCGTACAAACTGCCTTGGATGGTTTAGGCAATCCCTCCCTTACGCCAGAGTCCCCTACGTTCCTGCCAACGGTTAAGAAATATCCCGAAGCTAACCTCTACGATCTTGACATTCCCAGTTCCCTTTAGGTGGATCATGGCCCGCGAAGCAACTGTCCAAACCCAATTGCGTGTGCGTATAGGAAACATTAACTACGTCAGTAATCCATCCAACTTCCAAGCTACCGTAACTGGTATCAATGGTCCCTGCCCTGGTGCTTTTGCAGCTACCTTGGAAGGCACCGATGTCAACTTCAGTGAGCTTACCCAACCTGGGTTGGGGATCATTAAGAACATTGACTCCACTAACTTTGTCACAGTAGGGATTTGGGATGGAGTGGATTTCTTTCCGCTTATGGAGTTACTACCAGGAGAATTCTTTCCGATTAGGTTCTCGCGGTATCTCACCCAAGAGTTTATGACAGGTACTGGAACTACTGGCGGTGGTAACACTGTCCGCATTAAGGCTGATACTGCTCCAGCCAAAGTCGTCGTAGAAGCATTTGAAGCCTAACTTTCACTCATAGGAGCTAGCTATGAATGAGGAATTACAGGGACCGCCTCCCCCTCTACCGGAAGAAAAACTTTTTCCTCTACAACCTGCTCTTACCAACAAAGACAGGATCACTTGCAGCTTTAGTTTCAACTATGAGCATTTAGGGGAACAACCCACTACGATCCATGCTATTGCTCATGCTTATCCACAACCGTTGGAACAACCCTACGAGCGGAGGTTGGTGGCCAAAGAAGAATGGCAACCCCTCGATTTTGGGTGGTTCGCTCCCGACCAAATCGGCTATCTCATCCTTACGAATAATGAGGGCAAGGGTCGCCAAGTTCAACCGACCGATACGGAGAGAGCTGATTGTGAGAAGCGGGTAGTGGAAATTAGTTGCGAAGTACCGACGGGAGATAACAGTCGCTTCCCCCTCAAAATCCTAGTGTTTCCAGGTTGGCCTCAGCTCATCCGAGTGAGCAACCCTGCCCAACTCCAAATTCGTTGCCAACACGAATCGGCCAAGTGCCACCTCTACGTTTTCCCCAAGTAGTTCCATGTCTAAGACAGTAGTTGCCCTGACCCCTGAAGACGGTCGCTTACTCCAGAAGATTCTGGCGGAGTATCGTGCTCGTCCCCAGAATCAGCCGTTGCCTAACATTGATCCTCTCCAACATGGGGAATCCAGCGATTGTTATGTAGCAGCGATTCCAGAAGCTGGTCTACCTGCTGCTACTGTTTTCACAGGCACGTTGATTCCAGGCAAGGTGATCTGCAATGTCTACCAACTCTCTGATTTAGGGATGGCTGGGTCAGGTGAGTTACCAGTTCCAGACTTTTCGATTGTAGTGTACAACACCTCCACGACGGCAATTAGTCAGGGTTATCGACCAATCATTCGAGACAAGTTTGGGGATTGGTATGCAACGGTAGGTAGCGGTGGAAGTTCTGGGATCGTATTTCGCTTATTGGAGAACATGCACCTAACGGTAGGCACAGGCGGGGCGAGTGGTTACTTTGCCGAAGCGCAAGTTAATAACTATTGGGGTACCCTACCCACGGATATTGATGCTGGAACTGGTACCCAAGTTATTGTCTATGACCAAGATGGGCTTTTCCGACATGCACTAATGGGCGCTTACGGAATTGCAATCCTCGATACCACTTTGAATGTTTATCGAGTTATTGAGTGCGAATCCTCAGCAGGCTTAATCTTAGTTGAGTTGGATGAGGGATTTACTGCTCATTATGCAGAGGGCCATTTACTCGATGCCGTTGGTTCCCAACAAGATACCCAAATCCCAGGAGAACCATTAGGTACACATGTTGTGCTAGTGGTGTTTGACCAATCCAACTTCTTTATCAACTCCAAAGCTGGCGATAAACTCTACTGCCTATATGACAATAAATCTGATGTGTACATTGCATTACAAGGCACTGGTCCTGCTCAATGGATTGTGATTTCCACGATGAATGGGGCTACTGGAACTGGGGGCTATCTAGATGAAGTGCTTGATTATGGTGGTTCCGAGCTAGATATTACCGAACCGGAAGAACCTGATATTCAAGACCCATTGGGGCTTTTGGAAGATGCTTATCACTCCACAACTTGTGATGCCCCTGACGGATTAAAGGCAGTAGCCTTTTTCGATAGTGCTACCAGACAATATCTTGTTTTTAATGTAGCAGAGCATGGAGCTACTCAAGAAATAGAAATTCTTGACCCCAGTGGCCCTATTAGTGGTACAGGTAGCAGTGCCGGATTTACCATCTCGCTTAAAACTAAAAAGATCGACGTGTACAAGGGGCGTATCCTCTGCTACAAAGCCGGTCGCACCATTACCAAAACTTTCGCTTGGAGCCCAACTACAGATACCTTTGTTAAAACTGTTACGGGCGGTGGTTGTGACGAGGTTAGTGGAACAACTGGTACAGCTTGGACTGGCTTAACTGTAGGTGTGAGCTAGACATGGGAACTTTTAACCTAGGTCCGCCATGCGATCAATGCTGTTGCTACCCACTAACTAGTTGTAGCGATGGAAGTATTCTATGGACAATTTCAGATATGTCTGCTCATGTTGGCGCAGTTGTGAGAATCGCCGGCATTTGTTACGGGGTTGGAGCTAGGGAACTTAGCCCAGAGAATTGTGAGGTAGCTGAAGAAGTTTCTATTTCGGAAGTGCTAGAAGACTGTAGTGATTGTTTTACGTTAGCTACTTGCGATATTTGTTCCACCGGGTCAGTCCCCAATAAAGCAATTGTAACAGTTTCTGGAATTGCCGATCGACTCTGTGAGTGTTCCGTCCTCAACCGTTCTTACGAGCTACCAGATTTCAACTATGATCCCCTTACTCCCGCTTGTGCTTGGTCGCTGATTGATGAAGTCGAAATTTGCGGGAAAACTTGTGATCTATTTGTCCAATTTAGCTTGGGAGGTAGTACATTCTCTGGGATTGTTGAGGTAGACGAAAGAGATACCGGATTTCAATGGGTTGGTGTTTGGGAAGGGGATATTACAACTCCACTAGATTGTACAACCTTGCCAGGAACTCTTATTCCTTGGAAAGAAGAACAAGGATCAAGCGATCCTCACAGACAGTGCAATGGTGTATCCGGGCCAGCAACCTTTAGATTTGCTGGGTTTATATGATAAAGACAACGCAAAAGTTAGTCGGAACTTTGCTTCCAACTGGAAATTATCGTTTTGAATGCCCTGTATGCAGGATTTCTTATTCCCTCAAAGTATCCGAGTCATGCCTCACACATACTTGCTTTACAAGTCCAAACTTTGAAGAGACTGACAAACCAAACATTCTAGTTAAAGGAATTAGATACTCAAAAGCAAATGCTAAGTGGATGTTAGCCGGAATGCCAAATCGCAGTCCTGAACTCGTAGAGAAAATCCTACTTTTAATATGCAAAGGGTGTGAACATTTTAGAGACTCGGTTACTCCAACTTGTGGGATTTGTGGCTGCCATCTAAGGGAAAAAATAGCAATGGCTACAGAAGAATGTCCTATTGGCAAGTGGAAAGCAGAAGTATGATCTGGGCAACGGCTGTGACCACTGTTCCTTCTCGGTTCGGGGATTTACTCCCCAAGACCCTGGAATCCTTGGCCAAGGCAGGGTTTGAGAATCCTCACTTGTTTATAGACGGAGAAATCAAAGACGTCGTTCCAGAATACCTCCACCCATATACCAAGACTTTTAGGTTTGCCCGGCTAAGAACCTTTGGCAATTGGGTTATGGCCGCTTGGGAACTCTACCTCAGGAATCCCAAGGCTGACAGATTTGTGATATTTCAAGATGACCTTGAAGCTTGTACTAACCTCAAAGAGTATCTTGAGAAGTGTGAGTATCCTGCCAAGGGCTACTTAAATCTTCTTTGCTTTCCAGAGAATGAGAAGCCCAAAAAAGGTTGGTACTTATCCAACCAAGATGGTAAGGGAGCAGTAGGTTTAGTATTCTCCAATGAAGCCCTGAGAACCTTGTTAGCCCAGCCCCACATGGTCAACCGCCCCTTGGATGCCAAACGAGGGCATTGTTCAATCGATGGCGGGATAGTAACAGCCATGAAAGACGCGGGTTGGTTTGAGTACGTGCATAATCCGAGCTTGATCCAACATACGGGGAACGGGAATAGCTCGATGGGCCACGCTCCCTTTCCAATTGCTAGCACCTATTTAGGGGCCGAATTCGACGCCCTAACGCTCTTGGAACCTAGGGCGGCTAATATCCCGAAATCTCCTAGCTCGCGTCCTACGAAGCGTATAGGGCTTGTAGGATATCATTGCAACACCGGGCTCGGGGAACTCAACCGCCAAATCGCGACTTATGCCGAAATTGATAAGTGGCTAGTCAAGCCTCACAATCACGAACCGATGAAGAATCCCCTGCCTTTGGTGGATACTTGGGTTTGCCCAGAAGGCGCAATGACTAAGCTGACGAAGTTTCTCCAAGGGATGGACACAGTATTATTTTGTGAAACCCCTTACTACAACCACCTAATCCCCTTGGCTAAGTCGCAGAACAAACGGGTCGTTTGTGTGCCGATGATGGAATGGATGCCAGCTGGGGCCAAGGGATGGCCCACAGAGGTTGATCTTTTTATCTGCCCTACCAAACACTGCTACGACCAATTTGCCCATGTCGTTCCGTGCGTGTACTTTCCTTGGCCCGTCGATGTAGAACGCTTCCAATTCAAACCTAGGGCTACATGCAACAAGTTTCTGTTCTTAGCTGGGCATGGTGGCTTCAATGGGCGCAAGGGAATGCAAGTTATCCAAGACGCCCTCAAGATTTGGCCAGAGTTTCCCTTAGTCTCACACACGCAACAAGCAGAAAACAAGATTGCCGAGAACAGCGATTTGTACAATGAGGGGGATGTTCTTATCTGTCCTCACTCCGTCGATGGCCTAGGCTTGGAACCAATGGAAGCTATGTCTTGTGGGATGCCAGTGATTACCACGGATGGGCAACCTTGGAATGAAATCCCCTCGATAGCCAAGCTTCCCGCCAAGATTGAACAACGCAAGGTAAAGCGGCCAGTGGATTGGTACTTACCTGATCCTCAAGCTTTGGTGGATATTTGCAAGGGACTGTTAGGCAAACCAATCCTCCAAGAGAGTCAAGCAGCTAGGGAATGGGCCGAGTCGAGAAGCTGGAATAAACATGCTGAACAATTTACTGAACTCGTAAGGAATGGTGTAGCGTGCTAAAGCAAGCGAATAAGAAACTTCTGGTACTACCTCGTTATGGTTGGTTGCCAGAGATTAAGTATGTGCAGATACAGACGCATAGTCGCTGTAATGCCTCGTGTCTATTTTGCCCCTGGATTGAGTCTGACCACCATGCCAATCCCGGTAAGATGACCGATGAAACTTGGCAATTGATACTCAGGAATTTAGTCCCATTTAGCGGCACCATTAACAATGGGAAAATGATTCCATATTTAATGCAAGAGCCTCTCATCGATAAAACCATCTTTCAGAAGATCAATGATATTTACAGGTACTTTCCAAAGACGTGCGTCGAGGTTAGTACCAATGGTACGGCTTTAACCGAATCGGTTGTTACTAAGCTATTCGAGTGCTTCTCGGGTAAAAGACATGACCTATGGGTAAGTCATCATGGCATTGATAAACAGACGTTTGAGCACATTATGGAGTTGGACTACGAAAAGTCTTTGGAGAACCTGATTTATCTGATAAAGGCTTCTAATAGTAAGTTCATCATCAAAATTAGGGGTGCTGGAACTAGTTTTGACAAGAAACACGTGTATTTCAGTCGAGAGCAATACCTGGAATACTGGAAGAAGCTAACCGTAGACCACCAGCTTAATATGGATAACGTCAGTATTGATGCCTTCCACTTTCACGATAGGGCGGGGACTCTACACAGAAGCGAGCGGGGCGCTAATCAGCTCAACATGGGTGTGGTTAGAAAGATCGACCCAGAACACCCTTTCCACTGCCCTAGAATTGACGAGTGGTTACACTTTGGTTGGGATGGAGCAATTAGGCTGTGTTGCATGGATTATCATAAAGAGGTGATTCTTCCAAACATTAAAGACACATCACTGCTGGAGTATTTTCATGGCCCCGTTTATCGCGATCTCGTAGAAAAAGTATCTGGCAGAAAGAAATGTGAAGATGGTTTTATCTGCCTTCGCTGTCACACTCCGGGGGGTTGAATGCTACAAATTGATTTAGGTTGTGGAACCAATAAGCGCGAGGGTTTCCTCGGTGTGGATATGTGGCCAGCTAATGAGCCAGATATCCTCTCAGATATCCGTACCAGAATTGTGGAACTAGAATCAGGTTGTGCTGATTATGTGCTATGCAGCCACGTCTTAGAGCATCTTGGCGTGGAAGAGTGGCGACAGGTCTTGCAAGAGATTGGTAGGCTATTAATGCCCACTGGGAAGTTTGAGTTACGGATGCCACACCCTTCCCATGATGACTCGATGATCCACGGCCATATCCACGTGATGACCCCACACTTTTGGCGGTCTGTTCGTGATCAGGGTTGGACTGCCAAAGATGGTCTTGTGATTGAAAGAATTGAGGAAGTTCCCAACCCTGCTTGTCTGGAATTCTGCCGTAACTCAGTGGACTTTGAGTTGTGGGCACCTTTCTTGCGGAATGCTTACCGAGAGACGGTTGTCAAGGGAGTCAAGCAATGAGTGAGGGACTTACCAGGCATAAAGAACTCAATGGTGGGGCTCCTCCCAATTGGCGCAGCATCCTCCCCAATCCCAAACAGGTAGAGCAAGATCAGGAAGCCAGCCCCCCTAAGCTCTACGCGATTGTCTCGTCTTGGTACGACGCTGACATTATCGAAGCTAATATCAAGAACTGTTTTGCCCAAGGTGCTTCCAGAGTCTTCCTCTTGGATAATACCAGTCCTGATAACACGATTGAACTTGCCCAAAAGGCGGGGGCGATCTTAGCCAAGGAATATAAGACAGAGGTGTACGATGAGGATTTGCGTATCCACCTCCAGAACGAGCTGATCTTATCTGAAACTACACTGAGGCAAGAATCTGATCTTTGGTGGATGGTATTGGATAGTGATGAATTCCCTACTGGTAAGGATGGAAGAACGATCATCGAAACCATCAGGGGATTACCACCCGAGATTAGGATGGTGGGTTGTGACTCGGTGGATTTATACCCTACCAAGGATCAACACTACACTGCCGGTCATCCTGCTTTATGTATGACGCATGGGGTATGGCGACGTGGGGGCATGATTGAGGGAACTAATTGCGGCCACTGGAAGCATCCATTGATTAGGCTCTTGAATGGACAAAGGGATATTGCCCACAATCGCGGTAATCATACAGTAACTGTTCCTAATGATTCCCCGCTCAAACAAACCGGCTCCCCTATTCTCCAGGAGAGACTGACTAAACATTCCATCTTCGAGCCTCACTTCGATATTACCTTGTTCCACGCCCCGATACGATCCAGGGAAGCGGCTCAGCGTCGTTTAGAAGCCCTGTGTTCTACCCAGAGAAATAAATGGGACGATCAGGTAACGAAGAACCAAGGCGCAATCAAGCGTTGGGAATCCTTGAATGCCATCTTCGAGGAACGCTGGGAAGACGTAGAACTCCCCCACACGCAGATGTATGGCCGATCTATCAGGGGCCTTGCTCTCTACCCTTGGCAAGTGTTATTGCCCAACCTCAAACGGGAGTATTTGTGCGAGGCATTGTAGTCAGCGTTCAATTTGATGATCTTCTTGCTGTAACCCTCCATAGAAACATCTGTCACTTGGAGGAATGCCTTGTCGTTACTAGCCCCCAAGATTTGAGAACGCAAGAGTTGGTCAAGACTATCCCCCATGCTCGTTGTTATGTAACTGATGCTTTTTATCGCAGCGGAGCGGCGTTTAATAAGGGGTGTGCCTTGCAAGAAGGTCTGACTGAGCTAGGTCAATCAGGTTGGATACTGATCTGGGATGCCGATATCCTCTTCCCTAACCCAATGAACTTACCCAAGTTGGAGATTGGCAAACTATACTCCCCACGGCGTAGAATCCTCAGTGACCCTACTCGCTGGCATCATGGTTTCGATTGGGAGTTAGCCGTTCCCAGTCACGATAAAGCTTTCCAAGGTTACTTCCAACTGTTCCATGCCGATGATCCCGTACTAACCAACAAGCTTTGGTATAGCCCGATGTTCAATCATGCGGGTGGGGCTGATGGGCTATTCCAATCGAAGTGGAAAGAGCAAGACAAGATTAGGCCCTTGTTCGATGTGCTGCACCTAGGTCCACGCGACCGCGATTGGCACGGGCGCATAAGTCCTAGACTCGATGGAGAACTAATCGAGGGGGCAGAGGAAAGGCAAGTACAGATGCAAGCCTTTCACGATTACAAGGGTTGGAACAAAGAGCGGAGGAAGATTAAGAATGCCTATCAAGAGCATATAGAAACAACAAAGCCCAGCTAATCATTACAACTAGCTGGGCTTATTCTTCTAATGGCTTTCACCCTATCCGTCTTATTTACACACTAACCAAACTGACTCTCATAAAAACTCCTGGGGTTAATGGAACACCAAATTTAGGTGACTGCCCTTATCGGGCACGTGGCCTTAGACTCCCGCAATTATAACCGATCCTCAAGCCTTTGAAATAGCCACCACCCCGAGCCATTCAACGCTATTCGCTAGCTCCGGTAGCGTCTGCCGGGGTGGTGGCTTCTAATAGTCGCTTACGTTCTTTTTCCATAGCAACGGCACATTCGTAGGCTCTCGCTGCTACCCATTTAGGTTCAACATCAGATATTTGGTAAGTCCAAGCAGCTAAGAGACCATTCATTGCTTCCCGAGCAATCGCATTGAAGTTGATGTAATCACTGTCAATGTACTCTCGGCAAGCGATACTCCTAGCGTCAAGCTTGAGCTTAAATTCCGGGCAATAGACATTGGCATAAATCCCAACCGCCTCTTGGATATACTCCGACATTTGCTCAACATCAACTCCGTCTGGCATCTGCAGGGTTACTAAAAAGCTCTTATACATCGCTCACTCCTTGGGTTAGGGTTTCAAACACAACACTGATTCCTTTGTAGCCTAGCTGAGCAGCGTGGGTTCTGGCTTCGGCGTAGCTCTCTATCTCTACAAGTTGCTCCCCATGCACGGGAGGGTCTCGGTAGGCAATTCGCCCTGCCCAAATATCCCTAAAGACGATTAGCGGGCCTTCGTGACGGAATAGGATGGGCTTGGGCATAGAATCCTCGATTTAAGGGCACCCACTTGCACGGTAATGCGTTTGGATTATCGGTACGTGATTCTAGACGTTAGGGCTTACAACGCGGCCACGGCGATCCTAGGCGGTTGTATGGGGTGCTTCCCAAACTACCTAGATTAACGCTAATCGTATTGCCTCTCGGTTTCTTCAAATGCCTTGGCTGTTTTCTCCATCCCAATCAGATTGAGAAAATCAACCAAAATCCCATCGGCACGTGAATGGTCTGCTTCGGCATCTCCCGAACGGCATCTGGCAACGATACGTTTGGAAAACTCCGTATCCCAATTAGCGATCGTTTGCATCATCATCGTTTACTCCATGTTAAGTTTGTCACGTAACTTCTGACCACGGCCATCAGCATAAGCTCGCCCATTGGCTTCGATCCGATCCCCCGGAATCTTGACCAACGTAGGAGCAGTGAAGGTATCTCCGTTATCGAGGATGAAGACATACTCCTGCAACTTACGTTTAATGTCCACAACCACATCGCCCTTGCCCTTGCGTGGAGTAAATGGTGGTTTATCACCATAGGCTAGGAGCAAGTTGGAGTAAGGGCTAGGTTCCTGGGGCTTGCTGATCGGGGGTGGAGTTGGTTTCTTCTTGGAGATTGGCTTGGGCATTGTTTAGCTCACAAAAATAAGTTCTTGGATACTTCTGGTAATTGCCACATACATTAGATTTTGGTTCTCGGCCTTGCCTTGAGCAGTCTTTGTCATGGGGTGATTTACTTCTGCCCCCTTGGGTTGCAAGAGGAAAACACGAGATGCCTCTTTCCCTTTTGCGCGATGTATGGAACTTAGGAGAATCCCGCCGCTCGTGGTGTCAGAGAATATCCGGGTAATCTTGTCAACCACATCTTGTACGCTCTGAGCATCCTCACAAAACGTACAAAGACAATCATGCCTGTCACCTAGGTTGATGGTCTTCTGTTCTCGGGGGTTACGCTTGGCCTGTTCCTTGAGCGTCTCAGCACGTAGCCAATCATCGAGCTTGGCAACCATGTCAACGATGGAACTAGCTTTCATCTTCTCGATGGTCTTGATAAGCCCCTGGCCAATGTCACGACCCTGGATCGAAGCTTTCCTACCAGATTTCAATAGTTTGAAACACTCGGAAACTAGCGGTGCGTTAATTCTGCACAGCACTAAATCCCCATCCTTAACTAACTCTCTGTAGCAGCCTAAATTTTCCATAGTTCGTTTTCCTCATTCCACCCGAAAATTCCAACAACATGCTTGGTTACGGGCTGCACTAAGCATGTTGCTAATCCCAAACTGACCAACTTCCAAATAAGAGTTCTGGCTCCAAACCTACTTTGGTATTGCATGACTTCTACCACCTCACTAACAGTAAACTCCCTTTCTCCGATTCGGCTCTTCAAAATAATCCCTTGTCTAATAAGACATTTTCTCCAGCCTTGTTTCAATGCAATAGAAAGTTTCGTTTTGAATCCTGGTGCTAAAACAGCTTTCTTCATTCCCGCTATTCTTTTATCTCTCGTTGACTTGTTTTTCCAAGAATCTTTTTGGAGCCTAGAAACTTTTTCTTGGTATTCAGGTAAACTCAAAGTTGCTAGCCGTTTAGCCCTTACTTCGGGTTTGTTCTGAACTTCTTTTGCTTTTCTAGATGCCTTCCTTCTAGCTTCCGGGTCTTGGAATCTTTTCTTGGCCTTTGTTGAGAGAATAGCTCTAAGTTCTGGGTTCTTCATCGCCCCTTATTGTCCCAGCGGATAATTTAGCTCTGACTTCTGGGCGGTTCATTTTCTCCTTGGAGATTATGGAAAATTTGGCACAAACCTCTGGTGATAATTTGGTGCCCAATCTACTGCCGGCTCTTGGGCAGATGTTGTAGCCAAACTTAGAGTTGGATGAGTTGTACAAGTCTATGTATTGCTGCTCAATCTCTATGCAAAGGCTGGGACAACATCCGGTAATAACCATAAATTGAAATGCCTTCTCGCCGTACTTATTCCAAGCGTTTTGTAGGTACCGATTAGCATGTGTTTTACTTTTAAGCCTAAGCTTATGATCCGCTAATCGCCCTTTGAAACACCTAGCAGCACTGCCAATGTATCTTTTTCCGTTAATCGTATTAAGAATACAATAAACGCCAGATTTCCAACCCTTGGGAGAAGGCATAGAAGTTACTCCACCAGTAACCCCACAAAATTAGATATAAGGCAGGTCAGTGTGGTGCTGACTCTTCGACTGGCCGGTCTAGCCTTACATCTAATTGTATCTTGTTAGTTCATCCGTGCATAGCTGACTTTTCCTTCCCCGTTATTCGGATGCCATTCAAAATTCGGAACAATCTTCTTAGCTTCCTCAACAATGGCTCTCCCACAACGGCGAGTGACAGTCAAGGGTAGAACTCGACAACCCCTCCCTTCACTTCCTTTACCGGCACATTGCTCACAAACTGCCCCAAGAATAGTTCCAGCCCCATCACAAGCACGACAGTAGTCTAACAAAATATCGTACATTCGCTCCATACTGCCAGAGTCAGCGCCAACCCAACCATAAATAGCTTGCCGACTGTCGCCTACAAGTATCAAGCGTTTACCGGCCTTGAGAGCGAGTTGTTGTTGTACTTTAGCTAAATCCTGAACCTCATCCACCAGTAGTAAGTCGTATTGTTGCACCGAAAGATTAAGAACAACCGGGAGCCACACCATATCAGCAAAGTCGATACAACGATCCTTGGCAACGTCCTTGCAGCGTTCCAAGACCTGGGGAACTAGGTCGAAGATTTCAGCACTAGAACCGTTGCAATCCACGTCGTAGTAATCTGCCAAGTTAGCAAGAGTTTCCGGCCATACGATTTGACAGTTGTAATTGGCATAATCCAATCGCTCGATTCCGGTTTTAGGTCGCTCAAAGCCTGTCAAAGTCTGCTTGCACAACCCTACCAATTCTTCCACAGCTTTAATCATCGTGAACTTGTCTTTGCGCAAATCCCGAATATCCTTGCCGAGTAGTTCGCTGATAATGTCTTGTACTCGGTACTGATTGACTTGGACCTTACCAAAGGCCGCTTGAACCGCCTTGAATCCCATCGAGTGCATGGTCTGGGCGATACAACCGGGAGGAACACGTTGCTGAAGTTCTGTTGCAATGCTCTTGTTGAAGGCGCAAAAGCACACAGACTTAGCTTTCCCCTTGCTCAAGAGGATCGAATCCCAAATTTCTTGCTGTTGTGGGCTCGGTATGATCGAGGGGGGCATATCAAACAGTAGTTTGATGCCCTCGATAATTGTGGTACTTTTTCCGGTTCCTGCGAGCGCTTGGACGATCAGGTGGGGGGCATCATCCAACTCTGACTTGTGCTTGGCTAGTTTGTCGGCCAACTTGGACGGGGGAATCGCTTTGGTCTTCTTACTTGGCATTGGTTCTCTCCTGTTGGATACGTTGGGCTTCGTCGGGGGTAATCTCGTACTCAAATCCAAACTCCCGTCCTTCGCGGGTGAATGTCTGCTTCTTGGTAGACTTGATCTTGCCCTTGCGCAACAAGGCTCTGACTTGTTGGTGACTGAGGGCAAGGTAGGTGGCTAGCTCGGTGGGTTTCATTCGAGCACCAAATGCTTAGCCCATCGTCTGGTCCATGGGGTTTCTTCGACACCGTCATCCCAAATCACGACAAAATGGCCCTCAGAGTTTCTTCTGAGTGTACCAATAGCGCCGTCTCGTGGGTAACGTACTCGTTGACCCTCCATCGCTCTTTGGAATTGTTGTTCAAGTAGAAGTGCTTTATTTGCCATACTGACTTCCTGCTCATTAGGGTAATTGATCTTCCGGCTTGCGCCTCACAGTAAACAATTATACCCAATCCGGCCCTTATAAGCTACCCTACGTTCGGGTGGGTACATAAAAATACCCCGCAAGCTCTCGAAAGAACCTGCGGGGTATTAGTTACTTCGATCACTGGGTTGTGTACTTAACCCGAATGTCCTTGTTCTTCATAATCGCCCGATAAAGAACTTGCGGCGGTGATTGAAAAACCATGTATCCACGAATCAAGTGTTGGTTGCGGTAGCGAATCAGCCAAGCGATAGTTCGCTTTAGGAACGACTTATCGTCCGTTCCTTTACCAACGTAGATGCAAGCTCGCCTTGCGATACCCACGGTGGATAAAGAAAACCCACGACTGCAAATCTGCTTGAGTAAGACTTTGCCAATTATCTCTTCGACGGATTCAAACCGCCGATCTGCTTTCTTAGTAACCGCGTCGGGGTTTTGTAGATACACGGTTAGGTTATCGTTACCAGACAACTTGAGATTATTGGCGTTTACTTCGGCATAAGCCAGTTCGCGGGATTCAACGCTTACGACGATCACGGGGATAGTATCCCAACCTAGCTTTTGACAGGCAGCTATTCTTCGATGCCCATCAATAACTTCCATTTCTTTGGTAACGGCTATTGGATAAACCAAGCCGATCTTTTCAATGGATTTCTCCAACTGCGTAAGGCTCCCACCAGCTTTACTCCGCTTTGGCGGGTTGTAACCAGCCTTAACAAGCGACTTAATTGGGGTATTTTTCACTTGCATCACAAACTCCTTAAAAGAAAGAACTGAAACAACACCTAACGCACGTCGATTCCACCGAGGTGAGGAACTTCTACCAGGGTTTTGCCATCGTCACCGTCATGGTACTTGGGCATAATCCCTGCCAACGTCACCTTCTTGTTGCTTGTCCAGACGTTCCACGTATTGATGAGGATCGTGGTACGTTCGTCGATCGAGCCACCTAGGCCGTGGTCATAGTCCCGAACTTGGGCGACGGCTTGGGTCACAGCCTCGAATTCCTTGGAACGACCGGCGAGCATTACCCAGAATTCACTGGATTTATCCCACATGGTCATATCGAGGAGTTTCTCGGAAGGGGTATCGACCTCACCATAGCCATCCTTGGTTTCTCGCTCCCGTTCGGTAAGGCAAGCGGCTTGGAGGTACATCAGAGCGGCGGCATACCCCGGAGAAAGAAACTGATTGATCTTGCCATCGGTCCCATTTTCTTCATAGATGTGCTTAACCGCTTCCAAGAGCTTGGGGTGACGTTTCACGAAGTCGATGCTCTCAGCATGGGTTTGCCGGGGTGCAAAAGCATTCGCTTTATCGGCCCCCGTACGATGCCAAAGCATCTTCAGGGCAAACTTGGCCAACTTAGCCAGGGGTTTGCGCTGCTTGGGGTGGAACTTGGCGAAGAACTCGCTACGGTAGAAAACGTCTGCCATATCGCGAGGTTTGCCCGTATCAATGGTGTTAACCACCTTATCGGTTTCGTCGATACCCACAACCACGAGCCCGGTAATCGTGGGTTCGGTCTTCCAAACCTCTTTGTATTGTCCCGGTTTAGCCGCCCACATCTCGGCAGCTAGAACTAAGGCAATCAAACGGTTCTGCCCGCTAAGGACAAACCCTGTCTTGCCAATGATGATGGTTTCTCCGTTGAGTTGGTAATTCCCCCGGAGAATCTCTTGCCAAAGCATTTCCACCATTGGCCACACGATCGGTCGATTCGTCTGGTTGTTGGCACACCAAACCCGCCTACGTGTCTCTTCGTTGCCCCTCGTATGGAAAGCACTGCCATATTCCTTTCCGTCGAATTTGACATGCTCCGTCTCTTCCCGCCATTCGAGTAGTTTTTTAGCATCGGCTACCGTGAGTGGACTACTCGGGGTACAAATCTTAAGTTCAATTGCGGGGTACAGAATCTTTCTCGGTTCCTTGGAACTCGCTAATTTCTTGACCGGCTTTGCCTCCGCTGAACCGTTTCTTTCTTCGCTCTTCTCGGGCGACGTACTCTTGGACGTAGGGGTCAACGGTTTCTGCTGCTTGTCCTTCTTGGGTGTTGTCGGTTTCGTTAATAGTTTCGGCATTCTGGGTTAGCTCCTTATGCAATTGAAGTTGACGGTATCCAAAGTATTCCGGTCGATCCAACTTGGTTAAGAGTTGGAACTCCTTGAGGTTTCGCTTCCAAGCAGTCCTTACCACAAATTCTCCTTTGTCACTAAAGGTTGACCACCCAAGAACGGCTGGGCAGTAGTTACCGGAATGTCAAATTCAGCCTCCAAGAGTCTACGCTTGGGGGGCTTAGCCGAAATAGATAGGTCGCTTTCATAAACGACCCCATCGGCGGTGCAATCGCACCCTAGATCGAAGTGACTTGCTCCCAAGTCCCTAGCAGAAATAATTCTTACCATCTTGCGCCTCCGTGCGAGTTAAAGGGCTGTTGAACATGACTAGCTCCTAGTTAGGGGTTTCAAACTTCCGCGTCTTCATCTTCCTCCATTGATTGTTCAGTGTTAAGTTCCGATAAGGCGTTTTCCAAATCTTGCAATTCTTTGTTTAGTTCGCTCAACTCTTCTTCCATGTCTGATAGCTCATCTTTATCTTCGTCAAGCTCATCCTCCTTAATGGAGATTTCCCGGCCTAGTGATTGAAGCTCCGAATCCTTCTCTCCTATCTGTTCCCGTAGTTCTTCAATTTGTCCCTCCGTATCTTCTACATCTGAGTCAATCTCATCGCGGGTTCGCATGGCAGGGTTCTCCTTAAGGATAGGGTTAATTCCTAATTGAATTACCACTATAAGGAAATACCGGAAAGAGTAAAGCCCGGTTTAAGAAGATTTAGAAAGGGTATGTCTGACACTTCCCTCTGTAAAGTAGTAGATAACTACTACTATAACAACACTCTCCCGTAGTCTAATATAATATAAGTCTAGTGGAATAGCTAGTGGCTAAGGGAATAATTATTTGAGGGCGGTATCGAGCCTATTTTCCTCGGGGTTTTTCGAGACCCCCTTGCGCCGGCAGGGTCAACGCACCAGAGGTTACTACTGATGACCCTATGTTTTCGGGATCGTCCGGTTTAGCCTTATTCCGCAGGAAGTGAACCGCTCCCGCCGTTTACCGGGTATATTGACGCTATAAGGAAATGGAGGAAATTCTATGCAACCGAAAGTCGATTTACACTTCCCTTGGCGGGAGGATGTTTTGAGTGATGGAAGTACGACATGTATCAGAGATGCAACTGGATTGGCAATCATTCCACCGTTTCATTTCTTACTGCCAAATCTCCGCGCAATTCTCAAAATATGCCTCGCTATCCCAGAACTTATTGCTGCTTGCCAAGCGGCGGTTAAATATGATGCAAGTATTTATGGCAAGGCTGCTAGAGGTGAAGTCACCATAGCAGAAGGTATGGGGATTGCTCAAGCAGATGACTTAGACGATCTGTATCTTGATTGGATTACCAAATCCAGAGCAGCTTTAACCAAAGCAGGATTTGAATAATGACACAAGCGCAAGCAAATGAACTACCTTTAGGGTTGTACCGAATCCACTGGAAAGATGGTGGTAGTAGCCTAGCAGCCGTGGGGTATAACTACAAAGGCAACCACTGGTTTGCTCCAACTAACTGGCTTGGTAACTCAGTTCCCAGTTATGAGTGGATACTGGTTGAATGTGTAATTCCAATTAAGGTGGATTAAATGAAACCCACAGAGATTGAAATCGGCAAATGTTACAAGCACACTATCATTGGCCCAACTTGGCCTCAAGCGATCGAAGGCAAGTACATTTGGTATCAGAACCTACTCGGAACAATGTGTCTCGGGTTGTCAGAATACTATGCTGAGGATGTTGAGGGTCCGATTACCCAAGTTGAGGTTCCTAATGCCTAAGAAAAAGCAAGATGTGGAAATTCCGGAAGAAATGAAGATCGTTACTGTTAAATGGTTGGCTGGACTCCGTCGTGCGGATGGTGGGTCATTGCATATGCTCTGTATTCGGTTAGTCGATGATAAGCCGCACTTAATGGCACCAAGACCTCCAACAAATGGAATTGAAGGACTACTCGACTATGTCGCCCCAAATCCAGCAACCAGAAAAGACGTAAGAATGTTACTGATAGCATTAGGCATTGTTTTTACTGAGGAGTATCCCTAATGCCGGTTAAGCGCGGGAGACGGGCCAAGTATCCCTGGGAATCTTGGTTAGGGAAGAAGGGAGACACCCAAGAATTTCGCAGGGATATACACTTCTTTTGTGAGCCCCATTCCTTTGCCATACAGGTCAGACAAGCTGCCAAGCGGGCTAGTGTTAGAGTCTCAGTAGGTATTGTTGGGGATCATGTAGGAATTACTAATTTGGGGAAAAGGAACTGACAATGACATGTAGCGAGCATTTTCGGAGTAAGATAGCAGAACTTTCCCATGAGCAACTGCTTGATTTTACGCTTATGATTTACTTTGCAGCAACCTTTAACGATGCTCTTGATGCTTTTCATCACGAAGTTATGGCTATAGGATTGTCCAAAAATCAAGCTAATGGAGAAAACACGATAAAACTTTTGGAAGAAATAGCCGACGATTGGCGAAGATTAAAGTTTGAACAACCAAACAATAATTGACATGAATTCCAACATACAAGCCTGTTCATGTTGTGGCAGACCTATCCGCCGGCAAATCAACGAGTCCTCAATGGGTGAAGTAGGTTGTAAAGCAGCGGCTAGGGTTCTACTGCTAGATGACAGAAAGAGAATTGTGGTTCCTAATGGGGGAAGAATGGGTAGGAATTAACCTGCTAGAAAGGGATGGATACCGTTTTGCCAAAACCAATCACTAAAGACCGCTTGTATCTAGGCATTGATCCAGGCGCCAATGGGGGTATTGCAGCAATTTATCCCAGTGGAATGTTTGATTTACGGGCCTCAATGCCTGAGACAGAGCTTGGGATTTGGTTTCTTATAAGTGGATTGAAAGACTCTAATGTTACAGCAGTTATTGAGTGGATTCATCCAGCTATTAAAGGAATTGGAAAATCTCCTATGTCTAAACTCTACGGTAGTTATATGGCCCTAAGAACAGCTTTAACTGCCGCTCAAATCCCCTTCGAGACAGTTCAAGCCTACAAATGGCAACAAGCAATGGGGATCAGTAATCGCAAGGCAGGTGAGGCTACTAACAAGTGGAAGGACCGACTGCGAGCAAAAGCCCAACAGTTATTCCCCCGAGAGGAAATCTGGAAAGAGACTCTCGGTAAACAACGAGCGGTCTGTGATGCAATGTTGATTGCCCTTTATTGCCAGCGTTTACATGAAGGGAAATTAGGATAATGGACTTACCTGACCTATCGAAGTTTGACCAAGATTTAGCAGCATTTGACCGAGTTTATGCTCTGGTTAAACTTGCTACAGATTGGTTGGAATCTACCACTGAAAAACATCGTACGTTGATGCGAGCTTTGCTAGAGGATAAGCAGGCGGAAATGTTAATCGACTCTCTAGCCGATGGGATGTTCAAGCGATGTGCTTTAATCCTGTGGCGAACAACTAAGCAATAAGGGAACCCAAGATGATTGACCTAGAAAAGACTGATGAATTTGCCTTTGAAGATACCCCGGATGAAGCAGTGGAAACGTGTTTGAAAGTTCTAAGAACAATCCGAGGCGGCATGATGAAGCACGATTTGGGGGCCTTTGCTGATGAGATAATCATCTTGTCCCATGCGCATCGAGTGGTCTCGGAACTTGTAGCAACTTGTCAGGAGTCGTAATGCCTAAACCAATTTCCAATAAGCTTGCTAAATTGTTCTCACCTTGGGACATGCACAAAATAAAATGGCGAGATTGTCAGCGGTGTGATTTGTGTAAGGGGCGTAATCACGTGGTGCTGCTCAAGGGTGTTATCCCGGCTTCTGTACTTATGTTGGGCGAAGCACCTGGACAAAGTGAGGATGTTATTGGACAGCCTTTTGTGGGGCCTGCCGGACGCTTGCTGCACAAGATTATCGAACGAGCAGTTGCTGCTAATGAGGGGGAACCAACCTTTGCATATAGCAATTTGATTGCATGTCTGCCAATGCAGCAAGGAGAAAAGGCTGCACAACCTCCCAAAGCCTCGATAGAAGCTTGCGCTCCTCGTGTGGTAGAATTGGTAGCTTTGACGAAACCTAAGTTGATTGTGTGTGTCGGAGAGCTAGCCTACAAATGGCTCCCCAAGATTCTTCAGGAACCCAAATATGCGTCTCATCACCCAAGCCCAGAATCTCAAACTGCAAGAACTGGACTTAGCAAGGAAGCAAGCCCTAAATCTAAAGCTGTACAACGCGGCAATCCTGTTGCTAAAGTTTCGCAGCTCTATCCTAAGATCATCACAATTCTGCACCCGGCAGCCATACTTCGCAGCGAACAAATCCAGCAATCTCTCGCCATAAAGCGTTGTATCATAACCCTAGCCGAAGCCTTTGGTGAACTATGACGTATGAACAGGGAAGTATAGTGATCTTAGCACTGGGAATGGTTATTGGGCTATTGTTTGTTATCAGCCACAAACTCAATAAGTGAGGTTTAGGAATGGCTAGCAGACGTTGGCAATATGAAAAGCTGGTGGAAGAAGCACAAACCACAGCCGAAGCGAAGTACAAGCGCAAGGTTAGGGTAACTTTTAATAGGGATCGTTGGTTGTGGCTTGTAACAGATATTATGGATCAGAAAGTATTAGAAGACGCTGAGAATCTACCGATGTTACTGAAATCCCTCCAAGCATAAAGAACAAGCACATGCCCAAACCTATTTACAAGACAGGAGTGTATGCAATACGGCATAAAATCTCGCTCAAAGTCTATGTAGGAAGTGCTGCTGTTTCTATCAAAAAGAGGTGGTACATACACAAATGTCTGTTAAGGAGGGATTTACATCACAATAAACACTTGCAGAGGGCTTGGTTAAAGTATGGTGAAGAAGCCTTTGAATTTATTGTTTTGGAAACTTGCCAAAAGAAAATGTGTGTTCCAAGAGAACAGGTTTGGATGGATAAACTAAGAGCCGCTGAACAAGATACTGGCTATAATAAATGCCCAACCGCTGGTAGTTGTTTAGGAGTAAAACTATCTGAGGAACATATTGCTAAATCGAAGAAAGGGAGAGCTTGGTATAGGCCCACAGAAGAAACCAAATTGCTTTGGTCTAAACAGAGAAAAGGCAATCTAACCGAAAAGCAATTAGAAGCGTTGAGGATGGGTCCAAAAGCTTCCGTCGGTAAGAAACGGTCTTTGGCTGTGTGTAAAAGTATCTCGATGAAAAATAAGGGCAGAAAGCGTAGCGAAGAAACTAAAAAGAAAATATCCCTGATAGTCAAGGCGCAATGGGATGCAAGAGAAGACAAAAGATTGTCTGACTCCCATAAGGCAGCCATCAAAAAGGCACTAAATACACCTGGATGTAAAGCGAAGATAGCGGAAGCAAGGAAAGAATCATGGAAAAGGAGGAGACAAAATGCCGAAACCAGTCATAAGAAATGCGGCTAAAAGACCAGTGTGGCAAGGCCCAGAAGTTGATGGCATTACGTTCAGCTTGCTCTCAAAATTTTTAGTTTGCAGGGAAAGATTCAGAATACAGACTATTGAGGGCCTTAAGCAAGCCGATGGCTGGAACCACAGAATTTTTTACGGGCAAATGTGGCATATTTGTGAAGAGAGCCATGCTGAGGAAGTTGCCGTTGGGGCTAGGGCAAGTAACAAGTGGCAAGGTAGATTAAAGATTTACTGCCAAGGGTTGTTCGATCAGTACAAATTAGCAGCAGATCAAATTAACCATTGGTACAACATCTGTCGTACCCAGTTCCCACATTACATGGACTTTTGGTCTAAGCACCCGGATGTTAAGGATCGAACACCAATCTTCCAAGAGAAGGTCTTCAAAGTTCCTTATAAATTACCGTCGGGGCGGACTGTCTATTTGAGAGGTAAGTGGGACAGCGTAGACCTGATTGGCAAGGGTAAGAATGTTGGGATATTTTTACAGGAAAATAAGTCAAAAGGCGATATTGATAAGCAGCAGATACAACGTCAGCTACACTTTGAATTGCAAACGCTCATCTATACCGTGGCGTTGGAAGAGTATACTAGAGAGAACGGGCCATTGAGTAAGGAGAGCGATGGTGTTCCGATTTGTGGGGTTAGATTCAATGCTGTTCGTCGCCCCTTGAGCGGTGGTAAGTTTACTATCCGTAAGCACCAAGCCACTGCTAAGAAGCCAGAGGAGACAGACGAAGAATTCTATGGTCGCTTGGATGGGATTATCAGAGAAGAATGCAAAGCCTCCATCAAAGAGAAGCGAGATAACTGGTTTTTTATGAGGTGGAAAATAAACCTCACGGCTGGGGATGTTGCTAAATTCAAGCAGAGGTGCTTAAATCCGATCTTGGAACAACTCTGTGATTGGTATGAGTACCTAGCCTCACAGAACTTCCAAGACCCTTGGATGGAAAACAATCACCAACATTTCATCATGCCCTTTGGTTGCTATTCTGCCTTACTAGATGGCGGTGCAACAGAATTAGACGAGCATTTAGAAACCGGTAGTACACTTGGCCTTCAACGAGTCACCAATCTTTTCCCAGAGCTACAAGATGCCTAAAGTTATCAAGCAGACTGCCCATGCCAAGAAACCCAACACTGGCAGCGTTCTCGATGAAGCCATTCCGATTGAGGAACTGGAAGATGAGTTTATCAAGCTGGTTATTTATGGGCAGAACAGGACGGGTAAAACTTGGCTAGCATGTCAGTTCCCGAAGCCTTTGTTGTTGGTATCTTTTGAGCCCAACAAGACCGGGGGAGCTAAGACTGTTGCCAAAGTTCCTGGCATTACCTTAATGCGCATTAAGACGATGGAAAAAGCCCTTCGACTAGCCCAGGAGCTTAAAGACGGGGAAATGGAATGGAATGGGATTACTTTCAAAACTGTAGTACTCGATTCTGCTACGAGCTACCAGGACATTATCCTCCAAGACATTCTTGACTTACCGGAAGTACCTGAGCAATTGAATTGGGGGATGGTCAGCCGCGATCAATACCGCCAACGCTCGGAACAAACCAAAGAAGCTTTGCGCCCGTTCCTCAATATGGATTGCCATACAGTCATTACGGCTAAGGAACGGGATCATAACCCACCGGATAAGGAAAAGCCCGAGATGTTGCGGGGGTTTCAATTGGAGTCCTACATCGCTTCGGACTTAGGGGGCCAAACGGTAGGTTGGTTGCATGACGCTTGTGATTACATCTGTCGGTTATACTTGGCAAAGGAAGTGCTTACGGAAACCAAGGAAGTGCCAATTCCCGGTAAGGCCGGTAAGACGAGGACTCTCACGACGAGCCGAGAAACGGGTAAAATAGTAAGAAGGCTCAGAACATTATATTCGCCCAACTATGCTGCCGGATTCCGTACGAGTACACCATCAGTAATACCGGAATACATTGAATCACCAACATTCGAGCTAATCAAAATGCTGATCGACGGAAAACCAATTCCAAATGGAAAACCCAAAGGCTAGGAGGACAAGATGCTGGTGCTTTCAAGACAACGTGATGAGTCGATTATGATTGGTGAGGATATTATCGTCATGGTTGTGGATATCAGAGGAGATAAGGTCAGATTGGGCTGCATAGCTCCTACTGATGTCCCCATTCATCGTGAGGAAGTGTACAAAGCGATTATCCGCCGTGGCAGCAAATCGACTAATCCGAGAACAACCAAGCGAACAGAAGAGGGGGAGCAAGCGAAGCAAATGCGGGCTTTATTTGATAAATGGTTGGTCAATTCAAACCATACCTCCATTATCAAGAATGATCCAGAGGGGTATATTCGCCACGAGATGTTTGCTGCCTTTCGAGCAGGGATTGGGCAACTGACACAACAAGAGTCGTAGTTCTGTATTTATCACTTAGGAGAATTTAGTTATGGCCAAGACGCAGAAAAGCAGCCTAGCTGCCAAGTTGGGAGAGAAAGGGCGCAAAGCGCATGAAGAGCATAAAGACGACCCAATCAAGCTGAGTGCTGGTGGGGATTTGCCAGCCGGTATCGAGGGTGGTGAAGCTCGCGTAGCATTATGCAAGTTCGACGAATACAAAAGCGGCCCCAATCAAGGTGAACAGTATTTCATGGCGTCTGCCATCGTGATTACCCCCAAGGAATACGCCGGGTTGCGTACCAGCATTGGGCCGATTCCGCTTTGTGATACAACGACGGCTGGTGGTAAAACGACTCCGTTTGCCGATCACTATGCAACCATGCTCAATGAGCTTAAGAAACTCCGTGGCAGTGAAGATGCCATTGAGTTTGATGAGTTGGAGGGGATTGCTGCCGAACTACAAGAAGAACAACCGGGCATTCGCTTCCGTACTTGGGCGTTTGATAGCCAAGTCATGGACAAGAGCAATGGCAAGTTCGTGGTCAAGCAAGGTAGCCGCACGTTGGGGAGCTATAAGACCGAAGGAGAAGCCAATAAAAAGCACCCGTATCTCGGTAAGGAATCCCGTGTTAACCATGATTGGCGGGGTCGTTGCGAGATCGAAACCGACGATAGCGACGATGGTGTTCAAGACAATTCCCAAGCGGCGGAAGAACCGGCGGAATCAGCAGCACCAGCTTGGGATGAGGACGAACTCAAGGGCTTGGCGACCAAAGCGGATAAGGGCGACAAGAAGGCGATTGCTGACTTATCCGAGAAGTGTGAAACCGCTGGGCTCGATGCTGAGTCCTATGATAAGTGGATAGACGTGGCCAATGCCTTGCTCGATGGTGTGACAAGCGCTGAGTCAGCCGGGGAAGAAGAATCGAGTGAAGAATCTTCCTCGGAGGAGTCCACGGAAGAAACCAGTGAAGAAGAATCCGTGGAAGATGAAACTCCCAAGGTCAAAGATATCTTCCGTTTCAAGCCGCTTGGCAAGGACAAGAAACGGGTTAAGAAGGCAGTCGAGTGTGAAGTGACTGCTGTCGATGAGGGGAATGAGACTGTCGTCCTCAAGAATTTGGAGGATGGTAAGACGATCTATAAGGGAGTTAAATTCGGATTATTGGAAGGCGATGAGAAATAAGGCATTGAGGCGCAAAAGCTGGTTCGACTCCAGCTCGGTGGCTGAGTTTCGGTAAGACGGGAACTGGGTTCGATTCCTAGTGATTGTGTCTCACTGGTAACAGAGGGACTAACTTTGGAAAGACAAAAGCCCCTAAGTTGGTCGGGTAAGAGCCAACATTTTTGAATTGGAAGTTGTGTAGTTCAATGGTAAAACACCCGACTGCAAACACGATAAGTTTCGTGGTGCTACTTTAATGGCAAATTCCCGAAGAAGACAAACTCGGTTGGGTAATACCTGGAGCCATTAAATGGAAGGCGATTACATCCCTACGGTCTTTTCAGGGGCGAAAGCTTGAAGTTGGCGAGACTTATCGTGGGTGAAAGTTATGGAGATGTGGGTTCGAGTCCCACCACAACTTTTATGTTTCCAATCGTTTACTTAATTTCGTTGCATTGGGATTACCTTTTCAAGTGTAATTGCTTGGAGGTAATTTGGTATCGAGTCAGTGTCCTCTGGTTGCCTACTCTCGGTAGGACGATTGGCAGGCAACCCCTAATCACGCGATTAGCTAGGTACGTGGCGGGTTATGCTTAGGCCAAGGGCAGTCTACCCGATCCTACGCGGAAGACTGTCCGTCAAGCCTCGTCCTTTACGCACAAGAACACGGCTTACCAGTCGTGCTGGGGAAGCTAACTAAGTCCAAACATTAACACGGTGTTAGCAAACAGACCCCGTAACCTTCCAGGGTGTATAGGTCAACCCTGGTCTTTTATTTAAGGTGTATTTATGGTCAGAGTTGATCTTCGCAAGGACAAGGAAGCTAAAATCTTTGCGAACCTAATTCGCAAGTGCGGTTGCGTCTGTGTTGGTTGTGGTTGGAGAGGATGGAGAATAATCCACTTTTCTATGGACCTTAGACTTAAAAACTTTGATCCAACGTCAGTGACAGGCGTTATTAAGGGCTTGCTATCACAACCAAGCTGTTGTCGCTGTGGCAATCAAGTTAGGTTTACCCACGTCAATAGACATGCCTAAGCCTATCAAGAAGCTCAAGCCATTGCGCCGCTCGGGAGACTGCGTGGCATGTTCGGGAACTGGCAAATCGAGTCGTGGTAGAACGTGTATTCCCTGTCGTGGAAGTGGTAAATGCCGAAACCAATAAGCAAGAAGCTTACCCCAAAACTTCTGTCAGTAGACACTGAATCGAGCGGCCTTGATCTTTACTTCGGTGCTCGGCCATTTCTGGTAACGACTTGCAATGAAGCAGGGTTAAATACCTTTTGGGAATGGCAACTCAATCCTCACGATCGCTCAGTTATCGCCCCCAAGTCAGAGCTATTGGAAATCAGGGACTTGATCTACGGGGCGGATCATCTGATTTTGCACAACGCGAAATTTGACGCTGGGATGCTCATCCATTTGTATGCTGATAATGAGCTGGATTTTGCTTGGCCTTGGGAGAAGGTACTCGACACACTCTTAGCTGCCCATCTTTTAGCTTCCAATGCTCCCCATAACTTAACTGACCTAGCCTTGGAATGGCTGGGGATCAATATCCAACCGTATGAGGATGCCTTAGAAAAGGCTACCAAGGCCGCTAGGGCGATTGCCGAGAAGAAGGGCTGGCGAATCGCTAAGAAGGGTTTGCCCGAGATGCCGAGCGCTAAGGAGAAGGTTTGGAAATTCGATTCCTATTTAGCCCGGTGCATCGCAATCGAGGATGGGTATGAGGCTGACCATCCTTGGCATGACGTGTGTAATATCTATGCCAATGCCGACAGTGCTGTGACATTGGCTTTGTTCAAGGTGCAAAAAGAAGAACTAGAACGGCGTGGATTGTGGAAGATTTACCAAGAGCGGTTGAAAGTATTACCGGTAGCCTATGCGATGGAAGAACGTGGAATTACTGTCAGTGGGTCTAGGGTAGATGAGTTGTTCGAGGATTACCGTGAAAGAAGCGGGATAGCTGAAAGAGTTTGTATAAACTTAGCCAAGGGCTATAATTATGATCTTAAGCTGCCTAAATCTGGAAATAACAAATCCCTGACAACCTTCATATTCGACGTATTAAAATTGGAAGTGGTCAACAGGACTGAGAATGGTGCCCCATCTCTCAATAAAGATACGATTGAACATTATCAAACATCCCTCAAGCCAAGAAGTAAGCCGCTTGCTTTCATAAACTCGCTTAGAAGCAAAAGGCAGATGGATACAGCCTGCGCTTATATGGATGGTTACAAACGGTTTTGGAAATATATCGAGGTTCGTCATGCCAATGACCCCACAGACAATGAAGAAAGTTTTAGTCAAGTTTCTGGCCAAGGTTCAGAAGACGGAAACATGCTGGATTTGGATAGCGGGGAAATTCAAGAACGGGTACGGACAATTTCACGTGGTGGGTCAAAACAAGGCCCATCGTGTGAGTTACCTGCTATTCAAGGGGACCATTCCCGAGGGCCTAATAGTAATGCACACCTGCGACAACCCAAGTTGTGTAAACCCGGATCACTTAGTATTGGGAACAAACAAAGACAACTCGGCAGATATGGTAGCCAAGAACAGACAAGCGACGGGGGACAGAAACGGATCGAGACTTTACCCGGAAAGGTTGCCGAGAGGGGAGATGCACTGGAGCCGATTCAAACCCGAAAGATTGGCCAGAGGGGATCGGAGCGGATCGAGAACACACCCGGAGAAAATAAGACGGGGAGCAGAGCACCCGCTGGTAATCAACCCAATGTTGGCAGCCAGGGGAGAAGCAGTAGCCAAGGCGAAACTAACAGAAGATCAGGTTCGGGAGATTCGTCAAATTTATGCAGCGGGGTTACTAAGCCAAGAGAAACTGGCTCTAAAATTTGGATTGGCCAGTCAGTCAACGATCGGTCAAATTATACACAGGAAGACTTGGAAACACGTAGTGTAGGTTGGTATAAGCTTCATCCTAACTTGAATTGCGTTGGCACGGCAACCCTTCGCTGGTCTTCCTCGAATCCGAACGAGCAGAACATTAGCAAGAAAGAAAACTTCAATCTTCGTTATTGTTTTGGACCCACGCCAGATAAAGAGTGGGTATCCATTGATTACGATAATTTAGAGCTTCGCCTGCCGGCCTATGAAAGTGGTGAGCAGGTAATGATTGAAATTTTTGAGAAGCCAGATGAGCCACCATTTTTTGGTAGTTACCACTTGATGAACGCGAGTATTATTTACCCAGAGTTATTCTTTCCACTAGCAGAACAAAAAGGTGCTTTCAGAGAAACCTATAAAAGCACCTATGGGCATGTCAAGAATTTTGGCTTCGCCTATTCTTATTCAGGTGGGGAAGAAACTTGCGATCGAGCAGCCCATAAAAAAGGCGCATGGAGATTAGTTAAAGACCGTTTGAAGGAGCACACCAAACTTAATCAAAAGTACATTAACCTAGCGAATAAGAATGGCCATGTTGAAACAATGCCAGATAAGGAAGTAGACCCTGATCGCGGCTATCCTATCCAACTTAATCGAGGTGCTTGGGGGCGAGTTTCTCCTACACAGGCTTTGAACTACCATATCCAATCTTCAGCGTGCTGGGTAATCATGCGAGCGATGGATAAGGTGCATCGTTACTTGCAGACATTGGATGGATATCATATAATTGCTCAGATACATGATGAGCTGGTAATCGAGATGCCAGCCAAGTCCAACAAAGGTAATTTCCCTATCATCCAGAAGATTCGTGAGATCATGGAATCGGTTGGTGGTTGCATTGGAATTCCGTTGACGTGCGGTGCGACATGGCACCCCAAGAATTGGTCAGAAGGAGAAGTTCTTTAACTCAAAGGAGCTAGTCAGTACATGCCCCCACTACTAAAAAAGAAACCTATTCAGACAAGAAAACCAAAAGCTAATAATGGTAGGGAGATTATCTACCCGGAAGTTTCGATCAAGCTTTGTAACGGTGAACGTGATCCCTTTCTAACGGCAGATGAAGCTAAGCTACTGCTAGGATGGGAACCCGAAACCGATGATTGTAAGTTTGGCGCAGAATTCACCCTGTTAGACGGTTACGGAACCAAGGTTCGTTGCCTAAATAATATGGGGAACCGTCCCTACAAGCCCACGAACGCTTCCCTTATTCGCCAGGAAGTCTTATGTGGTAAGTGGCGGTTGAACCTCGAATCCATGATCGTAGGCAAGACCGGGTTGCTCATTAGTTGTCAGCACCGTTTAATCGGCCTGATCTTGGCCGTCCAAGAATGGGAACAACACCAAGCGAAGTGGAAGAAATTTTGGAAGACAGAGCCAACTTTAGCCTGTTTGATCGCTTTCGGGTGCGATGAGCAAGATGAGGTAGTCAATACGATCGACACCGGGGAACCTCGATCGTTAGCGGATGTGATTTACCGTGGTGGGTACTTCCGCGAGGGTGGGCTTAATAATGCCCAACGGGAACGGGTAAGCAAGATTCTTGAGTATGCCGTGAAGTTCCTTTGGCAACGCACGGGAGCGTTCCTAAATCCCTATAGCGGGCTTCGGACCCATAGTGAGTCTTTGGACTTCATCGAGCGTCACGAACGCATCTTAGAGGCCGCTAAGTTCGTTTATGAGGAAGATGGGGGTAAGCACCGGAAGATAACCACGCTCATGCCTTCCGGTATCGCTTGTGGGTTGCTTTACCTCATGGGGGCCGCTACCTCCAATCAGGACGAATATAAGGAACTGACACCCCCCAACGAATCGGTAATTGATTGGGAACAATGGGACCAAGCTTGTGACTTTTGGGAGAAGCTAGCTAGTAACCATAAAGACTTGCTTTTGCTCCATACCAAGCTCGTGGAGATGCGGAATGAGGCGAGTAGCAACCCCGAGAAGGTGGCCCTGATTATCAAGGCTTGGGCGCAATTCGTTGCAAAGAAGGAACTGACCGAAAAGGGAGTCTCCCTGCGGTATCGGTTCGACGGGGAGTTTAAGCATCTTGAAGAATTCCCGGTATTAGGCGGAATCGACCGAGGGGACCGTAGACACAAGAGTTCCCAAGAAGAGGAAAGCTAATGCCCCCTATTATTAAGAAAATTGGGGATTGTACCCTCGTTTTTGGGGATTGCCGAAAGTACATTCCCCAATTGGAACGGCACTCGGTCGATCTAGTCATTACCGACCCTCCCTACGGTATCAGTTACCAAACGAACCATCGAGTTGCCTCTGAAACCCCGGAAGTAATAGCCAATGACGAAAGCTTAGTGCTTATGGGGGACATACTTACGTCGATTCGATCCAAGTTGTCAGGGCTAGGTTCAATCTACTGTTTTTGTTCCCCTACGAATATCGAAGAAGTCCTCCCCCTCGCTAAAAAAGTCTATGGCAGTGTGAAGAATCTTCTGGTGTGGGATAAGCAAAATTGGGGGTGTGGAGATCTCTACAATTCCTACGGTTCGCAATACGAATTTATTGTGTACTTAGCAAAAGCGAGCGGAAGGCCATTAGCTAAGCGAAAGGGAGATATCCTAAGTTATGCAAGGGTGTACCAACCTAGTCAGGTTCATCCGAACCACAAGCCTACCGCCCTGCTAAGGTATCTCATCGAGAACACCACCCCCCCGGATGCTTTAATTTTCGACCCGTGCATGGGCGGTTGCTCAACTGGGGTAGCTTGTGTTGAAACCGGACGAAAGTTTATCGGGTGCGAAATTGACAAAGCCTGTTATCGATCGGCGGTAGCTTCAGTCGAATGGGCTTACTCCAAACGGAACGGACAAATAAAAAAGCCTTCCCTAATTAGTCTAGGGAAGGCTTTGTAGGATAGTTGCTGCTTATCGTGAAAGCTTAGGTAGCTTCTCGGCGAGCCTTCGACCATTTCTTACCGATCCGCCCCCCCGCTTTACGGGATTCGAGCTGATCCTTGCCAAGATCGGAATTCCCCTTGGCCGTCAGAAAGTAGAGGAACACGCTACGGTTGCTGCCGGTTTCTGGATGCTCTTCATATCGCAACCGACCGTTTTCGCATTCCTCACCGAGCAATACTGCCAAGTGGCCGCTATTGGGCAACATCCCGGTACGCTCCTTGATTTCCTTCGCGCTCAGTCCAGGGAATTTATGCAAGCAACGGAACAACCGGGAACGTGTCGATCCTTCTGACAAGCTCCCTGATGCCCTCTTAGGGGCGGTTTCCTTGGCAACAGGCTTTTCATCGGAAACGGTTTTGATAGTCGCACCCCCCTTAGGCTTCTTGGCAGACTTCTTGGAAACGATTGCTTTGACCATGATACTAGCTCCTCACGTTAGGGAAAGAAACAAAAAACACTGAACACTGATTGGATTGTAGCAGGGAAAAGGGAAACGTCAAGCAGAGTTATGCTTATCTTTCAATTCGCATTATGGGCAAACAATTGCACCCACCCCCAGTACTGCCGTTTTGCCGCGATATGAATTTGCGCCAACACGTACCTCATGCCCATTCTCGCAACGGTAGATAAAGACGGTCCTCCAGGGCGGTTGAAATTGTCTCACACGTTCGCTACGAATCGGGAATGAAAGGTTAATTAACATGATTTAGCTCGCTAGAGGTTAGGGTAGGTTTGGGCTATTGAACGGTAAACGTATGGATCATTCCCTTTCAACCAGCTTTCCACGGAGGATAGCATTCGCAAGCTTGCCAGCCATTATCTGTTCGAGATGAAACGAATACTCCCGATAGAGATCGGCGAAGTATTCCATATCTGTTTGCGCATGTTTCAGCGTCTTAAACGGATAGGCATTGTTCGCATTGTAGGAGATTAAGCCAGATTTACTTACATACTCACATGGCCGAATTGCGTCTCCCGACCGTCTCTTTGCAATAATTACGTATCGCATGTTAATACCCTCTTAACGTGTGTTGTGTGATCTACTCTTGGATTAAGTCAGACTCCTCCTCTAGTTGGATCGACAACATACCTAATTCGTCGGAATTCTGGTAAGCCCATTCGGCAACATTTGGCGGGAACAGAGACTCATTCTCCCCCTCATGTCCTGTTCGTTGCCGATAACCGTAAGATTCACCACAAGCGGCAAGGAAGCTTAGCAAGCTTTCCAAGCCGGATTGCAACGAACCACCTTGACAACCGGATTTTAGATCATTGTCGTTGGTGTGTTCCCATTCGGGGGTATCGATGAAATACTCGTAGACCGTCCGCCCCTCCCTGTCAGACTTGTCGGAATAGGTAATCGAGATTATGGCATTGCCGATCCTCACGCATGGGAGCAAACGCGGGGAGATTTCAATTGGGGAATTTAAGATCATGGTAGATTTCCTTCAAATTAAGGTTTGTAATTGTCTCGGTGCAAGGGGGTTAATAAGTAAATCCGAAAGATTCGACTGCTTGGCGGAAATCTTCCATGAGCTTAGGCAAGCGAGCTAATAGCCGATCTTCCAAGCCGGGGGCAGTCAATTCTTCGTCGGTAGCTTCCGGCCAAATTGCGGATGAACGAGCGTAATCAAGCTTGCCTTGCTCAACATGATAGGCCGTGTTCGCAACATAGTGCATTGGGCCATCCGATGAGCAAAGATGCCATTTGATGAAGGGCGCAAGCTCTGGTAGGCGTTCGGCGATTTCGTCATGGATACACCCACCGGAAACGTGCGATCCTTTCCGCAATTCACCAGTTATCGCAAACGAGTTGTGGCCATTCCCACAACTATCGTCGTAGCGCACGGTTGCAACTAAACGGGAATTCTCCTTACGCTCATTCACATACTCAGCGGTAAACTTCTTTTCTTGCTTCCGGATTAATACGCTTGTCGTTGTCATGGTCGATTCTCCGTAGTTAGGGTTTGTTTGTATACTGCTGAAAACTAGCTTACGTATCGCTTGACCGTCTCCGATGCTTTGCTAATTATCGTTGCCACGTTCCGCCAATTGCTCGCTATACCTTTATCGGCATACGTTTCCATCACATGGTCAGCCTTTTCGCTGCATATTTCGGCAATTGATTGCAAGACAACGGATAGTCCAACACGGTCGATTGCAATTTCAATTTCCGCCATAAGCTCTTGTTCGGTCATTTTAGGGGCTCCGTAGTTAGGGGTTTAACCGCCCTTCGCGGTTAATAACAAGTATAATAAGGTATCGGCGTGCTGACAAGACAATTATCAGCAATCCGTCAAAATAGTTCAAAATAATCTTCCCTAACAGTAACGTAATTCATCTGGGCTTTACAACTCTAGCCCACCGTCCCTAGTCCCTATGCCACCAGACTACACCTCCATAACCGTACCCTGGAACCATCACTGCCAAGGGGGGAGGGGTAGACCCCTTAAACACCGTTAATTAACCCAAGGAGCAGCAATGGCAACCGTTACGAATAAGGGTGCAATCGTCGTTAGAATGACATTGGAGGAGCGGGAGACTGTCAGACTAAAGGCTACGAAAGAGAAACTGACACTCAACCAATATTGTAAAAAGCGGCTTGAATTGAACTATAAAGACGAAGAAGGCACCGAGTTTGGTTCCGATGGAAAACCCGTAGAAAAGGAGGGGGTATAATGGAATACGACTGTGTTAGAGCCAAATCTCACGAGGAAGCCCGCAAGAAAACCAAGTACAAAGTGGGCTCGCTCGTGAAGATCGTTGATGTACAAACCAGTGCCAATAGTGATGGTACTTACTCTGTAGTTCCTATCCTCGAAATTGTGAAGGAGAAACGATGAGATGCTTGTTGTTAGCAGTGTTCTTAGTCCAGGGTTGTACTTATCTAAAACCACCAACTAAGGATGTTGAGCTAGAGCAATATCAACTGCTACATGAGGGGCAGTGGTTGGACAACCGAGTCTCGGCAGAACGTGGATTTTGCGTCAAAGCCAATTGGCAATCATTTGAAGTAGAAGTGCCTTATGAGCACTCAAGGAATACTTATACTCGTAGTGAACAACGCTGGTATACCCCTGAAGCTCGTATTTCGGCTAACCAGGAAGACAACTGGCCCCGGACTAAGCGGATTGGTGCAGTACAAGGGGGAACCAATGAAGAGTGAGCAACAAATTAGGGAAGCTCTGGATAAAGTTGCTTTAGCTTACGCAACAACAAAAGGGTTATCTAAAGATCAGCGGCTATGCTTAAGGTCTATGTTAGTTGCTTTGTGTTGGTCACTAGAAGATGGTGGAGACACTTTGGAAAAAGTTGTTCAAGGTGTTCCAATTGTTGCAGGAACAGAATTCTATGAGGAAGGTCTTAACTAATGCCGAAGTTACCCAATGCCACCCCAGATAATTTGAAGCCATATCGCTTTCATGGGTTAGATTTACATTGGAGAGGCAACGATAAAGAGGCTGTGTCTGACTGCCTTTTTTGCGGCAAGGATGGTAAGTTCTCTGTCAACATTGAAACGGGGCAGTGGAGGTGCTTCTCTTGCAATGAGGGTAAAGAAACAGGGGAAGTAATCCAAGGTGGTAACATTTATGTCTTTATCCGTAAGCTCTGGGAGATGAGCTTCGATGCCACAACCGGGGACTGCTACGATGAGCTAGCCCTCGATCGACGGTTACTAAATGGCGATGGGCTAATGATGTGGGGTTTAGCTAAGTCTATTTCCACCGATGATTGGTTAGTGCCGGGCTACAATGAGGAAGGCAAATTGCAGCAGTTGTACCGCTACCATTTCGTGGAAGAGAAAAATAGGTTCCTGCTACATCCCACACCAACACTAGGCCATAAGTTACTCGGCCCCCAATTGATGGATAACAAGAAACCTATCGTTGACTTAGTAGAGGGGGTCTGGGACGCCATAGCCTATTGGGAAGTGTTGAGAGCCGCTAAACAAGGGGATGCGGGCTTGGTTTCCACGGCTAACCCCGAAGCTAGCCTATTGAGTCAGGGGAATATAATTGCTGTACCCTCCAACAACACCTTCTTCCCTAGTTGGTGTTCCTTATTTTCAGGCAAGATCGTCAACCTCATGGCCCATAATGACCATCCCCGTAAACACCCCAAGACGGGTGCTGTTATTCCATCGGCTAGTTATAGTGGCATGGAGCGGATTGCTAAGCTATTGCAAGAGTCAGAGTCCCCACCGAGCGAGATTAACTTACTCTGTTGGGGCGATGAAACGTACAATCTGGAATTACCGTCGGGATTTGACCTACGTGACTGTTTAAGTGGTGTTGTGTGATGCCTGACGTTATCGCTCTCTATACCGATACTAAACAAAACGATCCCATTGTCCTACGCCGTCTGTATTGGCTCGTGGGGCATTCTGGGCTAAGAGCTGTAGCTTTGAGGAATGAAGAACATACCCAAAAGACTATCGAAGCTCTTAAGCCTTTCAAGCTACTGCTTGCTCTTGGTAAGGATGTTCACATGAGCTACGCCGTTGGTTGGGGCAAGGGTGCTAGAATCGTAGAGTTGCCTGCTCCCCTTGATCCCAAGTGGGATACTAAGAGCTTGGCGATTGCCAGGGACTTTATCCAGAATAGTAAGCGAGATTTGGACTTGTCATTCAGAGGCAAGCGATTGGTAGTTAACCATCTAATCCCATTCTAATGATGGACCTTTACACAATCCTCGAAGTCGATCGGGAGGCTACGCTAGAGCAACTCAAGGCTGCTCTCCGTAAGCAATCCAAGGAACATCATCCTGATAAGGGTGGGGATGAGCAGCTATACAAGGAGATTCTTTTGGCATTTGAAATTCTAGCCGATCCGATTAAGCGGAAGCGATACGATGAGACTGGTAGCACGGATGCTCGACCGGATAACTCGGAATCCCAATTTAGGGAGATGCTCCACCAATTAGTTCACGGCGCAATCGCCTTCATGCTCGAAAAGAATATGAATCCCGAGCAAGAGAACATGATTGCGATGATGGTGGATCAAGCCAAAGGCCAAGAACGGGGATTGAAAGAGAAGATCAAGGCTACGGAAAAGAAAAAGAAGATTCTGCTCGGGGTAGCTAAGCGATTCAAGCGGAAGAATAAGAACGCCCCCAACATCCTCAAGCAGGTGGTTGAGCAACCGCTGCAAGAGATTGAGCAAACCTTAGCTAGATTTCAGGGTTTACTTGATACCACCAAAGAGATTCTCGTGTTACTGAACGATTCGGAGTTCGATTTCGAGAAGGCGGTAAAAACTTATGGAAAGATAAACTTGCAAGGCATCGAGATTAAGTTTGAATCGGCCTGGGGCCATGATTGGGGATGCAAATGACGAAACTCTCTAAACTCAACCATACTTCGTGCTTAGTTAGCTTGGGCTATCATGGAGTCAGTGCTATTTGCCATACGATTATTGCTGGTCAGCACCTCTTAAAGCACAAGCAAGTTCCGAGAGAAATCCTCTGTCAATTAGTCAAATCCACCGGATACACAGTACTAGCGATTGTGGTCCTTCGCTGTTCTCGATAGGAGGCTAAATTGCCGACCCCCGTTAAGATAGGTAGTTTACCAACGTCTAATCCTAGGGGCCTAGGAGGCCGATTGCGGGCCTTGGAGTCCATACTAGGGAAATTACGTCCCCTAGAGCTAGCACTCACTAGCGACGAAGATGAGGCCCTTAAAAACGGTTCCGCCGGGCTTCAACCCATTCCTTGCAATAGTTACCGGGATTTAATCAATGCTTGGCGTAAGGCGATGAAGTGGCGAAGCGAGATGGACGACGTGTTGAGCATCATGCTAGCGGTAGCTGCTTCGACCGAGCAAGTTGGGGACCAGCTCTTTCTCATGGTGATTGCTGATGCCGGAAGTGGCAAAACGCAGTTCTGTGACGGAATGCTAATTAGCAAGTCTTGCCATGCCCTGGAGCACATCACCGGATTTCATAGTGGATGGAAAGGCGGGGGCGAAGGTAAGGATTTCTCGCTCATCTCAAGGATTAACCGTAAGACGCTAATTACCCCGGAAGGTGATACGCTCATTTCGGGAGCTAACTTCGCCGAGATCATGGGCCAGCAACGGCGTATCTTCGATGGTGTTTCAGGTTCTACCTACAAAAATAAGGATGAAGATACCCGCTATATGGGATTGCGCACCCCTTGGATCATGGCGGGCACGTTCGCTCTGCTAGCCTCGGACCAAAGCCAATTGGGTGATCGGTTCCTAAAAGTCTTCTTCGATCCCCCAAGTCACGATGAACAAGCAGAGATTCTGCGAAGGGTGGGCTACACGGCTATACGCTCGGTAATGAAGAAATCGAGTGCTCACCCCGAAAGTCAAATGACTCCTGAGAAAGCAGAGGCTTACCAACTCACGGGTGGCTACGTGGATTGGCTCAAGAGCAACATCGAGGACTTACTTTCAATGCTGACCATTGATGAGGATGCCATTGTGGGTACGTGCGCTTCGTTAGCCGAGTTCACGGCTTTCTTACGAGCTAGGCCCGGCCAGAAGTTTGAGGAACGTAGCTCTAAAGAAATGCCCACGAGACTTACCCACCAATTCGTAAGGTTGGCATGTTGCTTAGCAGTGGTATTAAACCGCAAGACGATTGATGAGGAAGTCATGCGGAGGGTGAAGAAGGTGGCTATCAATACAGCGAGTGGCCAAACTATGGAGATGGTCCGTTGCCTCTACCGTTCGACGTTAGGCTTGGATACCGGGACTTTAGCAGCCTATACCCACTACCCGATGGAACGTACCCAAGTGCTGGTCAGGTTCTTGCGTAAGATTCATGTGATTGAACGTGAGGACTTGCCCTTGCCCAATGGTGCTAAGAACAAGCAACAACGCTGGAAGCTCACGAATCGGTTACGCAAGCTCTATGCGGAGATTGAGGAATGAACCGCGAGGATTGGCTAACTAAGGTAGCCGAAGAACTAACAGGCATGTATTCTCGCAAGGGGTTTAAGCTCGACCCTTGGAGGATTACTTGCGGTTGGCCATGTATTCGGGCATTGAGTCGCAAAGCTAGGGTTATCGGACAGTGCCATTCCAATGTGTCTAGCAAGGCGGGTATCTACGAATTGTTTATTAGCCCTACATTGGAGAACCCTATCGAAGTTGCTGGAACGGTAGCCCATGAGCTAGTCCACGTAGCGGTTGGTACGCAATGTGGCCATAAGGGAATGTTCATTCGCGCTTGCAGGTCATTAGGGCTCGTTGGAAAGCCCACTAATGCTGGCCCTGGCGATAAACTCAAGGAACTTTTAGATAAGTTCTTAGGAAAGCTTGGGCCTTATCCGCACCAAGCGCTATTACCAACTGCTAGAACCAAGTTGGTCAGTAGTTCAATTAAACTAGTTTGTGAGTGTGGATGTAATTTACGAATCTCTCGTAAGTGGTTGGAAGAGTCGGGAGTTCCTACATGTGGTTGTGGGAATGAGTTCGATGTAATCGAGTAACTTTTACAAGGAGCTAGACAATGGCAAAGAAGAAACCCGTAATCAAGGCTAAGGCGAACAAGCCCAAGACACCTCGCTTTGAAGTCTTCCAAGACGCTAAGGGAGAGTGGAGATGGCATCTAAGGGCGGTCAATGGCAGAATCCTGGCTTGCTCGGGGGAGGGGTTTAAGGAACAGAGGAAGTGTAAGAAGAGTGTTACCCTATTGATTGAAGCTGTCGGTAGGGCAGTTGCCGAACAACTCCCTATTGTATTTCTCCCCACCGTTCCTACTGAGGCTAAGTGATGCCTAAGCCGATCCTCAAGAGGCAACCTAAGCCTGCCAACGTCTTGCTAAGGATTAGGAGCTATCCTGAGACGGCTATGTGCGACGTATGGATCATCGAGCGTAATGGTCCTTGTACTGGTAGTCTCATGCACGGCCAAATGCTTAGCTCCACGGCGGAAGCTTTGGGCAAGGCATTGGGGATTCCTCTGGAGCGAGAGGAGATGCCTTACCGTGTGTGAGACTACTTAGACCGTTTGGCTTTTTAGCCTTGTCGTAAGCGAGGTAGAGTTCCTTCTCGGCTTGTGTCTTAGGGCTAGTGAAATTGAGGGAACGTCCCCAAAGGCCCTTCTTAGATTTGTTGTTACTACTGTTAGACATTACTGCTAACTCCCTAATACAATCATTACAGAGTAATGAGTAGTAATAATACTATCCCGGTGTCATTGTAGATATAATCATTTAGTATTACTACCCCATGTACCATATTTTTTGGGGGTTTTTATAAGTCCTTACGGTGCATCGTTTACCGACCGGGGAAATCGGCTAGGATACAAGCGTTAGGGTTGGGGTGGAGCACCGTGTGTATTGCGCCTACTGCGGTGGCTCCACCCTTTTAATACAAAGGTGAAGTATGTCTGAGAGATGGAACTGCCATGACCATCGAGATGAGTTACATGTCAGTGATAATTGCTCTGTCTACCATCCCGAACATGGCCAACTATGCTCTTGGGAAATCCACTATGATTGCGTGCTTTACTTTCCCATCCTCTTCAAAACCAAAGCTCTGGCTTATAAGTGGATTAAGGACGGAACGATCGCTGAAATACAAGAATCGTGGAGTTACCTGCAAATAGGGTTCGCTACAAAGGGCTTTGAAAAAGGGCTTTGAATTAAGGTAATACAAAGGATATCTCTGATGTTCGTTGAACTTGGAACACCGCTAGACCCGGCTGTTCAAGCACTGTTAGAACCTCGTACCGTTGCCTTGGTAAGCAGCGTTGATGGTAAGTATCTAACCAGCTACGTTTTCGGCGAAGCCGACCTATCAGCTAAATACTTCGTCCTGCGCTTCGATCAAGCCCCTAACGACGGTTTGCACAATGAGGCTAGCCGGGTGGCTCTCAGGGCTTATATCAACCATGTGCTCGGGAGTCTCAGGGATGTTCCTAATCTCCCTAGTGACCTAGAGGCTCTGAGGAATGATACAATCGAGGTAGCTAAGCTGCTCAATGCAATCGACAAACCCCAACGCTAGGAGACGACGATGAGTGCTAGTAAAGATCACATTCCCTTGCATACGGAACAAATGCAACGCAGTTTGTTTGGAGAACCTCGTCGAGGGGATGGTGCTACCAGAGATCGAATCCTATATGATATCCTGGTTGTTCTCCAAGAGCTAATGGCTGAGAGTCCTAGCTGTCTACCTACCAAGGAAGTGGAAAGCCAGGATTGGACGGAGGTTGGGGATATTGCTGGAAAGGAGCTTGTAGCCAACTTGCCAAATAAGCCGGGTTCTTTACTATCTCGGATTATTGAAAAGTTCATGGTGGACTGTAAAGCAACCGTGTTGGATGAGGTTATTACTAACCGAACAGGTCCTGAATACTTCGCTCATGGTGGGTTAAACCGACTCCTATTTGATTTACAGAGGTTTAGGAAGATTTACTTGGATATATGTGAAACAAACAATCGGCTTCACAAAGAGCTACACACACTTGAGCAGGAGAGTAACATGCCAGCTGAATTGACTGTGGTGGAATTGAGGAACGTAGCAGGGGATACGCTGGAGGCTGTGGCTTCTAGGTTCAGTGATACCACACGTGAGAAACTAGCTGTTGGATTATGGTCGGTGGCTCATATGAACCACACCGGATTGGTCAAAGCTGTGGTTAAGCATGAGAATGACTTTCCTGAGCATTGGCAAGCGCAGATCAAGGCCAAGCGCGAACAATTAGCCCAGGATTTCCCGCTGCGAGAGAGCCGTGTAGGAGGTGGGTGATCTATGGGTAAGGATGGCGTGGGCCATATCAACATTTACTCCAAGGGGGAGACAGAGGTTGGACGTATCCTGTCTAACTTTGCTCATACGCCGATCCATATTCCTGCTGGTGAGTTTGCTTCCCTGGAGGGATATTGGTATTGGATGTTAGCTCCTAATGATGGCTCTCGGGAAGCACTGAGAAAGATGTATGGGTACAAGGCCAAGATGGTGGGTAGAATCCTTTGTATCAATGATTGGCCTGATGATAGTAAGTTGGAGTTTGAGTATAAGTTCAAAGTGGCTATGCGAGCCAAAGTAGAACAGAATACAGAGGTTAAGCAGTTGCTGATAGAGTCAACTCTGCCATTTGAGCATTATTATGTCTCTGGTAAGGGAACTATAATTAGACCCCACAATAGTTGTCAGTGGATGCTGAATGAGTGGACAAGGTTGAGAGTCGTGTTTCAGGGACAAGCACAAACATGAGTTACTACGACGAAGAATCGGCTGGGTTGGAAAGGTTGGCAGAGATATTGGGGTTCTGCTTTAACTGTTTTGTAGTGTTCTGTGTAGCTTGTGTTTCGACGGTGGTGTTCTATTGGTTGGCAGCGTGGTTTATCTGATTTTGTGGTATATAGTCTGTGATGAGTTAGCCTGGTTATGTCAACACAACTGATAACAGAACGAAAAAGAGGTGCTGATAAGAACAGATTAACAGCTCAACAACAGTTGTTTATTGATGCTATTTTGGCTGATAAATCGTTTAATGCAACGAATGCTGCTCGTGCTGCTGGTTATAAGAATGCTCCACAGGCTGCTAATAGCTTAATGAAGAAGCCTGTGATTCAGGCCATGCTTGGTAAGGCATTTCATCAGAGGCGCAACGAGTTCAAATTAGATCAAGTCAGGATTCTCCAAGAGCTGCAACTGATCGCTCTAGCTAATCCCAAAGAGATGTACGATGAGCATGGTAATCTGCTCTCAATTCACCAGATGCCAGATTCGATAGCTAGGTGCTTGAGCGGGTTTGATGTACAAATCACGACAAGAGGGCAAGGCGAGACTACCGAGACGGTGACCGCCGTAAAGCCTAGATTTTGGAGTAAACTAGAGGCATTGCACCTTATTGCCAAGCACTTGGGGATGCTGGTGGAGCTATCCAAGAGTCAAAATGATATTGGAGCTACACCAGAGATGTTGAATCTCCTGACTCATCTGCTAGAGAAGGTGGAACAACAACCGAGTAATGTGATTGACGCCAAGTTCATTGAGGATAAGAGCAATGTGGGCTAAACGGAAACCAAACGCTACTTATAATCCAGGTATATCTAACATGACTAAATTCCCTAAACTCAAAACCTCGGAAGAAGTCAAGCAAGAGGGTCGGGATAGTTGGTATCTCTACATGATAGAATCTAATGAAGAGACTCGGGAAGGGCATCAGCGCCCCGATGAGTATTGTCCTTATCCCATTGGGCATAAGCTCCGATGCGATTGGTGGATTGGTTGGTATGAAGCCCGCATCAATTACCGTCTCAAGCATGTATTCGTGAAGTATGGTCTATCATTTCCCTAACAGGTGAACTATGGCTAGTGAATTTATGGCGTTGGGAGGTACTGTCTACCATCTCATCAAAGACGAGGACGTAAATTATATTAGGACTGTATGCGGTAGGAGCCTCGGTAAGCCCGCTAGCCGGGTACGAATGCCCATTGCAGACAGGATTAAGTGTAAGCAAGCAGGTAAGTTGTGTTATAATTGTTGCAAGTAACCCTAACAAGCGAGGAAGGTATGATCGTCGAAATGGTGTTGGTACTGGTGTTATCAGTGGTGTGTTGGATTAGGCTGGGTCAAATCAACAAGACCCTGAATGCAATCTATGTGGAGTATCGGGTGCAAATTGGCAAGGGCAGCGAAGCTCCACCTCCCATCAGTGGTAGCAAGCCTGGTCGAACTATGTGGGGTGATTGATGCTAGAAGATGAACCAATGACAATGCCTGGAGAACATCCTGAAGGATTGCCAACTAAGAAACCCATGCCTATGTCCTTTGAGGAAACCTGGGAGCAGATATCCCCTAACATCGGTGTGAATATGTCTGTAATGTTCTTAGAACGTATGAAGCAGGCTTGTAGGTTGTTCTACGATGCTGGTGAGATTAGGGGGATCAAAGAAACCTTAGCCAATCTCAAGGAGTTGGCAGTATGATCTACTGCTGGAACCCGGATGACATAAAGGAGTTGCGCAAGCAAGGTATGATGCCAGTGGACTGCACTTGCAAGCCAGCTCGAATGTGGGATTCCGATGAAGTGGAATATGGCCCAGAGTGGAAGATCGTGGCGGTAAATACTGAGACTGGCTGGATACGTGGGTTACAGTGGACTGAGTGTGGTGGATTTGTGACACATAGCGAAACAGGTGAAGTTCTCCGCTACGAGAAGACGTTGCCTGCTCCACTTAAGGTTGTGTTCCAATAAGGAGTAATATGCGAGAGATACTCATCTCAATCATTAGCGGTGCTCTGGCCGTGGGGATTGTAACCCTTGGTTTGTATATCAAATGGAGGTGGTTTGAGCATAGGCCGGGGTTGCATCCCTACACTGGTACTCTTGCTGTAGTTGAAGAAATCAAGCTGGACAAGGAAGGCAAGATTCTTAGCTTTAGGGTTGCTCATCATCCCGTTCAGAATGGTCGTATCCAAGTCTACTGCTAATGAACCTCCACGAGCTATTGCTAGACCCCCTGCGATTTATCAAGCTCTGCTGGCCTGATAGTGTGATCTACGATAAGCAAGCTGAGATTCTACTCTCACTCAGGGACAATGACGAGACGATCGTACCTGCTGGGAATCAACTCGGTAAGGACTATATCACAGCAGTAGGTTGCCTGTGGTTCTTCTCATCACGTAGCCCCTGCCGAATTGTGCCGAGTAGTTCTAGTGAAACTCAACTCAAGGATGTGCTGTGGGGTGAGATGCGGAGGTTATTACAGACTAGCAGGTATAATCTCCCGATCTATGTCACACCCTCTGACATGATGGGTAAGCAACTCACGAATAGTGGGTTTGAGGCGAGGAGCTACATTCATGGGATTGTGACGAATGTGGTCGAGACGATGCAGGGCCATCACTTGGAACGCGGTAGGGACTTCCTGCCTAGAACACTGGCCGTTTTCGATGAGGCCAGTTCGATTAAGGATCAATACAAGACTGCTAGTGAAACATGGGCACATCGTACTTTGGTGATCGGTAATTGTCTGCCTTGTACGAACTTCTTTTATCGTGGCGTGAAGGGTGGGGATATTAAGCGGGATGATGGACCAGGCTTCCATCGTAAGATCATCAAAATTAAGGCCGAGGATAGCCCTAATGTGAGGCTGGCCCTGACTCAACAACACAAGGGGATCAAGCCGACTGGCGCAACGCTCGTACCCGGTGTGGTGGATTGGCCCACGTATCTCAAGCGTAGAAAGCTCTGGACCAAACCCCAGCAGATGGTAGGGCTTGACGCTGAGTTTTGTGAAAGTGCTGAATTCTTCTTGTATCCTCCAGAATGGTTGAATAGGGCCGAAGAGATTGCTGACAAGGTAGAACGGGAGTACATGAGTATCTCTCGCAAGCGTATTGCTAAGACGATGGGCATTGATACGGGAGAGGGTGGAGACGATACAGCCTGGTGCATCATGGATGAGAAAGGGATTATGAAGATGGTGGTAATGAGCACCCCTGATACTTCCGTGATTCCTAACATTACCATCGGGCTGATTAGAGAGTTTAACCTCTTACCAGAGAATGTGATCTTTGACCGTGGGGGAGGTGGTAAGCAACACGCCGATGCACTGCGTAAGCGAGGCTATAATGTAAGGACGGTGGGCTTTGGAGAACCGGCTACGAACCACATTCCTGAACAAGCCAATCGTAAGGCGACTAGGAATGAGCGCAGGGAGGAACGAGAGGAGAAGTATACCTACAAGAATCGTAGGGCAGAGATGTATGGGCTATTGAGGTTCAACCTGCTTGACCCAACCTTGCAAGAGCTAGATGAGCAATCTCAATGGAAGCGAGGGGGTTTCGGTATTCCAGCAGAGTATAGTGAACTCAGAAGGCAACTCTCTCTAATGCCTTTATTGTATGATGCGGAGGGTAGGTTATACTTGCCCCCTAAGACCAAGAAGAATAAGGACAGTGAGGAGATTACCCTCCAAGAAATACTAGGCTGTTCCCCGGATGAGGCGGATAGTCTGGTATTGGCAGTCTATGGTTTCTTCAACAAGCCTATTAAGAAAGTGTTAGGCGCAGCATGACAATCATAACCTTCTGGTGCTCTGAGTGCTTCGCCTACGTGAGGATTACCAACCCTCGATTGGAACATCCTACTTGTCCTAAGTGTGGGGATATTATGTTTGTGGCTAGTGATGCTCGGGAGGAAATGGAATGTACATAATCTACCTTTGCGGCTTATGCTTCTTCTGGGGATTACAAGTGGGTGATTCCTGTGATATCTGGGGTAAGTGGTCCTTTTGGGACCGAGTAGAAGAAATGGTAATCTGTCTTGTAGTGTCAGTATTTTGGCCAGTCCTCATGGCCCTGTTCATAATCTGCAAGCTCTTTGACAAACCTATAGCTAGGAAGATATTACATGGCTGGGATAACGAAGATTAACCGCCGTTCATTATTGGGATTACCATTCGCTGGGATGTTGGCAGGGTTGTTGCCCAAGCGAGAGGTAACTGGGTCTGAGTGGTTTGGGCATAAGGTAGTTTGTGAGATGAAACCCCAGTTTCGGTATCAATCAAAGCCCGACTACCATTATGTGATGGTGACTATGCAGAAGTTCGATCACAACGACGTTTTGCTAAGTCAAAGGCAAGTTTGGTCTAGGTCTGTTCTTAATCAGCAAGGTATGTTGGTTTGTGACAGGGATCATTTGCGTTCACTAGGTCTTACAGAAGATGAAATTCTTAGCATTCTTCCGGGGATTGAACATTGAAACTCCTGCAACTCGACTGGCGAGCCTATTTCAAGCAGTTCTGTGCTGAGCATGGCGGTACTCCCTTAGAACACCAGGGGAAGCTATTGTTCCCTGATGGTTGGACCTACGCCAAGGATAGCTATGCCGGTCCTGAATTCCCACCACCAGAGAACGAGCTAGCTAAAGAGCGGCTTATCTACCGCTACTATTTGAAAAGGTTGCGGATACTACGGCAAGAGCATACAATCCTCAAAAGAAGGATTGCCATGTTGGAGCAAGAGCAGATTAACCGTAGCGCCCCGATGCAACAAACCATCAGTTATCGTGGTGAGGGTGGTAAGCAGATCAAGGAAACGGGGCCACTGGATTTGGTCCCCATGCGGTCTGAAGTAAAACTCATGCAACAGGATATTATGCAATGCTTAGAGAAACTCAGATCGAAGCCATCCACAGCTACATCATAAGGGGATACAGCGATAGGTTGGTTGCTGATTTGATGGGATTAGCGACGGGTGTTGTTGCTCAAGTCAGAAATGGAACATACGTTGCCTACCATGCGAAAGTTGTCGAGGATCGCAAGAGCTACCGCAAAATCCTCCCGCACCAATCACTGCAAAAGCGGCAAGCACAACAAGAGCCAATAGTTAGTACACGTCCCGCTTATATCGACCCCCTGAAGTTAGTGCGTTGTAAAGGTTGTGGGGGCCTTGTCAATTTACCATGCGTTCTCTGTACGGTTCGCAAGAGCAAGAACAGCCTTGCCGAATCGCTGATATAATGAACCAACCACCTAAACCAACTCCACCGAGCGTTGTAGATGCCTGTGAAGCGTGTGGTGAAGCTTCATGCTGTTGCGGGTTTATCTATGGACTGGTTATATCCGTATTGCTCAGCTTGATAATCCTCGAAATGATCTTATTTCCAATACTCTGGTGGAACTACTCATCGCTCTAAGGAGTGAATTATGGCAACAGGAATGGTTAGTTACCCGGATGGTCGTGATCCTATTGTGTTGAATCAAATGCGCAAGATGGTTGATCTAGTGAATAATGCCACACTCACTAGACGGCAAGTCTCTGCTGGTACTGATAACCGTCGAGATATTGACCAAGAGTGTGGTTATCCAGAAACTACTGAAATCTCTTCCCAAGACTATCGGCAGATGTATGACCGCGAGGGGATTGCTACGCGGGTTGTGGAAATCTGGCCCAAGGAGTGTTGGCAATCTAATGTCAGCATTACGGAAGATGATGATGCAGAGGTAGAGACTCCCTTTGAGCTGGCCTTCGATCAAGTAGGAATGTCCCTTAAGGGTGAGAGTTGGCATGAGGATGAGGAAGGCAACCCGATTTGGGAGTATCTCAGACGAGCGGATATTCTTACCAGGATTGGGAGCTTTGGTATTTTACTGATGGGTATCGACGATGGTAAGCCCCTCCGAGAGGCTGTGGAGGGCTTTGAGAAAGGTTTCCCCAAGCTTAAGCCAGAGTATGGTTCTGGTGAAGGTGATTATCCGGCAGAGACGAGTCTTTCGCAAAGTGATGATCCCTTACTAACTCCTGGTGGTGCTGAGAAGCTGGATAAGCTCAATTCTCCGCCAGACAAGGAACTTACTCCTGAGATGTTGGATAAGCAACGCCAGGACCGCAAAGAGCAGATGGCGTATAACTTCGACGCTAACAATGAGGAGGATGATGTTCCTGTTAACGGTAAGCCGCCTGGAATGGATGATGAAGAGTGGGAAAGACTAGGGCAAAATGACCCAAACGTAGGGGATGAGCAGGATCAACAAGATTTACCAATCGAGCCTAACTATGGAGGATCATTGGAAGATGTCAACCTCGAAACAGAAGAACCAGTCGGCCCAGAGGTTGAGGGCGCAGACGGAGAAGAGATTCAGGGTGGGTCCGACTATCTTGACCCGGAAAGATCAGCAGAAGAATCTGGAAATAAAAACTTGGATGAATTTGGACAACCAACGCATGTCGAGACTAAGTATAAGCTGCTCTACCTCAGGGCCTTCGACGAGTCCTTAGTCAACATCCTGCAATACGAACGTGACCCCAACAATCCACGGTATGGGCAACCGTTGATGTACCAGGTCACATTTGTAGACCCTCAAGACAGTCATCCTGGGATTGGGGTTAGGAACACGACCGAGCAAGTGCATTGGTCCAGAGTAATCCACCTTACCAATAGCAGTGATAACGTCAATAGCAGTGAGATTATCGGGGTGCCTGCTCAACGTCCGGTCTTCAATCGCCTACTCGACCTCAAGAAGCTGTATGGCGGTAGTGCTGAGATGTTCTGGATGGCTGCTTTCATGGGTATCTCGTGGGAAACTCACCCTGAATTGGGTAGTGATATCACGATTGACTATGATGCACTTGAGAAGGCGATGGAGAGGTATCGTAATAGCTTGCAACGGCATATTGCTACGGAGGGGCTATCGGCTAATCAACTAGCTCCGCAGGTGAGTGACCCCTCTTTGCAGATTGATGTACAGATTACTGCTATCTGTATTACGATCAATGTCCCCAAGCGTATCTTCATGGGGAGTGAGCAAGCTGAACTAGCCTCTTCTCAAGATAGTGAGACCTGGAAGAAGCGGGTTAGAGAACGACAGAAGATGTACCTGACTCCTAGGATCATCGTCCCCTTTGTGGACCGCTTGATTGCAATGGGTGTGTTGCCCCAACCTGTGAGCTACAAGGTACAATGGGAAGATATCGAAGCATTAGGCTCACTCCAGAAGGCACAAGTGGCTACGGCGAGAATGGGAGTCATGGCTCAATATGTCAGTGGTGGCATTGATGTGTTGATGAGCCCCACTGACTTACTCACTAGGGAACTAGACTTCACGGAAGACGAGGCCACCGCGATTCTCGAAGGTGCCCAATCGCATATGATGGAAGTAAACCCGGATGTGGGCATGGATGAGCTAGTGCCTGGACATGGGCCGGAAGACCCTCAACTGCAAGGATTCGATGAAAATGGCCAACCAATCTATGACGATGGAACGGGCGATGGCAGTGGACAACCAGGTGAAGAAGAAGATGCTGGAGGATTGGGAGGTTTTGGACAAGGTAATCCTGAAGAGGGCCAAGGAGTTTATGGCGACGAACAAGATGAAGAAGAACTCCCGCCCCAAAACGGATTCCCTATTAGTAGAAATGCCTTTGAAGAATCGAAGCATCCAAGAGATCATGGTAAGTTTGCTAATAAGGGTGGCGGCAGTTCAGGATCGTCTGACGGTGGTTCTCGATTTTATCAACGCTACCCTGAACACGCTGCCAAAGCTAAGGCCAGCGAAAAGCAAGCCCACAAAGACCTCCGTAGGCAAAAGCTCGGGGAGTTTGCCCAAAAGCTCAAAGGCCATGCCAAAGCGATCCTCACCGAGCCGCTCGATACGGGTAAGGGGCAAAGTAAGGAAGAAAGACACCTAAAGTCACAACATAAGAAATTAGCCCATACGATTTTAGGTTCCGCCGCTCGTAGCATTCGCTCTAGGTCCGGTGGCAAAGGTTCTACTCCCCAACATATCGAAGCACATGGTACGCAAGGGGATGCTAAGAAACCCTTCCGCCTCAAGTTTAAGAACAAGGAATCCTTGGATCGTTGGGCCAAGAATAACAAGGCCGAGATTCACGGCACGAGCGATGGTAGTCATGTGGAAGGCAAGAAGGGGGGTCGCATTATGAAAGTGGCTCGCCAAGCTCTAGGCGTGGTGGGTGATGTAGGTAAGGCGACCGCTAAGCATATTGGCAGAAAGGCAGTTGAACATGCAATCGACTCTGTTGTTTCTGCTTATACGAGAAACGACTCGATCGTTACCAATCATGCTACAATAGACCCTAGGGTGCAAGACTTAGCTGAACCTCTGATCCAAGCCATGATTAACAATGACAGACAAGTAATTCCCAGACCTATCTATACTGCAACACTGGCTAGGAAGCACGGCGCAATCGGAGGTTTAGCTAATCATCGTTTTGGTTTGAATCATTCTCATTAGGAGCCTTTATGAGCAGGTCATTACGTCCAGCACCACCGAAGCAGTATAACCCCATCCGATCTGAGGATGATGATTCGGACATGGAAGATGAAGACGATTGGGATGACGACGATGAGTCTGAGATAGAAGAAGACGATGAGGACGAGGATGATAGTAACGATGACTGGGATGATGACGAAGGCGATGATGAAGGGGAGGAAGGCGAATGACAGCAACACTTGAACAATTACAAGAACCTTGGAAGTTGCGACCTTACCTAATGCCCGATGGAACGTCTTGGGTAAGTAATGATGGTGGGCTTGCTCAGCCCTATGAGGGGAAAGCTAGACTGACAAAAGAGCAATGGGCAAGGATGGATGCCATTGTTGAGACGCAATTTAAAGAACATGCGATGATTACCTTGGCTATCATGGAAAAGACTTCGCTGGAAGTAGCAAGCCTACCAAATATCGTGTTAGAGCCAGAGATTGTTATTGAAGATAAGGTAGGGGAAGTTCCAGCAAATGTACCCACATTTAAAATGCAATCCCTACCTTTACCAATCTCCCATAGCAGCTTTACCAACCTCGAAGATTGTGCTGAACATGCGGCGAGCGTAGCGGCTGCTGTTGAGGCAATGCTGTTCTATGGTAATGAGGAAATGCAGATTCCTGGGCTTTGTAACCATCCGGGGAGAATCACAACCCACCAGTTGAACTTACTCGCCCCCAAGCAATTGGAAGAGCTTCATTACTACGGACCTTATTTGTGGATCGTTCCTTGGGTTGCTAAGTACAAAAGAACCGATGCTGACATTTCGACTGAGTACCTTGAGAATAACGAGGGCTTGCTCATCCAACTCACCCCTGACGTAATTAGAATTGTGGTTGGCTTAGCTCCAACAGTCGTTCAGTGGGGTGATGAGTTTAAGGTTGTCTGTGTAATGGTTCCCCAGTTGAGAACAAACCACGAAGGTAAGTTGGGGGTAATCCACTATCGAGGAAATGAAGGCTAGGATGCCAACCGGATATAACCAAGAGGATCGTTGTGCTTATCTTCCCACGGAGGAAGAGATAGCCCAATTGACAGCGACAATCCGGCAAGGTTGGGAGCCTAATCGTTGGATAACCTCTGCTAAGTGGGCACTACCCCAAAAGATTAGGTTGGTGCCAATTCCTGTCCCACTTGATCTTGTCTCGACCATCAACGATAACTCAGTATGAACCCCATCCGTTTGGACCCCACCAGAACTACCTTTCTCCGTCGCAAGTTCAGTGCTGATCTGCGCAGAAGGTTCTTGCAATTACGCAAAGAGATATTCCATCTGGTAGTCACCCAAGATGCGTTTGGCATGAATGAGAAGCCTAGGTTTATCTTCAATGAGGAGTACAAGTATGCTTCCACGCAAGTCAACCTTAGAGGCTGGGCCCGCGAAGCGGTGTTACGAATGGCCAGCCAAATTAAGGCTAAGGACTTGGCAGATCGTGGCCGCGAGCATGAACCTCACATCACCGTCCGCTATGGGCTTTTTGATGCAGACCGAGAGCGAGCAGAGGCCCTTATCTCCATGCATCCCAAAGTCAAGGCCAGCTTAGGTAAAATCTCGCTGTTCAAGAATCCTGAATATGATGTGGTTAAGATCGAGGTAGAAAGCACAGGACTAGGTTTGTTAAATGCCAGCCTTGCTGAATTACCACATGTGCAAACTCAACCAGGATACTCTCCCCATATCACGATTGCCTATGTAAAGCCTGGTTGTGGGGATAAGTACCTCCATCTAAATGACCTAGAGGGAACAGAACTAGAATTTGACCGAGTTATCTTCTCTTCCACGGACAAACTTAGGACTAGTAAGTTGGGTGGGGGTCTAGTTGTCAACGATCGTTGGAGATTCCTGTCTTTACCTCAGAAGATCAGCGAGTTTAGGAGATGGCTAGGAGGTAGAATCAGTGCTTTAGTACTAACTACCAGCGAAGAGAATCCCGAGGATACTTGGCTAGGACAGTACATCAATGAAGCTTATGCCAAGGGGAAGAGCCGGGCTTTCGATGATACTCGCTACAAGGAAAAGCTCCAGAAACAGAAGATGGGTTTCTATGAAGGGTCAAGGTATGAATTCTTGCGAAGCGCCTTTGGCAGGCCCGTTCAGACCCAACGAGTCAAGGCAATTATAGGCAGGTCTTACACTGACCTCAAGGGTGTGACGGATGCGATGAACCAGCAGATTACCAGGACTTTGGTAGATGGGATGATCCAAGGTGATTCACCTCGGGTTGTGGCTAAGAACATGGTAGACCGGGTGGATAAGATTGGGATTACCAGAGCCTTGGCCATCGCTCAAACAGAAATTGTTGCTGCGCATAGTGAAGGACAATTAGACTCCTTTGAGCAGCTTGGAATTGAAGCAGTAGGTGTGTCAGTCGAGTGGATGACTGCCGCCGGGCCTAATGCCACAGAAGCGGAAATGAAACGAGCTAGGGTCTGTCCTAAGTGTATTTCCCTTTCGGGAGTTGTCCTATCAATTGACGAAGCTAGGGGATTACTGCCACGCCATGTCCACTGCAAATGCACGTGGACGCCAAGTGGTGTGGGTGAATCTAACCCCCAACAAAAGAAGACCCGAGCTAGAATCCAACAAGCAATTAAGCAGTCGATTGGTAAGAGTAAGGAAGCTTGGGGCAGTGGTGTGAAGATCAGTAAAGTCCGTCCTAGGAGTTTGGTATGACACCCCTAATTATTGTTGGCTCTATCTTAGCTGGATGCTTACTTTTAGTTGGAATCTTAGAGGCTTGGGGCGGTCCTATAGGCGATTCTCCTATGCTCCCAGGATGCTTGATTACAGCAATAGTAGTTTTTATGATGGTAGCTTTAATAACAGGCAAGATTAGTTGCATTGTGAACTAGGAGCTTAGTGTGATAACAATGGACGTAACCCCAACTCAAGCGAAGATGCTGGAGATATTGGCCGACGGTAAGTTACATGCAAAAGAGGAACTGCACGTCTGTTGTGGGCCTAGTTCAGTCAGTGTTGTAAAGCTCCACATCCTCAATTTGAATAAGGTGCTGCGACCACTAAAGCAAGAGATTTTAGGGGTAATGCGTAGCAGAAAAGCCTACTACAAGCACGTTCGTATGCTCTCAGCTGATGAGTAAACCATAAGGTAACACTTATTAGCTAGCTATACCGTTAGCGACCCGTGACATC